>Ga0315273_10000808_pt1 | contig 34071 bp, 29 predicted proteins | sample YL17G02_0_MG_FD_205753 | JGI IMG/M metagenome (GOLD analysis project Ga0315273, IMG submission 205753) | Sediment microbial communities from Yellowstone Lake, YNP, Wyoming, USA - YL17G02_0 | ecosystem: Environmental > Aquatic > Freshwater > Lake > Sediment | place: USA: Wyoming | collected...
AGCAGAGGAGCTTCCCGGAACCGGCCCTGCATCGGTGCTCTCACGCCAACCCACGAAAAGCTCTGTCATCTGTTCCCAATGGGTGCCCCGCAGCCAAGCGGTGGCGGCAGGGGTATTGACCACCATCTTGCCGCGCTCGATGACCAGCAGGCCGGATCCCCTTGCAAGGGCCAGCAGTAGCTCCAGGCGGACACCATCTTGGAGCAGCAGGCCTTCTGCGAGGCGAGAGGGGTCGGCCGGGCGCCATCGCCCAGCCTCGCCTGCCGCGATCCGCAGCGGCGTCTCACGGGCGTTCGCCAGCAGCGTGCAGAGGTCCACAGCAAGGGAGTTGAGTGCCTGCCGTTCATGGGCCGGTGCAGTGGTAGGCTGCAGCGCGCCTCGCAGCGGGCCGGTTGGGCCTGTCTCGCCGGGCGCGCTGCCAATCTCGCCCAGAGCGTCATCGAGCAGAAGGGCGTCCGGAATGTAGAAGTATTCCGCTGGCCCATTGCCCAAGTCGGCAAACGCCCGAAAGATCAGCCCACGATACCAGAGCTCCTCAGCGGCGCCTTCAGGTTGCTGCCAGGTTAGCTCGCGTTCAAGCTTACCGGGTCCGATCGGGCGGATCATGCTGCCTGAAAGCCGCGAGAATGCTGTGACCTTCATTCTGCCGCCGGCAGCGCACAGAGCGCTCCAGGCCGATCGGGCTGCGCCGGAACATGCCGCGAGAGCTTCGTCAACAGACGCCTTTTCAGCGAGGGCCGCCGCCAGTTGAGCAGCCGCTTCATCGCGTACATTGCTCGCCAACGTTACGAGCCGCAGCGAAGCGATGCCGCGCAACATCGCCATGGAGTGATCGCTGAGGCTGGCGAGTAAGCTCTTCATGAGGGGTTCCCGCTGGCAGGCAGGGTCGCGGCTCGGCATCCCTTGCCGAAAGGCCCATATTCGGGTATACTGACCATGGAGGTTACTAAGATGTTCAACGGATCTAGCAACACCACAACTCCGCAGGCCAGATTGGGGCTGCTAACAGAGTTGGTGCGCAATGTCAGGCTGGCCTGGCGGCTGGGCGCAGACCCTAGGGTGGCCTTGACCACCAAACTGCTCGTCCTTGGTTTGACGGCGCTGTACATCCTCTCGCCCGTGGATCTTTTCCCAGACGTCATCCCGGTCTTGGGCCAACTCGATGACCTGGTGGTATTGGTCTTCGCGGTGAAGTTGTTCATCCAATTATGTCCCAAGGACATTGTGCGCCAGCATCAGGCGGATTTGACCGGACAGAGCACCCCGAATCCGAGCAGCACTGCTGAGGGCGAGGTCATCGACGCAGAGTATCACGTTGTCGGGTAACACATGCGGCGTGCGTCACCGTCGCCGGCCACTGCAAGCAGGCGGCCGTCAGACCTCTCCCATCAGGTCGTATTCCATTGCACCGGTGATGCGCACCGGGATCAGGCCACCGACACGCAGGGTGCCGGGGATGACCACCAGACCGTCCACTTCAGGTGCATCTCGATAGCTGCGCGCCAGGCTGACGGGCACCTGGCGCCTGGCAGGCCCCTTGCCCAACTCGCTCGACGTCATCTCCCCGTTGTTCTCAACGAGCACGTCCAACGTCCGCCCGACTTGCGCCTGGTTGCGCAACAGAGAAATCCGCTGTTGCACCGTCATGGCCCGCCGATAGCGCTCTACTTTTGCATCCTCGGGAACCTGGCCCATCATCTCACTGGCGGGTGTACCAGGCTCAGCGCTGTATGTGAATACGCCCACCTTGTCGAACTGAAGAGCCTCCATGAACTCGAGCAGGCCGGAGAACTCCTCCTCGGTTTCGCCCGGCAGGCCGACAATGAAGGTGCTGCGAAATGCCATGTCGGGCATGGCCTGCCGCATTTGAGCGAATGTCGCCAACAACCTCTCGGTATTGCTCGGACGAAACATGCGTCGCAAGGTCGCAGGATTACCATGTTGCAGCGGGATGTCGAGGTAGTGGCATATGCGAGGATCGGCTGCCATGACCTCGATGAGGCGTGATGACACATGCCCTGGGTAGGCATACATGAGGCGCAGCCAGCGCATGTCGGGCGTGTTCGCCAGGATAGCCTGGATCAGGTGCGGCAGCCCGTCCTCGAGGCCGAGATCTCGGCCGTAGTCAGTCGTATCCTGGGCAATCAGGATGACCTCCTGGGCGCCGGAAGCCACAAGCGCCTGGACCTCCATGACGATAGCCGGCAGCGGTCGACTGCGCAATCTACCCTTGAAGCTGGGGATAGAACAGAAGGCACACGGCGCGTTGCAGCCATCACTGATCTTAACATAAGCGCTGCCGGCCACGACGGCAGGACGAGGCACGGCGCCAAGAAGCGGGAATTCGGGATCGCCAAGCAGCGCGTGCCGGCCGAAAGCCCGCTCGCCATTGTCTTCGCGGCGCAACCGCTCGATGAAGGGCACAATCTCCATCCACCGCCGGGTTCCTAATAGCCCGTCTACACCCCGGACCTCTCGCAAAATGCGTTCCCCGGCCCGCTGTGCCATGCAACCGGCTGCGACCAGTTTCTGCCCCCGGCGCTTCGTGCCCGCCAACTCTCGCAAGGCGGCTAGCGATTCCTCTTCGGCGGCAGCCAGGAATCCGCAAGTGTTTACGATCAGAACGTCGGCATCCGCAGGGATGGCGGTACCGCGAAGGCCAGCTTCGTTCAATAGCATGGCCATCCCTTCACTGTCCACGGTGTTCTTTGGGCAGCCCAGGGTCAGCAAATAGTAGCTTGTACTGTTCCGTTCCGGCGATTTCATAGCTTGTCCTAAAAATGTGAAGCGTAAAACGCCAGCGGCACCGCCTGCGTTTTACGCTTCAAGATTGAATCTGGCGCCAGCCAAGGCGGACGTTCAGCCGGAGGGCGTCGCCGTGCCTGTCGGCTCTGGCGCGGAAGTTGGCGTGCCTGGGGTGGCCTCAGTCACTGCACCCTGCTCTACGACCCAGGTGCGCTCGGCGACCTGTCCCACATCGCCCATCAAGCCCAGGTCCTGGTTGTTCAGTGTAAGATTGACACCGCCTGCGTTGCCGGTGCGTACGGAGACCGAGCTATTGGCCTCCCAGGAGCGCGTCTGGCCTGCTTCGAGGATCTCCTCGAGCGTGGTAGAGCCGTCCACTGCGACGTGGACCCATGCCCGTTGGCCAATGCGCATCGCCAGAGCGATGCGAGTTACAACTTCGGGCGTTGGGGTTCCGGTCGGACGCGGCGAGGGTGTCGCAGTTGGCGGTAAGGTGGGTGTGGGCAGCGGCAGTAGATCGGATGTGGGCGTGGGTCGTAGTTGCGCCCCGCTCGGGTCAGCGATTGCGGTCGCCGTGACGATCCAGGGTGTCGCGGCAGGGGCCGGCGAGGCCGCTGGGCCGCGTTGAGCCAAGACGCCAGGAGGCGAGGAGCTCAGGCTTGTCAGCAGGTTTCGGCCGGGATTGCGGCTGAGATACCACCAGCCTGCCCCAGCCAAAGCGGCGACGATTACCAGCGCAACCAGCCAGCGCAGCCAACCCCAGGACCGCTGTTCGTCGATCAGCTCCACCTCGATTGGCCGGTAATCCACCAATCGAGGCTTGCCGGGCTCGGCGATCGATACTTCCTCGCCGGAATCGCCGCTCTCCTTGGCATAGAGTTGCGACACTTCTGTCACGTCCAGGCCTAGAAAACCGGCGTAGGTACGAAGAAAACCGCGGGCTGTGGCGCCACGCGGTAGTGAGGAATACTGCCCATTCTCCAGAGCTTCCAGGTACTTCTGGCGGATGCGCGTCGTCTTCTCGACATCGGCCAGGCTCAGTTCCTTGGCATTGCGCGCCTCAACCAGCAGGCGCCCGAGTTCACTCATAGTGCCGCATATCCTTCATTCGGCGGGGTCCCGCGTTGACGGGCCGATAGGCGCGACCACTATACTCGTTGGACAACGAAAAGTCAAACGCGTTGCCCCAAAAAAACGCCTAAAATCGAGCCTTAGCGTCTCAACTGGGTCCTTCGCGCGCGGCCAGATGGCTTCTCGGCACCCCTCATCGTGCCGGGCAGGCTGGATCACACGGGCACAGCGGACTGCCAATTCGGCCGTCCCAAGTGGGTGGAACGCGCACCTGAGGGGATACGGCTACCCATCCGGCAGACAGAACGCGCCAACCTTAAATATCTGCTTCTTTTGTTTATTGGCACATGCTGCCCCTTTACAATAGTGGGGTCATCGGGTAGAATGTGGGGGATAGTGGTATTAATTGGGGGAAGAGGCAGTCGGTTCCCATTTTTGGTCAGTGCGTCAGCATCAACGGAGAGGCCCACCAAATGTTCCGCGGCGAAGACGAACACACGATAGATGATAGGGGTCGCGTGTTCCTGCCCACTCGTTACCGCGAGGGCTTAGGCGACAGGGTGCTGCTGGTGCGCGGCCTCGACGGCCAAATCAATCTCTACACTCAGTCGACGTGGCAAGCCATGGCTGAGCGGGTTGCCCAATCGAACCAGCCGCGTAGTCAAATCCGGAACACGAGCCGTCTGCTCTTCTCCGCATCCGAGTGCGAAGTGGACCGCCAGGGCCGGATTCTGATCCCGAGCTTGCTCCGCCGGTATGCCGATCTGGGGACAGACGTGATCATTCTTGGTCATGACGACCATGTTGAACTCTGGAGCCGCGAGCGTTGGCAGGGAATCTGTGAGGGCGTGGTGACGCAGTGGCGCGATAACAAGGATGACATCGAAAAAGTCGCCATGCTCGAGTTAACATTGTAGCAGTGGAGCACATACCAGTCCTGTTGTCCCAGACGATTTCCGGGTTGGCGTTGGCGCCCGACGCCGCCTGCATCGATGGCACCCTGGGCGGAGCTGGACACGCAGAGGCGTTGCTGACCACCACAGCACCCGCAGGGCGGTTGCTGGGGCTCGACAACGACTCTTCGGCCGTCAGCCGGGCCGCACTCCGGCTGGCACCATTCGGCAGCCGGGTGGTACTTGTGCAAGGCAGCTTCCGCGACATCGGCCGCATTGCAGTCGAGCATGGGTTCTCGCAAGTGAATGCGATCTTGCTTGATCTAGGCCTTTCCTCGTTTCAACTGGCCGAGGCGGAGAGAGGGTTCAGCTTTCAGATGAGCGGCCCGCTCGACATGCGGATGAATCCGGAATCGCCATTGACAGCCGCTGAGATTGTGAATGAGTGGCCGCAGGAGGAGCTGGCCAACGTGATCTACCGCTATGGCGAAGAGCCAAGATCACGCCGGATTGCCAGAGCCATCGTGAATACCAGGCCGATTCAAACGACCACAGAGTTGGCAGAGGTGATTTCGCGAGCCGTTGGGCACCCACGCTCGCATCGGCCTGCACGGCGAGGCCAGACGCACTTACATCCGGCTACCAAGGCGTTTCAGGCCCTGCGGATCAAGGTCAACGATGAACTCGGTGCTCTTGGGGACGCATTGCCACAGATCGTGAGCTTGTTGGCCCCAGAGGGCCGCTTTGCAGTCATCTCGTTTCATTCACTCGAGGACCGGATCGTCAAGCAGTTCATTCAGCGTGAATCCCGCGATTGCCTGTGCCCGCCCGAGATCCCAGTCTGTCGTTGCGGGCACCATGCCCAGTTGATGCCCGTAACGCACAAGCCGATCCAACCCGGTGAGGCAGAGATCGGCGACAATTCACGCAGTCGCAGCGCCAAGCTCAGGATCGCAGCCCGGTTGTAAGGCTAGGCCGGGGTGGATTCTGCTCTCGGAGATCAGGTAGTCCACCAACTCGCCGTCACGAGACCGGCCATTAGTCGGACCCATTTCGGGAGGACTAGTATGCTCAGCCGAACTTCACCGATGCCACCAGACGTTGCGGCACCCTCCATGCCAACCGGTTTGGAGTGGGATGCTCTGCGCAATGACTTTTCGGCGGGGACACTTGCTTTGTTGCTGCAGTTCTTGTTGGTTCTGGTTCTAATCTGTGCAGCCACGTGCGTCTATCTGTGGCAGACCAGCACAATTTCGGATTCAACGACTGCGGTCCGCGACATACAGGTTGAGTTGCGCGATCTTGAGCGCAGCAATGTCGCACTCATGTTACAGGTGGCCCAATGGAATTCGCCACCTTACATCGAGCAGGAGGCTCGCAAGCAAGGAATGGCCCCCGGCCAGGTGCCCCAGTTCGTGCAGGTTCCGCTCGAAATCGATCCAACCACTGTGAGCGAGCCCGACACTTCACTGGAGGCAGCGGTGCTGGAGCGGATTACCAGCCGGCTGTCAGATCTGGCGCAATCAGTGGGTCAGCCAGGTACGTTGGGTTTGGCGGTGAGGTTACCGTAGGGGAATCCACTTCCCTGCTCTCGAAAAACGTCAGGAATGCCGAGTGATGACCGACGGATCGCGCCAGCCGCCACCCCCGGAATTGGCCGAGCCGGAGCAGACCGTCGAGGAGCTTGGCGGGGCCGGCGAGCACTCAAACGAAGCGCCTCCTTCTCAGGTATCGACGCGCGTTCGCCTTCCGATCGCGATTTTCCTGATCGTCTTTTTGATCGTAGTAGCCCGGCTGGTGCACTGGCAAATCCTGGGCGGTGCGCTGGAGGCGCCGTCGCCGCCTGCCCAGGCCGAGGAAATCAGCCGCGGCCGGATTCTGGACAACGATGGATTGCTACTAGCGACCGACGATTTTTCTTGGGAGGTATACGTCAACCCACAGAGAATGCAGACGGCCGCAATTGGCCCGACATTGGTCATCTCACTCACGGAGATTCTCGGCATGCCGGCCGAGAAGATTCAGGCAGACCTGGAAAGCGACCTCACCGCGACCATCTTGACTCGAAAAGGCACCGATATGCAACGCCGGGCGATCGCAGCCCTGAAACAACCTGGTCTGGTATGGTGCATCGCCAAACGGATCCGGGCATATCCGCAAGGAGCGCTTGCGGCGCACGTGTTCGGCTTCACCAACTACTTGCAGGAGGGTTTGTATGGAGTTGAGGCCAGCTATGATGGCTGGCTCCGCTCTACCGCCGAGTGGCCCGCCGACCGGCTGCCGGGCGAGCCACAGATGCTGCCTGACACCTGGAAGGCGTACCTTCCATCGCCGGCAGGCCATGACTTGATTCTCTACCTGGACTCGCCGCTTCAGTACATCGTCGAAAAGCGGTTGGTCGACGCCATCGCATACTACGGAGCCGAAGAAGGCACAATCATACTCATGGATCCGCGCACTGGCGGCATCCTGGCAATGGCGAACACACCCACTTTCGACCCGAATCGCTATTCCGACTTCGACCAGGAAACATGGGTCAACACGGCCACCAGCCGGATTTTTGAACCCGGTTCCGTCTTTAAGTTGGTCACCTATGCGGCCGCGCTGGACACGGGGTTGGTCACGCCAGAGTCGCCTTTCAATGATGAAGGCGAGCTGATGATCGGCGGACGCATGATCAGAAATGCGCAGTTGAAGGCCTATGGGAGGGTCACCGTACGGCAGGCACTGGCGAAGTCGATCAATGTGGTAACCGCCCGCATCGCTCTGGACATGGGCGATGAGACATTCTACCGGTATGTACGTCTGTTCGGCTTCGGCCGGCTGACTGAAGTGGATCTGAACCTGGAGAGCCCTGGCATCGTCAAGGACCGCAGCAATCCAGCGTGGAGTGGTTTCGACCTGGGCGCGAATTCATTCGGGCAAGGTATCTCGGTCACGGCACTGCAGATGATCAATGCTGTGGCGTCGATTGCGAACAAGGGGATCTTGCTTCAGCCGCAAGCAGGCCAGGCCCTGGTCTTCAACGGGCAGGTGTACAGCCTGCCTTCGCGGGTGCTGGGGTATCCGATCAAGCCAGAGACAGCTCAAACTCTCACGCGGATGATGGTCTATAATGTGGATAGCTCAGCTTACGCCAACTTGGTGCCGGGTTACCGGCTCGCCGGCAAGACCGGGACGGCCGAGATTCCCACGGAAAAAGGCTATACCTCCCAGCGGACCATCACGAGTTTTGTGGGATTCCTACCTGCTGCTGATCCGCAGCTGGTCATCCTGGTCAAGTTGGTGAAGCCAACGAAATCCCCTTGGGCAGAGCAGGTCGCCGTACCGGTCTTCGGGCAGGTAGCTCAAGATGCCGTCCGAATCCTGAACATCAAACCCAACACCCAACAGCCCTGAAGCCAGGGCATCGGAAGATCGCCCTGCTGGTCTCGCACATCAACCTGAGGCCAGCAGGCTCGTGTACCCATCACCAGGAGACGCATGTTGCAGCGCTCCCATGTTTGGCAAGGGCTCATCGGTTCCGAAACGGCGATGCCGGAGGGGCTCGGCAACCGACCGATCACCGACGTACTGATCGACTCTCGGTTAGCACAGGCCGATAGTCTCTTTGTGGCGTTGCGTGGAGAGAAGACGGACGGTCACCTCTACCTGGGCGACGCCTTCGAGCGCGGCGCAAGCACAGCGCTCGCGGAGCCGCACGCCCTGGAGATGGGCCTCGCGGCCCGTTTTGTTATGCCGGACGGCACTCTTCTGACCATCGAGGGCCCGCCCGCGCAGACGTCAGCCCAGGTGGTCGGCCAAGAACCTCGGGTGGCGCTGCCCGTCGTCTTCATCGTGCCTGACGCCGTCGCCGGGCTTCAACGGCTGGCCTCATTCTGGCGCTCGCAGATGCCCGCGGCTGTCATCGCCATCACCGGCAGCGTCGGCAAGACGACTACCAAAGAAACGGTGGCCAACGTGCTGGCACAGCGTTTCACGACATTGCGCAGCAGCGGCAATCTGAACAATGAGCTGGGCCTGCCGCTGGTATTGTTGCATCTGTCACCCGAGCACCAACGGGTTGTGCTCGAAATGGGCATGTACGCCAGCGGAGAAATCGCGCGTCTCTGTGAGATCGCGCGCCCCCGAATTGGCATAGTAACCAACATAGGACCGACCCATCTGGAACGGATGGGTAGTATCGAACGGATCGCAAAGGCCAAAGCCGAGCTTGTTCAGGCCTTGCCGCCGGCGTCTGAGGGGGGTATCGCCCTGCTAAACGGCGACGATCCCCTGGTCCGTGCCATGGGGAGCCTCACACGGGCGCGAGTGTTCTCCTACGGCCTGACCGAGTCCAACGACCTTTGGGCCGACGAAATCACCAGCGAGGGGCTGGAAGGCATACGCTTTCGTTTTCATTACCGGAAAGAGATTCTGCATCTGAAGGTGCCGATGTTGGGACGGCACAGCGTCCACACGGCAATGCGAGGCGCCGCAGCAGGCCTGGCTGAGGGACTCAGTTGGACGGAGATCATCAACGGCCTGCAAGATGTGCGCGGCCAATTGCGTCTGATGGTGGTATCAGGACTGCGTGATGCGACACTGATCGACGATACCTACAATGCAAGCCCCGCCTCGATGTTGGCCGCCTTGAACCTGCTGGAGGACATCATCAAGGAATCTGGAACGCCCAGGCGAGACGAGCGACGCAGCATTGCGGTGTTGGGGGAGATGTTCGAATTAGGCTCATACGAAGAGGAGGGTCATCGCCTTGTGGGCGGGCGCGCTGCCCAGGTAGTTGCGAAGCTCGTAACCGTCGGCGAGCGCGCCCGCTGGATTGCCGATGAGGCGCTTTCCAGCGGCATGCAGCCTGCCGATGTGCATCCGGTTGGGAACAATGCCGATGCAGTGGCCATTCTCCAGGGTTTGATGCGGCCCGGCGATGTAGTGTTAATCAAAGGTTCGCGATCGGCGGCCATGGAAAACATTGTGGATGCTCTGTCGCGTTCCCGCAGCAGAGAGGGCTAACATCCGATGCTAGAACGTGCGCCGATGTCATTTGCTCTGGCGCTTGCGACCATCTCATTCTTGGTGGCGGTCATCTGGGGCCGGCCACTTATCAACGAACTCAAGCGGCGCAAGATCGGGAAGCAGATCCGCATTGAGGGCCCGGATTCGCACCAGGTGAAGACTGGAACGCCTACCATGGGCGGGATTCTATTCCTTTTGCCGGTCTTTTTGATCACGGTCGTACTCAATCTGGCCAACTTGTTGAGTGGCAGGGAATGGGGCAAAGCGATACTGCGTCTGTTCAACTTCGCCGAAGGCAGTCCGCTGATAGGCAAATCGATCCTGTTGCCATTGCTGGTACTGGTATCGTTCGGTATTCTCGGCGCCCGAGACGACCTGGCCGGGGTACGCGGCCAGCGACGCGACGGTCAGGGAATGCTTGCCAAGCTCAAGGCTTCGCTCACAGCTCTGCTGGCGTTGGCCACTGCCATAGGTCTGTATTACTTTCTGGACCTCCACAGCGTGGCTATTCCCGGCGTGAAGGAGAAGGTCAACCTCGGGCTCGTGTACATCCCGATCGCCGCATTCATCATTCTCGGCTCTTCTCATGCGGTGAATTTGACTGACGGGCTGGATGGACTGGCCGGTTCCACCGCAGCAGTTGCGTTCGCCGTCTATGGGATCATTGCCTACCTGCAAGGCCAGTATCCGCTGGTGTCGTTTTGTTTCGCCATGGTGGGCGCGATCTTCGCCTTTCTCTGGTATAACTCGCATCCTGCCGAGATGTTCATGGGTGACATGGGTTCGCTGGCGCTGGGCGCGACTCTCGCCGTCGTAGCGCTTATGACTGGCCAATGGCTTCTGCTGCCGATCGTCGGCGTGATCTTCGTTGCGGAGGCACTTTCGGATATTCTCCAGGTCGGCTACTTTCGCTGGACGAAATGGCGCACCGGCCAGGGAAAGCGCATCTTTAAGATGGCGCCGCTCCACCATCATTTTGAGCTTCTGGGCTGGTCAGAAACGCACGTTGTACAGCGTTTCTTCTTGATTAGTATCCTGGCAGGCATGCTGGGCATCGCACTGGCGCTGTTGTAAGCCAAAGAAAACTTCGAGTGCAGCGGGCGCACGCGGTACGGATACAATGTCAATTGATCCCTTGAGTATGCAACTGGGCTCTGACACAAGGCATGATAGGTGCGATCTGGCAGTCCAGGTCAGGAGCCGGAAATCGTCCATAGAGCAACATGCGGCCGCGGTAGGAGCGCAGCTATGAGCGCTTTGGCCGCTCCAGGAGCGCGGGGCGCTTCGGCGAAGGCCGCCACGCCTTACGCCGGCGTGCATGTCACGATTCTGGGTCTGGCGCGCCAGGGAATGGCCCTTGCGCGCTTTCTCCTCGCTGCGGGAGCGCGCGTCACGGTGAGCGATCTCCGGCCCGCGGAACAGTTGACCTCGGCATGCGCTGAGCTGACGGCGCATGCTCGAGAGCGCGGGCAGCAGGGCGCAAAGGAGCCGGTCCTGCGATTCGTGTTGGGCGGCCATCCGCTGACACTCCTGGATAAGACCGATCTGCTCTGCCTTAGCGGCGGCGTGTCTCCCGCTATCCAGATCGTGCAGGATGCCCAACGGCGCGGCATACCGCTAAGCAACGATGGCGCCTTGACCGTGCGGCATTGCCCCGCGCCGATCATCGGCATCACCGGGTCGGCCGGGAAGACTACCACGACCACCTTGGTGGGCCTGATGCTGGAGGCCGCTGGCTTTCCGGTTCACGTGGGCGGCAACATCGGAACTCCCCTGCTGGACAAGTTCGCGGAAATCCGTCCGGGCGACAAGGTCGTCATGGAGCTTTCGAGTTTCCAGTTGGAACTTTTCGATACCAGCCCGGCGTTGGCGGCGGTGCTGAACATCACCCCGAACCACCTGGATCGACATCCTTCGTTGAGCCATTATGCTGCTGCGAAGGCCAACATCCTGCGTTTCCAGGGGCCGGGGGATACTTGCGTGCTCAATGCGGAGGATCGCTACACCGGAGCCTGGCTTTCCAGTGGCAGGTGCCGGATTGCCGAGGGCGCGGGCCAGCCGGAGGTCTACTTCCCACTGCGGGCCGCTCGCCAGGGTTTTTCGCTCACACGCGAGGTGGAGATCGGAGCATTTCTGACGGACGGGACCCTCGTATGGCGCCGAGCGGGTTTGCCCGATCTGGTCATCTGCCGTGCCCAAGCGGTGCGGCTTCGAGGTAGACATAACCTCGCGAATGTTCTGGCGGCTTGCTGCCTGGCAGGGGAGGCGGGCGCCGAGGTGTCGGCGATGGCCCAGGTGGCGACCACCTTCGGCGGGGTGGAACACCGGCTGGAGATCATCCGGCTGCGAGATGGCGTACTATGGGTCAACGATTCGATTGCCACTGCGCCGGAAAGGACGGTGGCAGCTCTGCGATCGTTTTCGGAACCGATCGTCTTGTTGTTAGGTGGACGCGACAAACACTTGCCGTGGGATGAATGCGCCGAAGTGATCTCTTCGCGTGCGCGGGAGGTGGTATTGTTCGGTGAAGCGACAGGGCTCATCGCCGAGGCATTGGAGCGTTATGCGGTGCAAACCGGAACCTCACCGGTGCCAGCCACTCGTTGCGCTGGCCTCGACGAAGCGGTCGCCGTTGCGGCGCGAGTTGCCAACCCCGGCGATGTTGTGTTGCTGGCGCCAGGTGCGACGAGCTTCGACGCCTATGAGGACTTTGCCGCACGCGGGCGCCATTTCCGCGCTTTGGTCGAGGTGCTCCCATGAGCGCGGGGCCGCAGCGAAGGAGCAATACATCACGAGGTCGGGGCGCAGACGGTGACAGCCGGTCGGCGACTCCACCCGCGCCCGCCCTGGATTACCCGCTAATCGGTATCCTGGCGACCCTGTTGGCTCTCGGATTGGTGATGGTCTACAGTGCCAGCGTCATCCAGGTCGGGGCGCAGTTCTTCCTCAGCCAGATCTTATGGATTGTCCTGGGCACCGGCGTACTTATCGCAATGGCCTGCATACCTTTCCGGCTTTGGCAGAGCCTGGCAATCCCGGTCATGGCTGTGGCTCTGCTGGCGCTGGCAGCCGTACTGATCTTCGGTGATGACCGGTTCGGCGCCAGGCGTACACTCTTCAACGGTCGCGTTCAGCCAAGTGAGTTTGCCAAGCTGGCCGTAGTGATCTATGTGGCCGCCTGGGTGGCTTCCAAGGGCAAGAAGCTGACCGAGGTGGAGGGAGGTCTGGTCCCTTTCTCCATCTTGATGGGCCTCGTAACAGCGTTGATCGTGCTTGAGCCGAGCTTCAGTGTTGCCATCATAACCCTGGCAATCGGCGTGGTTATCTTCTTTGTGGGCGGCGCAGATATCCGGCAACTTCTCATCGCGGCCATCGTCGCGGCTGTGGTATTGGCGGTGTTGTTGCTGCAATCTCACTACGGCGTCGATCGCATCCATGGGTGGTGGGCAACGCTGTCCGATCCGAGCCAGGCTTCATACCAGACCTCCCAAGCAATGCAGATTCTTCGGCGGGGCGACGGGATTGGGACAACCCCAGACAACTGGCTGGAGAAGGCAAATGTGCCGCTGCTGTGGAGTGACTATCTTTTCGCAAACATCGGCCACGATCTACGATTCCCTGGCACGGTCGGCGTCGTGGCCTTGTACGCTGCCCTGGGGTATCGCGGACTAGGTATCGCCTTGAAAGCGTCTGACCGATTCGGCGCGCTCATGGCCATCGGCATCACCACCTGGATCCTGTCTCAAGCGGCCATTCACATGGGCGCCTCGCTGGCGCTGATCCCGACGACAGGACAACCGTTGCCGTTTATGAGCTATGGCGGATCAGCGATGTTGTCATGTATGGCTGCCATGGGCCTACTGCTTAGCATCGCAAGAGCGTCAACTGACAAGAAGGCTGCTTATGCGCGTTTTGCTCTCGGGGGGCGGGCCGGGGGGCCACGTTTACCCGATTCTGGCCGTGGTGAGCGCCCTGAAGACGCCAAGCCCACCGCCAGAGAAGGCTACGCAACTGCCGGATCAAAGAAGACCGACCCAGACAGGAAGGACGCCGAATCCCGGCGATCAGTCAAGCGCAAGCCTGCACGAAGGCTCGAACAAAGTATCGAGCGAAAGCGGCTCGAGCGACGCGGTTGATTCGGCGGATGCCGGCGACGGGTTGGCAGAACACGGCGGCGTTCCGGGCCTTTGTTATCTCGGCGAACCTGGCGGAATCGAGGAAATGCTGGCGAGCCGTGCCGGTATCCCGTTCAAGGTTGTAGAGACCGGGCAGGTCCGGGGTCGTGCGCTGGGAACGGCGGTGCGCAACCTGGCGCGGATGAGACATGGGATAGACCAATGTGAGACGGTGCTTCGAGCATTCCGGCCCGACGTCGTGTTGATCACCGGAGGCTACGTGGCAGCGCCGGTAGCCTGGGCGGCCTGGCGGCACAAACCGCGGATACCGCTGCTGATCTATTTACCGGACTTGACGCCTGGCCTGTCCGTCCAGTTAACCAGCCGACTGGCAGCGAGAGTGGCAGTTTCGTTCCCAGAGGCGGCGCACTACTTTGCGCACAAAGCTGTGGTAACCGGATACCCGGTGCGCCATGAGCTCCTGGTGGCCGACCGGAGTACTGCCCGTGCAGCGTTTAGGCTGGAGGCCGGCCTGCCGGCAGTGCTGGTTTTCGGCGGCAGCCGGGGAGCTCGCAGCATCAATCAGGCGTTGGTTGCAGCCCTGCCGGATCTGCTGCCTCGCTGTCAGGTGATACATGTGAGCGGAACCCTGGACTGGGACGCAGTTTCGGAGGCGGCGGGCGCGCTGGCAGATCCCTTGCGGGCGCGCTATCATCCGTATCCCTATATGCACGAAGAGATGATACAGGCACTCGCTGCCGCGGATCTTGTCGTGGCCAGAGCTGGTGCTTCTACCCTTGGCGAGTTCCCGGCGGCTGGGGTTCCGAGCATTCTCGTGCCCTATCCTTACGCGGGACAGCATCAGGATGCGAACGCCGCATATCTGGCCGAGCGAGGAGCTGCACTGGTCATACCCGATCGCGATATCGCCAATCGCCTGGCAGCGACCGTGCTACAGCTGCTGACTGATGCCGGGCGATTGGCCGCAATGGCGAGTGCAGCCGCTAAGCTGGCCCGGCCCGACGCAGCCAACGCAATCGCGCGGGAGTTGCATCGACTAGCTGGGGTGAGTTCCTGATGAGACACCCCGGAAAGCGCACGTGAGACCATGGGATCGCTGGCGATAGTCACTTTGGCCATTGTCATGGCCGGCTTCGGCATCTACGGCTATCAGCGCGGGACAAAGGTCGGCGTGCTTATGGCCGGAATGATCGTTGGCGCTTTGTTGCTGATGAGCATTTTCGGCCAGGAGATGGTCACCCTCATCAATGGCATTGACAAGGCGATACGTTTCGCGTTCGGCGGTGGCTTGCAGGCCTTGGGCGGCGGCACAGCGGGCGCCGGGGCAGCATTGGCGCAAATGCAGTCGGCTCAGCCGTTGGTCTCGGCCGAGAGCCCTGGAACTGCAGTGGTTCTGGTTGTGGGCACAGCGGTTGTCTTGGCGTTCTTCCTCGGGCTGCTCAAGGCATTCCGTGGTAGCCCATCGTTCGCCGGCCTGGTGCTGGGCCTGATCAGCGGTTACCTGGTAACCGCGTACCTGTTGGCTGCGTTGGTACCGCAGGCAGGGCTCCTGCCCCTGCCGATCACCATTCCAGGATTGTCCGCCGCAACGCCGCCAGGTAACCTTTCGGTTGGCCTGACGTGGAATATCGATCAGTGGATGCAGGATCTGGCAAACTTGAAATGCTTACCCATAGCTATCGCAGTGTCTATCGCCGCGCTCGCATTTGTGGCGATGCGCATGGGTAGTCGCAGCGGGAAGAAGGGCTAGTCAGATGGTTCCCGTTGAGATCGTCTTTCTCGTCACAACTGGCATATTCGGTGTGGTTGGCATCGTGCGCGGCTATTCCCGCGAGCTGGGCATCACGACCATGCTGCTTCTGGCGTTGTTTGTCCTTGAGCTGATCGGCGAACGGTACCCTGACCAATGGGCTGTGGTGCTTGGCAAGCTCTTTGGATCGAATCCCGAAGTGTTACGCTCAGCCAGCGCCCTGATATTCGGCGGATTTCTGATAGTCATCGTGTTCATATCCTATCATGGGAACACGCTGACTTTTCCCGGCAAGGGCGACAATTGGTTTTTTGGCCTGATCGTGGGGTTACTGAACGGTTATCTGTTTGCTGGCAGTCTGTGGTATTATTTGGAGACGGCAGGATGGCCCATCGTGTCGGCGATTGTTCCGAACTACACGTCGTTCAATCAGGCTGCCATGAAGCTTCTTCCGCCCGCGATTTTTACCTGGCCTTACCTGATCCTGCTAGCGGTCTTGATGTTGATTATACGGGTCTGGAAATGATGGAGAGTCAGCAACGCTGGACCAAGCTTCTGCTACGCCCTCCTGCTGAGCTTCCCCTGGTGCACATCCATTTGGTGGGAATCGGCGGCTCTGGGTTGTCGGCCATTGCAGAGTTGTTGTTGGCGCGCGGGTACCGCGTATCGGGCTCGGATCAGAGGCCCAACGATGTAACGGCCGAGCTGGCGCGGCGCGGCGCGGCGATCTTTCGCGGCCACCGCGCGGAACACATCACCGGGGCCGACTTGGTTCTCGTCTCATCTGCTGTGCCCAACGACAATGTCGAGGTCGTTGCTGCCCATTCCGCGGGGATTCCGGTGGTGAAGCGCTCTGAGTTCCTCGGCCCACTGATGGAAGGCCAACACGGCATAGGCGTAGCCGGCACCCACGGAAAGACAACGACCACCAGCATGATCGCCATAATCTTGCTGCGCGCGGGGCTCGAACCTAGCTTCATTGTGGGAGGGCGCCTGGAGGTCGGCCCAGCGGAGGGGATGCCGATCACGACGACGGCTGCCCAAGCCGGACGCGGTCCGTTTGTCATCGAAGCAGACGAATACGACGGGATGTTCCTTGGATTGCGGCTTGAAACGGCCGTGGTAACCAACGTCGAGTGGGATCACGTCGACTGCTACCCGACACCGCAGAAATTTGCTGAAGCCTTTCGGCAGTTCGTGGGCCAACTGCCGCCGGGAGGATACCTGCTGTTATGCGCAGACGATGCGGGCGCTATGGCCCTGCGTTCAGCCGCGCCGCCCGGGATCACAGTGCACACGTATGGCCTGGCCGCCAACGCGGACTGGCGAGCGAGCGATCTGGTCGCCAACGAATTGGGCGGTCTTGACTGCAATGTCTGGTTCAAGGGTTCGCAAGTCGCTACGCTGTCGCTGCCCGTGCCGGGCCGGCACAACGTGCGAAATGCGTTGGCCGCGCTCGCTGCGGGCCGGTGGCATGGGATTGCGCCCCAGTGGGCAGCCATCATGCTGCACGACTTCCGCAACGCCGGGAGGCGCTTTGAATTGATAGGCGAGGCAGGCGGCGTTTCGGTCATTGACGACTACGCCCATCATCCCACTGAAATCGCCGCTACGCTGGCCGCGGCCCGCATGCGTTTCCCCACTCGCCGCATCTGGGCGGTCTTCCAGCCGCATACGTACAGCCGCACCCAGGCGCTGCTCGACGAGTTCGCCCATAGTTTTGACGATGCCGACTGTGTTTTGCTGCTGGATATCTTCGCAGCGCGTGAGAAGATCGATCTGGGCGCAAACAGCCAGCAGGTGATTTCGCATATGGACCATGCCTGTGCGGCATACACCGGCAGCATCGAAGCGACGGCCGACTATCTGCTGAAGCACGTCGAGCGCGACGATGTGGTCATCACCATGAGCGCTGGAGACGGTAATCGGGTCGGCCAGTTGCTGCTGACAGGTCTGCGTCAGCGTGAGGAGCAAGTGGGCGAGTGAGAGCAGACGCGGCCAGAGCCGGCGGGACCGCAGTGGATGTGAGACTCGGATCCGGCTTGAGCGTGCAGCAAGCGAATGCCGATTTCCGGGCTGCGGTTGCCGAGATCGGGATGTCGGTGACGGTTCGTGAGCCGATAGCCTCGCACACAACGTTTCGCATCGGGGGGCCGGCCGACCTGTATGTGGCTGTCAGCGATCGGGTGCAATTGGAGCGAGTCACGGCCTTGGCTGCCGAGCACGGCCTTGCCACGATGGTGCTGGGCGGCGGGAGCAACCTGTTGATGAGCGATGCCGGGGTTCGCGGATTGGTGATCGCCAACCAGACCCGCGTAATCTGCGAAGCGAAGGGCGGAGAGGCCCCAGCCGGGAAATCGGCACAAGTCATAGCTGATTCCGGTGTGGCACTCGCAGGGCTTGCGCGATGGGCCATTCGGGCTGGTTGGGCCGGGCTGGAATGGGCCGTCAGCATCCCTGGCACTGTAGGGGGCGCAGTGATCGGGAATGCCGGAGCGCACGGCAGTGAGATTGCTGCTCATCTGGCATGGGTGCAGGTGGCGCGGCCTGGCTATGGCGCTCGAACCCTGACGGTTGACGAACTCGGCTTCGGCTATCGAACCAGCATCCTGAAGCGGCTGTTGGCCGAGAACAGACAAGATTCAGGGGCGAACGCGGCCGTAGCTGTGCTGGCCGCCGGATTTCAACTCGTGCGAGGAAATGTCGAGGAGATGACGGCCAGGGCCGAAGCGTTTCTGGCTCAACGCCGGATAAGCCAGCCGGTCGAGCCGAGCGCAGGCAGTATCTTCCGTAATCCGCCTGGCGACCATGCGGGTCGGCTTGTTGAAGCAGCAGGCCTGAAGGGCCAGCGCATCGGGGGTGCGCAAATCTCACCACGGCACGCCAACTTCGTCGTCAATACGGGGAATGCCCGTGCGACCGATGTTGTCGGCTTGATCGAATTGATGCGAATGCGCGTCCACGAGCGTTTTGGCATCGAGCTTGAGCCCGAAATCATCTTCGCTGGTATGTGGGACCGGCAACCTCCTTACGGTCAATTGCCTGGGGGCGCTGCCGGCAGCAGTATCGGACGTGTTGGGCACGCATGACAAACAAAACCCGAGTCGGCGTCGTGTTTGGCGGAAGGTCAGGTGAGCACGAAGTCTCGCTGGCATCCGCCCGCTCTGTCATGGCGGCGATCGATACAAATAAGTACGAGGTAGTACCGTTGGGGATCGCCCATTCCGGCCAATGGCTGACTTCTGGTGACCCCATGGCGTTCCTCACGGCGCAGTCCTCATCCATTACAACAGCAGTCCCGGCAGCCCGGACCTCCGAAGCTGAATTCGGTGTTGAAACCTCACCTGGGCTGGGGCGCGAGCTGGTTCCTGGAGCCACGGGCAAGCGTTTTCCGCTGTTGGAGGTAGTATTTCCGGTGTTGCACGGACCGTACGGTGAAGATGGCACCATCCAGGGGCTGCTCGAGTTGGCCGGCGTGCCTTACGTGGGGTGCGGCGTGCTCGCCAGCGCGTTGGCGATGGACAAGATCGCCAGCAAGCAGGTTTTTGAAGCTCATGGTCTGCCGATCACACCTTACTGGTCGCTTACACGGACTGCGTGGGAGACGGACCAGGATGCCGCCATCAGTGAGGTGGAGCGGGCGGTCCACTACCCGGTGTTTGTCAAGCCGGCAAACCTGGGTTCCAGCATAGGCATCAGCAAGGCGCGAGACCGGTCCGAGTTACGCGGGGCGCTCGCAGAGGCGGCTCGTTACGACCGCAGGCTGCTAGTCGAGGAAGCCGTTCCCGCCGCGCGGGAGATCGAGTGCAGCGTGCTGGGGAACGAAGAGCCGATCGCTTCGGTGCCGGGCGAGGTTATTCCCTGCAACGAGTTCTACGATTATGCGGCTAAATACATCGATGGTGAGTCGCAACTGGTTATTCCGGCGCTCCTTCCGGCAGATACCACCGCCCTCGTCAGGACGATCGCTGTGCAGGCCTTTCGAGCGATAGACGGATCCGGGCTCGCACGAGTGGATTTCTTGCTGAACGGGAGCACAGGCGAGCTGTATCTTAACGAAATCAACACGATGCCCGGCTTCACGAAGATCAGCATGTATCCGAAACTGTGGGAGGCCACAGGAATTTCGTACCGGGAATTGGTCGGCCAATTGATCGAGCTGGCCCTGGAACGTCATGCCGATAAGAATCGCTCGGCTACTTCATACGCTGGCGCTATGAAGCCGGGCCAATAGAGGTACGAAGGGGATCGGAGGGCTACTCCATGTCGACAGTCCGGCGCAAATCAGCCCCTTCGGCGGAAGGACAACCAGGGCAGTCGTCTCAGCCTGCTTGGCGCCAGCCACCACCCAAGAAACGCGCCGAAATCCGCCGCAACTTGGAGGTGATCCAGCGCATTTCAGTGCCATATGACGAGACGTCGGTCCGTTGGTTGCCGCGCATCAATGTCAAACTGAGATGGCAACAATGGACTGCCCTGGCACTTCTGGTTTGCGCGGTGATCGGGGTCGGCTTACTTCTCACGACCGATATGTTCACAGTAATCTCGGATCAAACGGAAGTGCGCGGCAATCAGCGCGTTTCGGCAGACAGTATCTACGCCTCGACCGGCCTCGATCAGCGCAATATCTTCTTGCTGCGACCGGCTGCGGCCGAAGCTCGTATCGAGGAGGTGCCCGGCGTTGCCTCGGCGACGGTGCATTTGCGCTTGCCGGCGCAGGTGATTATTGACGTACATGAATACGCACCGCTAATGGCATGGCATGGCATTACCACCACAGTCTGGCTGACCGCCGACGGCGCGCCTGTCCCGATGACCGGTATAGAGCCACCGGTAACATTCATCGATCCGGATGGCGCCGCTATGGATGAAAAGGGGCAGCTGCGGCCTTGGGTTATGGAAAACTTGCGCCAGTTGCATGTGGCTCGGCCTGACCTGACCACCCTGTACTATGGTAATCTGGAAGGCCTATACTTCCAGGCGTCTTCCGGCAGAACCGTCTATTTGGGCGACGAAGGACCTATCAGCAGCAAGCTGCTGTTATTGGAAGCGGTTGAGAACCAGATTGCAGCCGGAAAAACCCAGGTGACCGCGATTGATCTGCGTTTCAATGGACAGGCAGTTCTCAGATGAAGGCGCCATGTGGAACGATCGAGGGCTGATGTAGCCGGTGTATCGCGCTCGAAGAAGAGGACCGGGGGAACCGTGAGTGAGCTGATCTCAGCGATTGATGTCGGCACAACCAAGATCTGCGCCTTGATGGGCGAACTCGACGAGGCTAATAACCTGCGCGTAATCGGCGCGGGCAGAGTTCCCGCTCAGGGTCTGCGCCGAGGGGTGGTTGTCAATACGACCGACGCGACCGCTGCCATCGGGCAGGCCGTGGCGGAGGCCGAGCAGTCCGCAGATCAGGTCTTGTCGTCGGCGCTGGTGGGCATTGCCGGCAGCCACATCAACGCGATCGGCAGCAAGGGCGTGGTGGCAGTGGGCCGCAGTGGGCGTGCCATCAACAAAGAGGACACCCAACGCGCCCTGGAGCAGGCGCGCAATATTGCACTGCCACATAATCGTGATATCATCCACGTTGTGCCGCGCAGTTACAGCGTGGACGACCAAAAAGGCATCGAGAACCCCGTCGGCATGTTCGGCTATCGCCTGGAAGTGGACGCCAGCATCATCACGGGTGCCTCGTCGTCGATCACTAATCTGGTGAACTGCGTTCAGGCAAACGGCGTGGAGATCGATGATCTCGTCCTGGAGCCACTAGCATCGGCCGAGGCCGTACTTACCTGCGATGAACGGCAGCTCGGCGTTGCCCTGGTCGATATCGGCGGTGGGACCACGGACCTGGCCATTTACCTGGATCAAGCAGCATGGTACACCGTGGTCATGGACGTCGGCGGCGACCATTTCATACGAGATGTAGCGACCGGACTGCGGATGCCTTATGGCAAGGCGGAAGCGTTGATGAAACAGTTCGGCCAGGCGTTGCCAGACCGGGTGCCGGCCGATGCCGAGGTGCGCAGCGGTGCTTTCGGGCAAGATGGCCAACAGACGGTTAACCGCCGCGAGCTGGCGAATATACTCAACGCGCGAGCCGACGAGATCACCGAACTCATCATGCGCGAGGTCAAGCGCAGCGGTTATGACAGCCTGCTGCCCGCTGGTATTGTGCTCACCGGTGGCATGGCCCAGTTGCCTGGGTTGGCCGAGCTCAGCCGCGAACGCCTGGAGATGCCGGTGCGCATCGGCCGCCCCGACGGCGTGGTCAGCTCGGTCATGGATCTGAGCAGCCCAGAGTACGCGACGGCGGTCGGGCTTCTCCTGTGGGGGCTGCGCCACGGCACCGGCAGCAAAACCAGGCCGGGAGGCCCACTGCCTCCACCTTTGCACTTGCGGATTATTCGATGGCTGAGAAATCTGCTGCCTATGCCGAGCTCAAGTTAGGCAGCGGAGCGAAAGTTACCCGTTCGAGGGTCACGCCAAGCGAACCTCGATATGCTTGATTCCGGAAGAGAAGAGGAGGGATCAGATGAACCCAAAAGGGCAGCAGCAGTCCACCTTCGTCGAGAACCCGGCACAGATTAAGGTGATCGGTATCGGCGGGGGTGGCTCGAATGCGGTCAACCGCATGATCGAACAAGGCATCCAGGGTGTCGAGTTTGTATCGATCAACACCGATGCCCAGGCTCTGATGCTGTCAAGCGCCCCACAACGCTTGCGCATCGGGGACAAGCTGACGAAGGGATTGGGTGCAGGGGGTGTGCCCGAAATCGGCGAAAAGGCCGGGGAGGAATCAGCCGAGGAGATCAAGGCACTTCTCAAGGGCGCTGACATGATCTTTGTGACGTGTGGCATGGGCGGGGGCACGGGTACCGGGGCTGCCCCCGTGATTGCCAGGCTAGCCAAGGAGTCGGGCGCGCTGACCATCGGCGTCGTGACCAAGCCCTTCAGCTTCGAAGGCAATCGCCGGCGCCGCGTGGCTGACGAGGGTATCAGCCATCTTAAGGAAAGTGTCGACACGCTGATTGTCATCCCCAACGACCGCTTGCTGCAGGTGGTGGATAAGAAAGCGACTATTCAACAGGCTTTCCGAGTCGCCGATGACGTTCTCCGCCAGGGCATCCAGGGCATATCCGAGTTGATCACTATCCCAGGGCTGATCAATACGGACTTTGCGGATGTGCGCAGTGTGATGAACGAAGGCGGGTCTGCCTTGATGGCGATCGGTCAGGCGAACGGCGACAACCGGGCCCAGACCGCTGCCGAACAGGCCATCCATAGCTCGTTGCTCGATGTGAGCATCGACGGCGCTCGGGGCATTCTATTCAATGTGACCGGTGGACCTGATCTCAGCTTGTACGAGGTCAATGAGGCTGCCGAAATCATCCGGCGCACGGCAGATCCGGACGCCAACATCATCTTCGGCGCTGTTGTCGATCCGAACATGAAGGACGGCATTCGGATCACTGTGATCGCCACGGGCTTCGATGCGGTCAAGGAGCAGAAGATGACGTCGGCTGAAGACTCCAAGACGCTTGAATTCCCGAAGCGAACGTACGACCGTGACGACTTGGATATTCCAGCTTTCTTGCGGCGGGCGCGCCAGCAGTAGTCTGCTGGGATTCTGATCGTACTCCTTCTCTCCGGTGGTTCCCTGGGCTGGTAAGAATGCCAGCCCAGGGATGGCGGTCGCCCGATCTTGAGCAGGTGACAGCAAGCCAATTCGATCCAACCTTAAAAATGTTCGCCCCAAACGCAGTTCCCCCATTCCGCGGCGCGCATTCTGTGGTATACTCGTTTTCGCCTCAGGCCACAATATATCGCACCAGTAATCACTAATCCTACTACATATTGTGTTGCACGAAGGAAGTTCCTTGCGTGCTGTGGTTATGTCATCAGTTTCGTCGTGGCGTCCCCTGGCGCTGAAGGAAGGGAGGTCCAGCATGCAATGTCCGTACTGCGGCCAACCCGATTCCCGGGTCGTGGACACACGCGCCACGGGTGACGGCATACGGCGGCGGCGCGAGTGCCAGGGCTGCCGCAAGCGTTTTACGACGTACGAGCAGATCTCGGAAGCACTCCTGATCGTCAAGCGCGATGGACGTCGCGAGCCCTTCGATCGCAACAAGCTGATGCAGGGAATTCGCATTGCGTGCGCTAAGCGCCCGATCGCGATGACGGATATCGAGCGCGCCGTGAGCCAGATCGAAGACCACCTTTTCGGCCTCGGTCGCGCCGAGGTGCCAAGCCGGGTCATCGGGCAAATGATCCTGGAGAAACTGAAGGAACTCGATCCCCTGGCATATATCCGTTTTGCCATCGTCTACCTTGAGTTGGATGACGTTGAAGCGCTCCGCCATGAGTTGGACCGGCTGATGGCCGAACGCAGGTAATCAAGGAGCCCCCCCCCGTGTCTAACCAGAGCCCAAAGGCTTTCCAACCGGCGATTCAACCGCCGGAAGAGATCCACCTATCCGAGAATAGCCGGCAGGTCCTAAAGAAGCGTTACCTCCGCAAAGGGCTGGATGGCCAGCCAATCGAAACCATCGCCGGCATGTTCAGACGGGTCGCGCATGCCGTCGCCGGGCCGGACGCTGCCCACGGATACGATGCAGCCAGCACCGAAGAGAGTTTCTACGGTTTGCTGACCAGCCTACGGTTCTTTCCCAACTCCCCGACGTTCACCGGCGCCGGGACACCACTGGGCCAGCTCGCCGCGTGTTTTGTGTTGCCCATCTCGGACGATCTGGGCAAGAAGTCGGAGGGCATCTTTCAGACCCTGCGCGACGCAGCGCTGATCCAGCAGACCGGTGGCGGCAACGGGTTCTCTTTCTCGAGGTTGCGTCCGAAAGCGGACAGTGTTGCTTCGAGCGCAGGCGTTGCCAGCGGGCCTGTAGGCTTCCTGCGGGTGTACGACTCGGCCTTTGGCGAGGTGGCGCAAGGGGGCACCCGGCGCGGCGCCAACATGGCAGTGCTGCGCGTTGACCATCCCGATATCGAAGAGTTCATCGCCTGCAAGGCGCGCGAAGGGCACATCGCCAACTTCAACATCTCGGTTGGTATCACGGACAACTTCATGCGGGCGGTAGAGGCCGATTCTGACTTTCCATTGGCAAACCCGCGAGACGGGAAGGTCTGGCGCACCGTACGGGCGCGCGACCTCTTCGACAAGATCGTCACCTATGCGCACCACAACGGCGAGCCGGGTGCGCTGTTCCTCGACGCCGCTAACCGGGGCAATCCTGTGCCCCATCTGTATGTGTTGGAAGCAACAAACCCGTGCGGCGAGCAGTGGCTTGGCCCCTACGAGAATTGCTGCCTCGGTTCGATCAACCTGGCGGAGCATGTGACCACTGATAGCCAGGTGGACTGGGAAAAGCTCCGCGAGAGCACGATTGTCTCCACCCGTTTCTTGGACAACGTCGTGGATGCCAATCAATACGTGCCTGCGGTGCCGCAGCTGCGCGAGGCTGCCCTGCGCGCCCGGCGCATCGGCCTCGGCATCATGGGGCTCGGCGATCTGATGTACCGGCTGGGAGTGCGTTACGGATCGCCGGAAGGTCAGGAGTTCGCGGCCCAGATCATGGAGTTCGTGCGTTTCCACTGTATGGAGACCAGCATCGAGCTTGCACGCGAGCGCGGTCCGTTCCCGGCCATCCACGATAGCATCTACGACCCGCAGGACCTGAAATGGGCGCCGCCCCGCCCGCTTGCCCCCTACGAGCGCGACTGGGGCCGGTCCGCGCTCGACTGGAGCCAGATTACAGCCGGTATGCGCCGGGACGGAATTCGCAACGCAGCGCAAACCACCGTCGCCCCCACGGGCACCATCGGCACCGTGGCTGGCTGCGAAGGCTACGGCTGCGAGCCGGTCTTCGCATTGGCCTATACCCGAACCGTCAAGGACGGCGAGCGGGACCTAAAATTAACCTACACCAGCCCGCTCTTTGAAGCCGCCCTGGAAACGGCGGGGCTTGACAAAGCGCAGCGCGATGAGATCGGCGCGCAGGTCAGCGAGGTCGGCAGCTGCCAGGACATGACGGCCCTGCCGGATGAGATCCGGCGGGTCTACGTGGTCTCGCAGGACATATCTGCTGAAGAGCACGTCCGGATGCAGGCCTCGATCCAGGCGTTCGTCGACAACTCCATCAGCAAGACGATCAACTTTCCTGCCGGCGCCACGGTTCAGGATGTCGAGCATGCCTATCAGCTCGCCTGGGGGTTGGGCTGCAAGGGCCTCACAGTTTACGTCACCGGCAGCAGGCAGGAGGTAGTGCTGGAGACCAGGGCCACCGCGGAACAGAAGGCGGCGACCGGCCAAGGGGAAACAAGGGGGCCAAGCGCTGAGCGGGACGTGGAACAGGGGAGCAGGACCGAAACGGTGCCGCCTGTCCAGTTCGACTTGTCCCCGGCGCCGGCATACCCGGCAGGCAAGCGCCCCCGGCCGAATGCGCTGTCAGGCTACACCTACCGCAAAGAAACCCCGCTGGGGACCGCATACATCACGGTCAACATCAACGGCAGCAGCCAGCCGTTTGAGGTCTTTATGAATGTCGGCAAGGCCGGCAGCGACGTTGCTTCGGTCTCTGAGGCTGTCGGTCGGCTGATCTCCCTGGTGCTGCGGCTCCCGTCGTCCTTGGATCCGACCGAGCGGCTGAAGCAAGTCATCGACCAGCTGGCCGGCATTGGCGGCGGGCGTTCGCTGGGGTTCGGCATAAACCGCGTGCGCTCCTTGCCTGATGCCGTCGCACAGGTATTGCGCGAGCACCTGAACGGGCAGTACGGGGCAGCTTTCGCCGAATCTGACCAGGAGGAAGGTCACGTCGAGCCCACGCCGGGCCAATTGGCTCTGCCAATCAACGATCGCCCCATCGGCGACCTTTGTCCCGACTGCGGCCAGGCTGCGTTCATCCCGACCGAGGGCTGTCGCAAGTGCTACGTTTGCGGGTATAGCGAGTGTTGAGTCTCGTTCGACCTGGAGGGTGATTTCGCCAGGCGCGTCCGCGCCGCGGCGGCTCCTTTCCCGCTCCCTTCAGCCTGTGCTATAATCGAAGCCCATGAAACGCGCCCTCCTGGCTCTGCTGGGCATCCTGGCCGCGCTGGCCGTGGCTGCCGCGCTGGGCTTCGCCTGGTTGGCCTGGCAAGTCGACCGCCAGGGGAGGCGCGATGAGGCCCGCCGGGCCGATGCCATCGTCGTGCTCGGGGCGAAGGTGGACCCCGACGGCCAGCCTGGGTCGGACCTGACCAGCCGGACCTACCACGCGGTAGACCTCTGGAATGCGGGCTATGCGCCGCGCATCATCTGCACGGGCGGCTTCAAGGACGAGCCGCTGTCGGCGGCTTCGGTCTGCAAGAAGATGGCAACCAAGCTCGGAGTACCAGCCGAAGAGGTGTTCCTGGCGGATGGGACTATCGATACCATCGGGGATGCGCAGGCTACGGTGCAGGTGATGGAGACCCATGGTTGGAACAGGGCGATCCTGGTCAGCCATCCATTGCACCTCTATCGCGCCGCCTGGCTTTTCCGGCGCGAGGGGGTCGATGTCCTGACCAGCCCGACAACGACCCGAACCGAGCGCATCTACCCACCCCTGCGGGCCTGGTACACGATCAGGGAGGCCGGCGCCGTCGTCGTCACGGCATTGGGCGGCTGGGGCTGGCTGCCATCGAGTTGGATCGTCAGGCTGCAGAAACTGGCCTACGATCTGACGTAATAGGAAGCAGAACGTGAAATAGTGTGAGTTCCTGGAAGCAGATCGCCGCAGCCAAAGCAACCCTGAGGCGCGAGACCGGCACAATCTACAAGGACCATGGAGGCAAGCTCACCGTCGCACTGGCCTACCCCAACACCTACTTCGTCGGCATGTCGAGCCTGGCGCTGCAGATCCTCTACCGCGCGTTCAACGCCCGGCAGAACGTGGTCTGCGAACGCGTGTTCTGGGATCGCGAAGCGGCAGACGCCGGCCTTCCACTTCACGCCCTCGAGTCGCAGATTCCTGCGCGCGACTTCGACGTCTGGGCTTTCACAATCTCCTTCGAGATGGACTACTTCAACGTGGTCGCCATGCTGAGACAGGCCGGCGTGCCGGCGCTGGCCGAGCAGCGGGCGGCGAGCGCGTCCTCGAACGAGTGGCCTCTGCTGATCGCCGGAGGGCCGGGGGTAAGCATGAACCCCGAGACGGTAGCGCCCTTCTTCGATGCCATCGTGATCGGCGAATCCGAGTTGCTCTTGCCACGGCTGATGGATCTGCTCGGCGACGGCATCGGCGGAGATCGCGAGAGGCTGCTGGATGCGTTGGATGCCGTACCCGGGGTCTACGTGCCGAGCCGGGTGGTCCCGGCCGGCGGAGGTCGCCGCATCGAGCGCCAGTGGGTGGAGGATTTACGCGATCTCGAACCGGTGTCGATGATCTACACGCCGGATACCGAGTTCGCCGGCATGCACTTGATCGAGATCGCACGCGGCTGTGGGCGGGGCTGCCGTTTCTGTCTCGCCGGCTACGCATATCGTCCGCCGCGCGAACAGCCTATCGGGCGTATTCTGGCCTGGGCAGGGGAAGCGCTGGCCCAACGTCTGCCGGTCTTTGCCCATGGCGGGCCAACCGGCGGGCATCCGCCCGGGATCGGGCTTGTGTCCGCCGCGGTCTCGGACCATACTCAGATCGACGCTCTGGCATTAGAGCTCCGGGCCATGGGCGCTCGTATCAGCGTCAGCTCGATGCGCACCGACCCGATCAGTGTGCCGCTGGTGCAGGCGTTGGCTGCGAGCGGCGCCAGGACCTTGACGATCGCGCCCGAGGCCGGCACTGACCGGCTGCGGCAGGTGATCAACAAACGCCAAAGCGAGGATGACTTGTTGGCGGCGGTGGAGCTGGCGCAAACACTCAACTTCCCGCAGCTCAAGCTGTACTTCATGATCGGGCATCCGACCGAGACCGACGACGACGTGCAGGGCATCGTGGACCTTACGTTGGCGGCGAAGGCACTCTTCAAACGCAACATCACGATCAACGCTACGCCTTTCGTGCCGAAAGCGCATACCCCATTCCAGTGGGCTGCAATGGCGCCGGTGAAGACGTTGCAGGCACGGCAAAACCGGCTGAAGCGCGCCCTGGCGAAGCACCAGGTGCCGGTTGATGCTGATTCCGCCCATTGGGCGGAAGTCCAGGCGGTATTAGCGCGCGGCGACCGGCGACTGGCCCAGGTTCTGCTGGACACCGAGGGTGGCAGCATCGCGGCGTTTCACGCGGCATTATCTGCAAATGGATTGGCTGCCCAGGAGTTTGTGGGCGCACGCGACTCTGCTGCCTTCCAACCTTGGGATGTCGTAGAAGCAGGCGTGAGATCGACCTACTTCCTGACCGAGCAGCGGCTGGCGCAGTCCGGCCGTGCAGGCTACCGCTGCCCGCCTCCTTCGATGGCGTGCGAAGTGTGCGGGGTATGCGTCTGAAGGTTCGCGACGAGAGAGGTCGAACTTGCACCGTCATCAGGCAAACGGCCTGGCCTACTACACATTCGAGTCGCTGGAGCCATTCCCGGAATTGGTCCAGGGGGTAACTACCCGCCATGGTGGGGTGAGCACAGGTCCATTTGCGTCGCTGAATCTGAGCACTGGGCTCGGCGACGACCCGGCGGCGGTGGACGAGAACTTGAATCGGGTATGCCACGCGTTCGGCATCCTGCGGGCCAATGCGGTCAGCCCAAGCCAGCGTCACACCGTCAACGTGCAGCGAGTCGACAGAGAGGATCGCGGGCGGATTTGGGCCGGTTATGATGCGCTGATCACGGACCATGAGGATGTGCCGCTCATACTGCGGTATGCCGACTGCACCCCGGTCTTAATCTACGACCCTGTGCATCGCGCGCTGGCCCTCGTACACAGTGGGTGGCGCGGGACAGTCCAAGGCATCACGCGGGCTGCCGTGGAAGCCCTGGCGCGATCGTACGGCAGCCGGCCTTCCGAGTTGGTCGCTGCCATCGGACCCAGCATCGGCCCCTGCTGCTACGAGGTAGGCGAGGAAGTCGTGGGCGCGGTGCAAAGGGCCTTCTGCAACGCAGATGGCCTTCTGCCTGGGCAGGCAAATGGCCGGCGGCACTTCGATCTGTGGTCTGCGAACCGGCGGTGGCTGGTCGAGGCGGGCATCCACCAGGTCGAGGCTTGCGAGCTATGTACCGCATGCAACACGGCTGAGTTCTACTCGCATCGCGCCGGTGGCGGCCGGACCGGCCATTTCGCAGCTGTAATGGGGCTGCGCGCTCAGAAGGAAGCAACGTGTACGACACCGGCGTAAGCGCCCGAATTGCCGCTGTGGAGGAGCGCATTGCCGCAGCGGCCTGCAGGGTCGGGCGCTCGTTCGCCGGAATTACGCTGGTCGCCGTCAGCAAGACTCGCGGTCCGGAGGCGGTCGCAGAAGCGTTCCGCGCAGGGCTGCAGGTCTTCGGGGAAAACCGGACCGAGGAAGCCAGCCCCAAGTCGGCAGCCGTGGCTGCGCTCGTCGCGCCCGCTAAGCCGCCGGCCTGGCACATGGTTGGGCACGTGCAAAGCCGTAAGGCCGCAGATGTGCTATCCTGGGCGTCCATAGTGCACTCGGTCGATAGCGCCAGGCTGGCCGGCCGGCTGAGCCGGTTCTGTACCGAGGCCGGACGAGAGCTGGAGATCCTGCTGGAGGTGAACGTATCGGGTGAGGCGAGCAAGTACGGCTTCGTGCCGGATGAACTCCCTCAAGCCGTTGAGCACATCGCCGGATTACCTGCGCTGCAATTGCGGGGTCTGATGACCGTGGCACCCATCGTGCCGGAGCCCGAGCTGGCGCGTCCGGTGTTTGCAAGGCTGTGCCAGCTGCGCGATGAGCTTGCCCTGTACTATCCGACCGTGGATTTCACGCACCTGTCCATGGGCATGACCGACGACTTCGAGGTCGCCGTCGAGGAAGGCGCGACCCTGGTGCGCATCGGGCGAGCCATATTCGGTGAGCGGGCCTGACGCGGAGCGGCGCCCTGCCGGGCCCGCCGGGGGGAGATTCCATGCTGACTAATACCACATTAAGCTTCATCGGTTCCGGCGCGATGGCCGAAGCGATGATCAAAGGCATTCTGAGCCAGAAGCTGATTGAGCCGGGCTCCGTCACTGCCAGCGGGCCGCGCCCCGAACGCGCACAGGAGCTGCACGGGCGGTATGGTATTCACGCTCTGACTGACAACAAGGTGGCTGCCCGTGCCGGCAAGATCGTGGTGCTCAGCGTCAAGCCGCAAATCTTGCCCCACGTGGTCGCCGAGATCCGGAGCCGCCTGGCGGCCGACACGCTGCTGATCAGCATCATCGCCGGCATGCCGATCAGCTTCATCCGGCGCGAGCTGAGCATCGACGCGATCGTGCGGGCCATGCCGAACACGCCGGGCCAGATCGGCCACGGCATGACCGTGTGGACCGCCACCGAGACCGTAGACGAGCCCGCGCGGCGCCAGGCACAGGCCATCCTGGGCGCGCTCGGCCGGGAGCTCTACGTTGGCGATGAGGGCTACCTGGATATGGCCACGGCGTTGAGCGGCACCGGGCCCGCCTATGTGTTTCTCTTCATGGAAGCGCTGGTGGATGCCGGCGTGCACATGGGGTTCAGCCGGCGGGTCGCTCAAGAATTGGTCTACCAGACGATCGAGGGGTCGGTGGCGATCGCGCGCGAGACGGGTTTGCATCCTACCGAACTGCGCAACCGGGTGACCTCGCCGGGCGGCACATCGGCCGAGGCGCTCTACCAGCTGGAGAAGGGTGGCCTGCGTACCGTCATTTCCAAAGCCGTTTGGGCAGCGTACCAGAGATCCAAAGCGCTAGGGGAGTTGACCGAGAAGTGACCTACAGCCTTATCAATATCGTCAGCACGATCTTCCAGATCTACAGCTTCTTGATCCTTCTCGAAGTCATCGGGAGCTGGATCCTGGTCTCCCGCGTGCGCCTGCCCGACTTTGTCTACACCCTCCTCCACGTCGTGCATACGCTTACCAGTCCCCTGCTCGATCCGATCCGGCGGCTGATACCCAGCATGGGTGGGCTGGACCTCTCACCGATCATTGCGCTGATCCTCCTACAAGTGCTGCAGGGGATTGTCGTGTCGGCGCTGAGGGGGATGCTTTAGGGCCCAAGAACGACGGGCAGATAGAGACTGTGAGGGCGAGGCAATATGGCTACCTCGATCTGGATCTGGTTGTCTTGGGGCTGAGGATCGGGTTGATCGGCCCACACCGCCGCCAGAACGGGAAACACGCTGCCGCCCTCGACCGTTGGGGTATACACGGCCGTAACGGTGGCCGCAGTACCGGGTTCGAGCACTGCCAGGTTACACCCCAGCGAGCCGCTCAACTCGGCGCAATCGAACCCGTTTGCGGCGCCGGGCGCCTCAGCGCTTGGAAGCATCGGGACCCCGCCGGCCGGTATTGAGGCGGTAAGGGCCACCGCGGTCGCTCCGGACGGTCCCGTATTGGTCACCGTGAACGTGAAGGTGAGCGGGCTGCCGGCCATGACGGGATCGGGGGTGGCAGTGACAGCCAACTGCAAATCAGCCTGCGCGAGCAAGCTATCCACTGCTGCGGCAGCATCCACCCGGCCCCACCCGGAATAGGCATCCCAACCGGGCGCCTGCACGTCGATAGCGGTATCGATTATCTGCTGGGCCACCGCATCGGCGGATAGATCAGGCCAGCGCGACCAGACCAACGCTGCCACTCCAGCTACGTGCGGAACCGCCATGGATGTCCCGGACTTCGTGAAGTAGTCGCTGGCGCCGATCCCACTAAAATACCATGTGCTGTATATTTCCACGCCTGGCGCCGATAGGGCAACTTGGGGACCGTAGTTGGAGAAGCTGGGCCAGGCGTCTGCGCTGCCGGTCGCTGCGACGGCGAGGACATGGGGGCAAGCGCCGGGGTAGAATATGTTGTTGCCCGGGTTGGAGCCCAAAGTATTGCCTGCAGCAGCAGTTAGCACCACCCCTTTACTTTGGGCATAGCCGGCCGCCTGGCACAGGATGGCGGAAGCGGACGTGCCGCCGAGGCTCAGGTTGATGACGCGCGCCCCGTTGTCGGCCGCGTACACGATGCCGGAAGCGATATCTGAGTACCAGCCTAAGCCAGATTGGTCGAGCACTTTGACCGGCATGACGGCGGCGCCCCACGAAACACCCGCGACTCCCACGTCGTTGTTCGTCTCCGCAGCAGCGATGCCGGTAACGTGCGTGCCGTGCCCGAAGTCATCCTGAACGAATGCATTTTCGTCGGCGACGTAGCTGGAGCCGGTCCAGCGTTGAAAGAAGTGCCAGCCGTGCACGTCGTCCACCTTGCCGTTACCGTCATCGTCGACGAAATTGCCCGGGATTTCACCGGGGTTCGTCCAGATCTTGTTGCGCAGATCGGGATGATTCAGATCGACCCCGCTATCGACGATCGCGATAGTGATGGCAGAGGTCCCCGTGACTACATCCCAGGCTGCCGGGGCGTTGATTTTGGCCAGCCCCCACTGCAGTGAGTAATCCGGGTCATTGGGGAGCACTAACGGCGAGGAAAACCGGTCAGCAGCCTCGGCCCGATAGTCCGGCTCGGCGTAGGCAACACCAGGCATGCGGAGCAGGGCGTGAGCAGTCTCGGCTTCGTGTCCGACCGGCACCTGCAGGCTGAATACCCCGAGCTCAGGAATGGCGCTCTCGGCGCGCGCTGTGTTGTTTCCCAAGACGCTGGCCCGCTCCGCGGTCTTCGCGCCCGGCTTGAACTGAACCAGGACGGCACCCGGACGGACGCTCTCGGGCCCGGGCGCCTGGGCGCCCAATGCACCGTCGGGGACGGCCAGCAAACAGAGCAGCAGCGAGAGGGCTATCGAATGAGCGAAGCGCCGGCAGGCGCGAGTGGTTTTCCGCATGGCTTTCGACAAATGTCCTTGGGAAAAGTGCTCGGACTGGGGTTACCCCAGTCCGAGCACCGTTGGCTCAGTTCCGATGGCAGTGGCTTACTGCCGCCCTCAGGTCAACCGCAGGAAAGCCTTACGGCTTGCGGTAGTTGACGACCAGCTTCGGCGAATACTGATTGTACCAGTGGTTGCGGCTGTCCAGGCGATACGTCGTGAAGCTGGTGATATTCACGAGCCTGACCATTGCGCCATCGTTCGTGCCGGGCGTCGCCACCCAGGTGGCCACCAGCGGGGTCACGTCGATCGACTTCCACCCCGGCACATCAGACTTGAAGATCGAGACCTTGCCGACCAGAGCCGGGACGAAGTCGCCGCCTGGGGTCGTCCAGGGCGTGTTCCAGGTGACGGTGCTCTCGTCCCACGGTGTGGTCACCTGGTAGGCGGCCAGGTCGGCCGGGCTGCCGCCGCCCGAGTAGGAGTCGGCGTAGACCATCAGGGTGGCCTTGTCGACCGGGAAGACGGGATCGATGCTGCCGAGATTGAACCTGATGACCGAGCGCAGCAGGTCGT
>Ga0315273_10000809_pt1 | contig 34059 bp, 37 predicted proteins | sample YL17G02_0_MG_FD_205753 | JGI IMG/M metagenome (GOLD analysis project Ga0315273, IMG submission 205753) | Sediment microbial communities from Yellowstone Lake, YNP, Wyoming, USA - YL17G02_0 | ecosystem: Environmental > Aquatic > Freshwater > Lake > Sediment | place: USA: Wyoming | collected...
CGCACCGAGTACTCGATGGCGGCCGTGCAGAACGCCCCGCTCTGCGAGAAGAACGCTATCGACCCGCGGACCGGCGATGTCCTCGCGAACGACGCGTTCATGTGCGCGTGTGGCGCGATGACCCCGAGCGAGTTCGGGCCTATGATGCGCATCCCGTATTTCCTCGCGGTGCTGAGCATCTGCTCCTCCCGCGACCTGCCCTGCTCGCCGCCCTCGGAGAACCCGGCCGAGATGACGATGGCCCCCTTCGCGCCCTTCCTCCCTGCCTGGTCGAGCACATCCGGCACCGCCGCCGCGGGCACCACGATTATCGCGGTGTCGACATCGCCTGGACAGTCCAGGACCGTCGGATAGCAGGGCATGCCCAGTATCTCGCTGTGGTTCGGGTTGACCAGGTAGGTCTTGCCCCTGAAGCCGTGTCCGTAGAGGTTCTCGATGACGATGTTCCCGACCTTTCCGGGGGTCGGTGTCGCACCGATCACCGCGACGGAGCGCGCCTTGAAGAATGGGTCTAGACTGCGCATGAACGGGAATCCCGCTTGCCTGATATCAATCCTTGTCCGGTGGGCTCACGCGAAGAAATCCTCCACCCACATCTCGCCGGTGCCCAGGTGCACCATCGGGACCTTGGCCGGGTCCGGGACCAGGTTGTGCATCCTCTGGAAGCTCGTCTGGGACTGCCACGCGGATGCGTTGATGAGCTTGATGCCCTTGTAGTCTGCGATCGCGCACTTGTGCACGTGCCCCGTCACGAAGATGTTCGGCACCCGGTCCATGACGAGGTAGTCCTTCTGCTCCGGTGCCAGGGCGGTCCTCTCGCCGTAGATGGGCGCCAGGTGCCTCCTCCTGAGCATCTCCTTCATCGTATCCAGCGGGTTGGCGTACGTGAGGTGCCTGGAGTTCGCGATGAAGTCGTCGAAGCTCCGGCCATGGTATGCCTGTATCGTCCTCCCCTCGATCTCCATTAGGCAGGGGTTGCCGACGAAGGATATCCGGGAATCGAAGATCTTCTTGATGTCGTCGGAGAGGGCCGGCTGCGGTTCGGCCAGTCTCACCGCATCGTGGTTCCCAGGCATCATCACGGTGCTGATCCTGTCGGGGATGCCCTTGACCATCTCCGCCAGCGTCCTGTACTGGTCGTACACGTCCTCGATCACGAGCTCCTCCTCCTGGCCCGGGTAGATGCCTATCCCGTCGACAAGGTCGCCCGGCATCACGATGTAGTTTATGTCCTGTGCCACCGGGTCCTTCCTCAGCCACGCGATGAACCTGCTCCAGTGCTCCGGCAGGAAGGTCGTGCTCCCCACATGGATGTCGGATACGAATGCGACGATGGACTCGGAGCCGTTCGGCGTCATGCCGCTGTTCATGGGAATCTCTGGCCGGATGATCTCCTTCGCGATCACGATTTCGCCGTCCTTGCTGAACGACCCCACTATGCCGACGACCTCGTCCTTGAGGAACACGTCCGTGGTCTTCAGCGAACCCTTCATGACGAGCACCATGATCTTGTCGTCCTCGTCCTCGAGCTCGAGCAGCGTGTGCCCGTTCTTGGTCGCGTGGGAATCGTAGACCATCCCGACGAACCTCAGGTCACGATGGATCTTCTTCGCCTTCGATATCGGCAGGAGGCCGGCGAGCTCCCTCCTCTTCGCGAGCATCTTCCTGATGGTCGAGAAGCGGTCATTGAACAGCTTGGCGAAGTCTATCACGTTCCCCACGCAGGTCGATTCGCCGGTCACATCCCTGAGCACATTGACCGGGCGCGCCGTCCTGATGATGGCTTCGTCGGGGGCACGCGGCTTCGCCCTCTCCATGTCCTGCGCCTTCGCCTTCGTTGGCAGGCAGGCGGCGTATTCGATCACATCCTCCTTGGTGATCACGAGCGGTCGGTTCTCCGTGTCCCCCAGGATGCGGTCGATGCAGCCCTCAGGGTCCGGCAGGGCGGACAGGGCCTCCACGGCCTCTGGGTCCACGAGGATGCCCTTCTCCGTGAAAGTCCGAAGGATGCTATTTCTCATCTCCCCAATCCTAGCGCGGGCGGCTTTAAATACCTTTTCGGGGATGGCTGGCTGATGGTCGAGATCCGCATCGTCGCGAGATGCTTCCCGACCGAGGACAGGACGAAGGTGGTCGACGCCGTCCTCGGTTTCTTCCCCGACGCGCAGGTGGAGGGTGACGACCCGCTCATTGGCATCGCCTCCTCGGTCGACGCCTTCGGCGAACTGTTGGGGCGGCAGCAAATCCGCGGTGCTGCCAGAGCGGTCATGAGGCGGGGGATGACCGAGGGCAGGACCACTTTCAGGCTCAACAAGCAGGTGGCCACCGTCGGGAAGGCCTCTTTCGCACAGGAGGAGCATCCTCTCGGAGATATCGAGGTCACAATCAGCGACAAGGATATCGAGAGGGTCATCGACTCCCTCGCGCCCGACACCAGGAGGCCCGTCTCCAGATGATCGGCGTGTCATCGCCAGCGTTCTGCCAGGCTCCTTTCCAGGAGATGCTGGGCCGGATATCCGAGCACTTCGGGCTCTGGGAGGTCCTGTCCGAAGGGGAGGACATGCTCTCCAAGGTGGCCGGGGACATCGTCTATGGTCGCACATCCATCGGCATGAGGTTCCAAGTCCACGCGCCGATGAGCGATGTGAACATCGGGAGCGTGTACGAGCCGATGCGGAAGGCGTCCGTGGGCGAGATATCCGGGATAATAGCTCTCTGCAGACGCCTGGAGATCCCAACGGTGACCGTGCATCCAGGTTTCGTGAACGGCCTCGCGTTCCTAGACCGATCTCAGGCGTTCATCAAGACCAAGGAGTCTCTCCGTGAGATCGATGTCATCGCGCGCGAGAACTCGGTCACGGTCGCGGTCGAGAACATGCCCGCACACATCAACGCGACCTGCACGACCGCCGCAGAACTCTTCGAGGCGGTCGAGGGGACGGGGCTCGGGATATGTTTTGACATGGGCCATGCGAACACGTCCGGGCAGACCGCACATCTGCTCAGCGGCGTCTCTTCGTTCCGGAACGTCCATCTACACAACAACGACGGCAGTTTCGATCAGCACAACCGCGTCGACGAGGGCACCGCCGACCTCTCCGGGGTGCTGAGGGCGATCAAAGGGTCCTATGCCGGCAATCTGATCATCGAGTCGACGGATCTGGCCAGCGGCGCCGAGAGCAAGAAGGTCCTTGAGAGGATGTTAGGATAGGTTCCCGCACCTCATGCACTGGAACTTCCCGTCGACCCATCTCGCCTGTGTGGACCCGCAGAGCTGGCAGACGTACCCGTTCCGGGGCGCGGCCGGAGCATGCGTGGGCTGCTGGTGCTGGCCCGGTGCCTGCACGGTCTGTTGCTGGTACTGCCAGGTGGGCGGGCTGTACCTGTAGGTCATCGGCTGGAACGCGGGCGCGCCGACCACTTGTGGTTTCTCATCCAGCAGCGGTTTCTTGATCAGGTACTCGCCGATGCGGACGATGAAGTACGCGAACATGATCACGCCGAACGCTGCCCAGACAAGGATCGCGAGCCCGGTGAGAAAAGTCATGGTGAGGGAATCCGGGAAGACCATCATGGGCATGCCAAGGTAGTCGAACGCGAAGTGCAGCATGATAGCTGATGCGAGACCGTGCTTGAGGAACATGTACGCGAAGGCGACGCCGGCTACCGCCGACGGGAATATCTTCCACGCGCCCCAGGCGTCATAGTGCGCAACGCCGAATATCATGGACGAGATCAGGACGAGCGCGACCTCCGGGGTCCCGAATGTGAATCCTCCTCCGAGGAGGTACGACCACTTCTTCTCCCTGAGCTTGCTCCGCGAAAGGTCCACGATTATGAGCGGGATGCCCAGGAGCAGGACCCTGACGACAAGCTCCTCCCACACCGAAGCGTTGGCAAGAGCGAAGAGCAACTCCCATGTGTCGGAAGACTCAGTGGGGTCGCCCGGGGACATCCCCGCCGCGCCCATGGCCAGGGCGATCACGATGTCCATGAAGATGATCGCGAAGAACAGCGCGCAGAGGTCGTAGATGACGCTGTGGTCACGTGACTTGCCCTTCATCGTGAGCTCGGAGAGGAAGCCCTTGTAGCCGCGCAGGAAGATCCATGCAGCGCTCGCCAGGATGGCGACGACGATTGCGATGTAGTAGGCTGCGAGAGTGTTGCCGGATATGCTGAAAAGCGAGGTCAGCATCGGAGCCACGATAAACAGCGTGTAGGTGCGCGATGTGATCTCCGGGAGCACGATGCCAGTGCCGTAGATGAGTATTGCGAGCGTGAATGCCATGTACAGCAGGTATGTGACCATCGCGTAGGCCGTGACGCTCTTGACCACGGCCCTCCAGGAATGCCGCGGCCTCCTTCGGGCCTGTGCATACTGCGGTGGATACGGATATGGCGTCTGATACGGCGCGCCTGGCGCGTGATATGGCCCGGGGGACTGCGTCACGCCCGCGGGTCCGAGCGACGGTTTCACCGCGCCACAATTCGGGCAGAACCTGCCGATCCCTGGAATGGTCGCCCCGCAGCTGGTGCACCTCTCGTCAGAAACGGACGGGGCTCCAGGTTGGACACCACCTGTCACGGCGGAGCCTACATTCTCTTCTCTATATTACTGTATCGCGGGTCAGCCGACGGCCCAGGTCGACAACGGCCTCGACGAACATTTATATCGAATTAGAATATTAGTGTTCTGCCTACTTCCCTTGGAGGCAACTGAATGGATGATGACAAGGACACGAAGGTGCGTTTTGAGACACTGAGCGCTGAGAAGATACCTTTCGGGAAGAACAATTTCCTGGAGGTCGCGAGGAAGAAGGCGATCACAGACGAGGGTGACAGCGAGTTCATATCCGTGTCCAGGGGTTATTTCCTGCCAGACGGGAGCGAGAAGTACAAGAAGTCGATAACGATCCCCGACGACCCCAGCATCAAGGCTTTCGTCACGGACAAGATCAACAAACTCTGAAGCCTCAACCGCACTGCGCGTGCGCGGTTTTTCTCGGCACAATATGCCGCTCCTCAGTCTGAGGCCTTGCCCTCTCTCCCGATGAGCATTTCGAGATAGGTCTTCGGTTCCAGTTTCTCGAGTCCGAGCTCGTCCCTGGCCGTCCTCATGAGTTCCTCGGCCCTCGCTGGCTCCTCGGTGATCAGCTCGAGCTCGACGAACTCTCCCAGCCCGTCGACGGTGTCGATATCGACCCTCAGCTTGTCGTATATGTACGAAGTCCTCCGCTTGCGGACCACATACCGCTCGCCGAACCCGAGCCTCTCGACGATCCTCTGCGCCGCGAGCGGGTCCTCGACCTTCAGGGATATCTCCTCGCGGGCCTTCGTGTGCTCGAGGTGCATCCTGGGACCCTTGTATGTCAGCTCACTCCCGTCGTCCCTCTTCCTGAGCCTCAGGGCCTCGTCGGTCCTGCCGAAGTCCCTGCTGGGGTGTGCGAAGTACACATCCTCCATCGCGCCATCGAAGACCTTCCGGGCGCCGAGACGCACGAGCGTCTTCTCGACCTTGTCGTTCCCGGGGGACCAGTACTTCGATTCTACCTCGATCACGCGCCTCCAGTAGCCTTTGATGGTAGATTAAACTGTCTTGGCCTGTCGCACTCCTGGCCCAGGCCTCACCACAAGTTATAAGTCCCGACCTACTGATAAAAGGCCTCCCCCTTGGAGTGGTGTATGTATGGAGCACACTGAACGTGCCATTAAGCTCCGGAAGGACGAGCTTGTCGAGATCAAGAAGCTGTACGAGACGGTCATGACCTTCGCATCGCATGGGATGTTCTACAGGAGCGGCAGGATCATGGGCGACCGGTTGGTAAGGGTCAACGGCACCGACCTCGGTCGGGTCCGCGAGGCGCTCATCCGCGAGGGCTGGGCGTCCGATGTCACGTTCGAAGGGGACACCATAACCGTCAACGGGTCGATAGAGGTGTCCAGTTCCGACTCGCCGACGTGCCACATGCTCAGGGGCGTCCTCGCGAAGGTCTTAGAGGAGCGCACGGGCAAGGATGTGTACTGCCACGAGCGTAAGTGCGTCTCCAAGGGCGATGAGAATTGCGTGTTCGTGATCGACACGGAGGTGCTGTGACATGGTGAGGAAGACCACCGGCATCCCCGGGCTCGATGGCATGCTCCAGGGAGGCTTCCCGTACCCGTGCGCCGTGCTCGTCGCTGGCGAGCCAGGCACGGGGAAGACGACCCTGGCCGTCCAGAGCCTGTTCCACGGGGCGCGAGAGGGCGAGAAGGGCCTGTACATCACGGCGCTGTCGGAGCCCCAGTGGCTCGTGCAGAAGTTCCTGTCCTCGTTCACGTTCTACGACCAGGAGCTGGTCGAGAAGGGCGTCGTCAACTTCATCGACATCGGGCCGACGCTGACCAAGAACCCGGGCGACATGCTCGAGACCATCAAGAAGAAGATTGAGACATACCAGCCTCAGCGGATCGTGATCGACCCGATCACGCCGATGACCGACATGCTCCAGTGGCGCGGGGAGACGAGGGAGTTCATGCACGAGCTCTTCGCCTACCTGAAGGCCTTCAACTGCCTGGCGATCATAACGGCGGAGCTGTCCTACGACGACATCTCCCGCAGCCAGGAATCGTACATGGTCGACGGCGTGGTCGTGCTGTCGTACCCCGAGGAGGAGAAGGTCAGACGCAAATTCCTCGAGGTCCTGAAGATGCGCGGCACAAAGCATACGACCGGTAGGCAGCTGATCGACATCACCGACGAAGGGCTGGCGGTCCAGGCGGGTCTGAGGTAGTCCAACTCATGAACGGCGAAGAGGAGCCCGTCCTCAAGAGCGGTAACTCGTACCTGTACACCGAGAAAGCGGTCCTCCGCGCGTACGAGTCTCTCAAGCGCCTGTTGGCCGAGGGCAGGCGGGGTCTGGTCATCACACGCACGCATCCGACGCGGGTCCAGCAGCTGTACAGCTTGGACTGTCCCATCATGTGGATCGCGAAGAACATCAAGGCGACAGCCGGTGTGATCAGCCTCGAGCCGACCAGGCTGATGAAGATCCACAGCACCATATCTGATTTCATCAAGGCGAACCCAGGCGCCGTGGTCCTCCTCGACGGCCTCGAGTACCTCATCACGGAGAACGGCTTCATGAACGTCATGAAGGCCGTGCAGCTCACGAACGAGGAGGTCGCGATGTCAGGGGCGTTCCTGCTGGTCCCCGTTGACCCGAGGACGCTCGAGACGCAGCAGCTCGGATACCTCGAGCGGGAGTTCTCCCTTCCCGACGAGGCGAAGCAGAGGATGCAGCCGGGGTGAGCCGGCGCGCGGCGCCGATTCTTAAGTCCGCAATGCACTGTGGTGTTCCAGATGGCCGCGAGTAACGAGCTGGGCAGGGTTCATGTCATCACGGGCCCCGGAAAGGGCAAGACGACCGCGGCCTTCGGCCTCGCGCTCCGAGCAGCGGGGCACGGCCTCAGGGTCTGCATAGTCCAGTTCATGAAGTCGGACGAGGTCACGGGCGAACTCCTCGCCGCGAGGAAGCTGCCTGGCATCGAGGTCTCCCAGTTCGGGACCGGCCGCTTCATCGGCCCGGGTGGCCCGACCGAGGAGGACAGGGCCAGGGCGCGGGACGGGCTCGTCTTCGTCGAGGGCGTGCTGAAGGCGCGCGGATGCGACCTGCTGGTCCTCGACGAGGTGAACACGGCCGTCCACTTCGGCCTCCTGACCACAGATCAGGTCCTGGCGGTGCTCGGATCGCGCGGTGAAGGGGTCGAGGTCGTGCTGACGGGGCGGGACGCTCCTGCGGAGTTCGTCCGCCACGCTGACTACGTGTCAGATGTGGGCAGCGTCAAGCATCCGTATGAGAAAGGGACCAAGGCGCGCAAAGGGATCGAGTGGTGACGGTCAGGGGGACTTGTCCTTCAGGAGCAGGAGGTACCTTGCCTCCTCCGACGTGAAGACGCTGTTGTCCTTCAGGCCCGAGAAATCGCCTTCCCTGAGGAGCCTGAGCGCGAGGGGCTGGCCACGGGTCATCCTCAGTATCCTCTTGAACGTCTCAGGCTCGATCAGGTCGTTCCCCAGGAGCTTCCTGGCGCTCTGCTCATCCAGCCCGCGGAGCTTCAGCACCCGGACGACCCCCGAGTCCACGTGCTTCTTGTGGTAGATCCATTCGTAGGCCGGCATCTCCTCCCTGGCGGTGACGAGGACCTTGGTGCTCCCTCCGGATTCCATCATCGTTGTGAAGAACTCGACCGCGTCCTCGCTCGTCGAGAAGAAATCGTCGAACACGATGAGCGCATTCGGCAGGTCAAGCGCCTCCTGGAGCGTGGCTGCGTGCCCCGCGACCTTCCCCGCGAACGCCAGGACCTTCGCCCTGAGCTCCTCGCCCCTGATCCCGGGTCTGAGCGCGACCCAGAGCAGGTCCGTCTCGTCCTGCTCCTGTATGAACCGCCTCGCGAGCGCCGTCGCCCCGTAGCCCTTGTTCGCCAGTATCACCATGACCTTGGATTCGGAATCCATGAACTCGTCGATGGTCTTCAGCTCGGCGTCGCGTCCGTAGAACATTCCGACCTCCGGGGCCCCTGCGAGCTCCAGGACGGGCGTCCGTCTCCTTTCCTCGACCGCGACCACTCCGTCCTTCATCCGGGCGATCGCGGCGGATGCCCGTTTCTTGCCGACAAGCGCCTCCATGTCCTTGCCTGTCATGAGGACAGTCTTGCCGCCGCTCAACACCGAGAACCGTGATTCGAGCACCGCTTTCCAAACCTGCTCCGTCCGACGGAGCCCTTCCGCAGTGAGGGCGTAGACGCTCATCCTCCGCTCATGCCCCTCCACCCGGGCCCTGAGCTCCTCGACCGCCCCGTCCCTGATCAGGTTCTTCACCGCGCGCGGCACGTGCGTGCGCGATATGTTGACGGCGGCGGCTATGCCTGCCTGAGTCGCCTCGGCAGGGTGCGCCTCGAGTGGGATGTCGGTCGCGAACCGCGACAGGTGCAGGAGCACTCTGTCGTTGACGCTCAACTGGCTAGGCTCTCCCATCGGTGCGCGAAATGACCCTGTGCTTATATAATCGTGCTGGTTTTTCACGGCGGGGCACGGCCGCGCCCGCCGAACGGTCCAGACGTCTGTTTTTCCGGGGCGGTAGTTGGTAATGACCGCAACACGTTTAAATACGCTCGAAACCGATTTGATGCTACCAGTCGAGAGGTATCCTTCCCCCGGAGGAATTGACGATGTATTCTAAACTGCGCAAGAGGAAGTCTTGGGTCGATTCGAGCGGCGTTTCTGAGATCATAGGCAACATCCTGATCCTCATGATCACCGTAGTCCTGTTCAGCACGATCATGGTGTTCGTGAACCAGATACCTATGCCGACGCAGGCCACGAAGGCAGACTTCTCATCGAACATAGTGTACAACCAGGCCGGGACCGAGGCGAACCTGACCATCACGCACGCGGGCGGCGAGACGCTGCTCGCCTCGCGGACCACGATCCTCCTCCAGGTCGACTCTCTCTGGTACTCGTTCCCTCTTAACCTGGACACAAGCTTCGGGCACACCTCGTGGACAACGGGTGTGGACTGGGCAAGGCACCTTTCCGGCATCTCGTATTCCAGCATCATCACCGTCTCAGTGTATGACAGCTCCAAGAGTTCGATCGTGTGGTCGAGCCAGGTGAGCGGCGGCACGAGCGGCACCCCGCCGAGCATCCTCCAGAGGTATGTCGATTCCAACAGGATCACACCTTCGGTGGACCCCATAAAGGAGGGTGACGACTTCACGCTCTTCGTCAAGGCCATCGACCTAGACAACGACCTCGACTCCACCACGGCCGGCGTATGGGTCGATTCGACCTCGATCGGCGGCGTAAGCCACGACAACTATGAGCGGACCAGCGGTGGATGGTTCGAGTGGGACTACATCGATGTAGCCAACGATTCGACGGACGTAGACGGGAAGGCCTTGATCATACACGCACGCGACCAGGCGGGCCACGAATCCGTATCGACGTTCATCATATCCGTCATAGTGCTCCCTGTGGACATCGTGTACAGCAGCACGACCACGAGCCAGGCGGTCGGCGAGGGCGGCCTGCCGGCCTACCTCAGCTGGATCAGCCAGAGGCAGGGGTTCGGTGTCTACAAGGAGAACCTCAGCTCTCTGGGGACGGCGAACGTCTCCCAGCCCAGCACGGTCTTCGATGTCGGCGAGAGGGTCTTCGTCAGGGTAGCCAGCCTGGACATGGCCAACGTCTACGGCCAGAACTCCCTGGAGCTCGTGGACACGAGGACTGGATACGTCGCGACCCCTGAGTGGGTCAGCATCAGCACGGAGACGGACCCGTTCAACGCCTACGCCTCCGGCGGCAACGTGTTCGTGTACGAGGCGAAATTCAACACATCGAGCCTGCCCCCGAGCGCCTATGCCATGTCGGTAGCCCTGATGAGCGTCGGGGACCCGACCGTTGTCTTCAGAATCGACCAGATCATCACCGTGACATCGGACTACTCCCCGATCACATTCACGCCCGAGCTCTGGACGTATTCCAGCAGCAACCAGCTCTGGGGTACGAAGGAACACCCGTATGAGGTCTCCGGGACCACCTACGCGATGACGGTCTGCGTCAAGGTGCAGAACGCCGTCTCCCCGGTCGTTGTCAGCGTCGGGAACGTGAGGATCGCGGACATGAGCGGCAGCCCTAAGGTCACGGGCATCCCGCCGTCCGGGAACATGATATCCTCGGTAACTACCAACAGCTCATTCATCTACAAGTTCACGATAGATCTGAGGCTGAACAACCAGGACCAGTGGCTCGAGGGCACGAACGCGTACACGCTGTTCGTGTCCAAGTTCAGCGATGCCAACGAGGGCGTCTACTACATCTCGAAGCAGGTGTATGTCGAGGCCTCGCTCGAGAAGGCGGATTTCATTGTGGGCACGCTCGGGATGTACGCCTCGCGGGCGGCTGGTGTGGGCGGTGCGAACTTCCAGCCGCCGGAGTACCTGTTCTACATCGAGAACAACAACTTCTTCACCATGCGTACGCTGTACGACTACTCGAACTCGCCAGGCTCGACCATCGAGTACTGGGTCACGGCGTTAGGCCTCGGCGACCTCGACGGCGACGGGGACAAGGACCTGCTCATGGGTCAGTACACGAGCAAAGGTCTGTACTATCTCGAGAACAGCCTGAACACCTACGGCACCTGGCAGTCCCCGTCTGTCCTGACCAGGCCGGATTCGGCGGAGAGCACGGTGATCAAGTGGATCGCCACCGGCGATGTGACGGGCGACGGCCTGGACGACTTCGCCTATGCCACGCAGGGGACGGCCACCGCGGGGACGCACAAGGTCGTCATCTACAACAACACCTACGGCTCGACGGGCAAGATCTTCCCCAAGACCTGGAACACCACGAACGACGGCATCAGGAAGATCGCCCTGGAGGACATGAACGGTGACGGCCGCGTCGACCTGATCGTCCTGGCCGAGGGCAGGGTGTTCGTCTACGACCTCAAGACCTGGTCGACGGTCCCGATCGCGCGCGTACCCCTTGCCAGCGTGACGGCCAACATAGAAGACTTCGACCTCTACGATGTGAACGGCGACGGCATGCTGGACATCCTGACGACCGACCCGAACTCCGGCTCATCGTCCGATGCAACGAACGGGATACGCGGTGTCTGGATCAACTACTACACCGCCAACACCAACCCGGCCATAAAGCGGATCGACTACAACGCCACCGGCTACACCCCGGCGATCGGCTCGGGCGTCGTGACCGGTTCGCTGTACAACACATGGAACATGTACGGCGGCACGGTCGTCATGAACGAGACGCTCTCTGGCGGCAAGGTCAACGTCACGATGAAGACCCAGACCCTCGCGAACGTGCAGGACCAGCAGCTCAAGATCCGGGCCAGGCTCGGTTCGACGAGCACCGAGGTGTTCTATGTCTGGATATGCACGGACACGACGACTCCGACATACTTCATACCGCTGGGTGTGATATCCAGCAAGAGCTACTCGAACTACACATGGGCGCTCCCGTCGACCGTCATGAACAAGGCAATCTACATACGCATAACGGACTCATCGACCAACCCGGCAAGCGGCAGCCCGATGGACAGCATAGAGATCGACTTCGCCGGGATATACACATCCACATACGGCAACTACCTGACGACGCGCACGCGCGTGGTCGACATGGCAGGCACCTCGACATCCTTCCTGACCGTCAGGGGGGCCAACCTGGACGGCGACAGATACGCGGATATCGTGGTCGCCAAGAACGGCTGGTGGGGCGCGTATGAGAACACCACGCTGTCGACCCTCTGGAGATCCGCAGCGCTAGGCACGGACACGGCCTCGTTCTTCGTCGAGGCCTCGACGATGGGCGTGCCCAAAGTCGCTGCCTTCCTGGCGTTCGTGTCGCCTACGCTGTTCGATGTGGTAGACGTCAACGGCGACGGCTGGGACGACATCGTCGTCGCGAACACCACCATCCCGACAGACATCCTCTCGAAGATCGGCGTGTTCATCAACCTGAACACCCTGAAGTTGTTTGTCGGCGTCAAGGATGTGGCGTCCGCCTATAACTCGGCGGATGTAGCTGGCGGCCTGACATGGATACTCTGCGAGAACCTGGTCGAGAGCGACTAGGCCGGCGGGTCCCGGAAAACCTCTTCCCAAAACCTTCTTCCTGATTTTCTAGGTCTGCGTCTCAGGCCTTCCTCTCCAGCGCATGGATGACATCGTCGAACCTCTCGCACTCGACGACCGCCAGGAGGTTCCCGTGGCCTGCCGACGCCGCGCGTATGCCGCTGGCCATCGCCTCCGTACGCTTCTCCTCTATCGTGCGGAATCCGGAGAGGCCGTTGACCGCCCTGTCCCAGGCGCGCACGAAGTCCTGCGGCGTCTCGGCCCTGAAGCTCCTCCTCTTCAGGAGCCATGTCCTGGTCGAGTGCCTGAACAGGTTGGTCCCGGAGACGGCGGCGCAGTAGAGCTCCGTGTAGCTCTTCTCGTCCAGATCGATCGGCAGGAGCGGCAACTTCAGGTGGTCCGCCAGCTCGACGGTCGCGACGTAGCACGGCGGCGGGGCCGCGACCTCGCCGAACCTCGACAACCCCTCGGCGTAGATCTCCTCGTACCTGGAGAGCTCGGGCTCGTAGTCCTCGGGGAGGTTCCTGAGGCCTTCGACCTCCTCGGCCGACAGCGAGACCGCAACGGCGTCCGGGCGGACCTCGCCGAAGGCCGCTTCGACCGCGGCCGTCTCGGACTTGAGGCCCTTGACCACGGGCAGGAGATGCACGGTCGAGCTTCCGATCCTGACCGTCCTGAGCCCGCTCACGTCCTCGGCCCCCTCTCCCGCTTCGTTATGAGGTCCATCAGGTCGTCCGCGTCGTCCGTCCTGCGCAGCTCGTCCCTGGTGACGAGGGGCGTGCCGCCTATGACGCGGATGCTGCTCTGCTTATGTATGAATATGACCGATTTCTTCTCCGTCACGCGCGAGATGTTCCCCACGATCTTGGCCTTCCGCTCGGTGGTCTTGGGGTCGTCGCCTATGCCTGTCAGCAGGAGCCTCTCGTCCTCCTTCGCCAGTGCGTCGAACGGACACTTCCTGGTGGGCACCACCGAGTAGCCGAGCTCCCTGAGCATCTCGAAGACGTCCTTGTCGCCGTCGCTCATCGTCTCGAAGTCCTTGAGCGTCTCGGCCACCTCGGCCGTGAACGCGAACGGGTCCAGCGGCATGACGATGGCTTCGTTGAGGAAGTCCTCGATGCGCGCGGCGATGTCGACCATGGCGCCCATGCCGCCCTCGTACATCTGGATGGCCTTCCTCGACACGCCCGCCGCCTCTGCGAGCGTGCCCAGGGAGATGTTCCTGGCGGTCCTGATGCTCCTGAGCGTCTCGCCGTCCATCCGCACATAGATCCCGCCAGGGGCCGCGTACACGAACGGCGGGACCCCTTCGAGCATCTGCTCCCGGAAGGTCCCCTCGGACACGATTGGTATGCCGAACCGGGTGTAAAGGATCCCGTCCTCGAGCTCTGCGGAGCTCGAATGGAGCCCGATCACGACCGGGCTCGCGCCCAGCGCCGTCGCCAGCACCTTGATCTCGGTCGCGTCGTCGCACGACAGCGAGTCGATGTTGGCCAGGGCCTTGATGATCAGCAGCTGGCGGTCCTTGCGGGCCACGAGGTCGAAGCTGATGCTCCTTAGGCTCAGCGGCTCGGAGACGAAGAAACCGGCCTTCGCAAGGGTGTCCCTGACATTGCCTATGAGTTGCTCTCTGGACGCCGTGACCGCCTTCCCCTGCACTGGTTCCCTCGTATCCTGCTCATCCGATTTGAATCATTTCCCCTGACCATCAGCCGTGCATCCCGTTCGGCGTGAGGCGTTCGTACCTCTTCAGGTCCTTCTCGCTCATGGGCTGGATGTTCTCCATGGCCTTGTCGAAGTACTTCGCGGCGACCTTGCGCGTCTTGATCTCGTCCTCGGTCGGGTCGCCGCCTTCGAGCACGAAGTCCCTGATGGACAGCATGACCGCCTCGTTGCACACGGCGGCGATCTCCGCGCCCGTGAAGTTCTCCATCTTCGTCGCGAGCTTGTCCAGGTCCACATCCTTGTCCAGGGGCTTGTCCTTCGTGTGTATCCGGAGTATCTCCTTCCTCGCCTCGAGGTCGGGCGGCCCGATGAACACGAGCCTGTCGAACCTCCCAGGGCGCAGCAGCGCCGGGTCGATCATGTCCGGCCGGTTCGTCGCCGCTATCACGGTGACGTTGTGCAGGGGCTCGAGCCCGTCCATCTCGGTCAGCAGCTGGCTGATGACCCTCTCCGTGACCCCGGAGTCCGTGGTCATCCCCCTCACCGGCGCGACCGCGTCTATCTCGTCCAGGAACACGACGCACGGCGCCGCCTGCCTGGCCTTCCTGAAGGTCTCGCGGACGGCCTTCTCGCTCTCGCCGACCCACTTGGAGAGGAACTCCGGCCCTTTGACGCTGATGAAGTTCGCCTGGCTCTCCGTCGCGACGGCCCTGGCCAGCAGGGTCTTGCCGGTCCCGGGCGGGCCGTAGAGGAGTATGCCCTTCGGTGGTGTCGCCCTCATGTGCCTGTAGAGCGCGGCGTACCTGAGAGGCCACTCGACGGATTCCATGAGCTCCTGCTTCGGCTCCTCGAGCCCGCCGATATCCTCCCACTTCACGTTCGGGCTCTCGATCAGGACCTCCCTCAGGGTCGATGGCTGCATCTCCCTGTAGGCGTCCATGAAATCCGACATCGTGACCCTGAGGCTGTTCAGCACCTCGACCGGGATCGTGTCCGCCTCCATGTCTATCGTCGGCAGGACCTTCCGCAGCGCCCTCATGGCCGCCTCCCTGGTCAGCGCTGCGAGGTCCGCACCCACGTACCCGTGCGTCATCCCGGCGAGCTGGCCCAGGTCCACATCGTCCGCCAGGGGCATGCCCTTGGTGTGTATCTGCAGGATATCGGACCTCCCCGCGCGGTCGGGTATGCCTATCTCGATCTCTCGGTCGAACCTGCCCGGCCTGCGTATCGCCGGATCCAGAGCGTTCGGTCTGTTGGTCGCGCCTATGACGACGACCTTGCCCCGCCCCTCGAGCCCGTCCATGAGGGCCAGGAGCTGGGCCACTACCCTGCGCTCGGTCTCCGCGGTGACCTCGTCCCTCTTGGGGGCGATCGAGTCTATCTCGTCTATGAATATGATGCTCGGGGCGTTCTCGGCGGCCTCCTTGAAGATCTCCCGGAGGCGCTCTTCGCTCTCTCCGTAGAACTTGCTCATGATCTCCGGGCCGCCTATGGACGTGAAGTTGGCGCTGGTCTCGGAGGCCACGGCCTTGGCCAGAAGGGTCTTGCCTGTCCCCGGCGGCCCGTGCAGCAGCACTCCCTTGGGCGCGTCGACACCGAGCTTCTCGAACAGTTCGGGGTGCCTCAGGGGCAGCTCGATCATCTCTCGGACCCTGCCCACCTCGTCCGTCAGGCCGCCTATGTCCTCGTAGGCGACCTTCGGGCCCTTCGCGACCTCGTCCTTGGCGGGCTTCTCGCTGAGCTTGATCTTCGTGAAGTTCTGGATCACCGCGGCCTCCGCGGCCGGCTGGATGCTCTGGACCACGAGGTCGAACTTGCGGCCCATGATGCTGACCTCGATGAGGTCTCCCTTCATGATCGGCCTGCCTTCGAGCGCCTGGACCAGGTACTCATCGCCCCCCAGCAGCTTGAGCGGCTGGGTCGGCGCGAGCCCGACCTTCGTCGCCGGCTTCGGCACGACCTTGCGGATGGAGACCTTCTCATCGAGGCCGACGCCCGCGTTCTTGCGTATCGCGCCATCGATGCGTATCGTGCCCCGGTTCTCGTCCTCTGGGTAGCCGTTGAAGACCGTTACCGCCGTGGCTCTCGTGCCCTCTATCACCGCGGTGTCCCCTTGGCTGAGCTCGAGGATGCGCATGAGCGCGGGGTCTACCCTGGCGATGCCCTTCCCGTCGTCCCCGGACTTCGCCTGGACCACTCTTAGGACCTTGTCCTTCTTGCTGGTCATATGTTCCACCTAATCATCGATATCCGTCTGAATGAAAGCGATCCAACGATTGGATTCGGAAATGGTTTGGAGGAATGCGGATGCCATCCACACTCACTTCACCTGGAGTTTCCTGGACTTCTTCTCCGGCGGAGCGGCCTTGGGCAGCTTCACCGTCAGGATGCCGTCCTTGAGATCCGCAATGGCCTTGTCAGCGACGATCTTGTCCGGCAGAGGGAGCGACCTGTAGAACTTGGCGTATCGCCTCTCCCTCTTCAGGTAGCCCTTGCCCTCCTCGTTCGCTTCCGAGGAGGTCTCGCCCGAGATCTCTATGCCATCCTCGGTCACGTCGATGCTCAGGTCCTCCTTGCGGATCCCCGGCACCTCGGCCCTGATGACGAACTGCTTCTCCTCGTCCGCGAGATCGATCAGCGGCTGTCGGATTGCCTCGTCGGCGAAACCCCTGGGCATGAGGAAGGTGTTCTCCCACTCTGTCCTGAAGTCGTCGAATATCCGATCCATGTCGCTCAGCACGGACACGGGACTGGCCCACGCTGGTCCCCAGCGGTCCCTTGGGACCAGTCCTTCTTTCTTCTCTCTCCTCCGTATCACGCGTATGCCTCCTAGTGCTGATTCCTAGGTGTCCTCGGCCGATTTCTTATGTTAGCGCTTCTATATAGTGCTATCGGCGCATCCCGCAGGCGCACCCCGTCGTCCTCGGACATCTGGCTCGCCGACCAGAGGCGATCCTATCGAAGACGCAGAGTATTAACCATCGATGGCAATATGCGGACAGAATGACGGGGATCCTGAAGGGCGAGCATGTCATCATCCAGGACCAGGCCGAGGCCAGCCAGGTCCACAACAAAGGCTTCTATGGCGTCCCCCAGACCGGGGGTTCGCTCAAGCTCGATCTCATGGAGGCCATCTACCTGGTGGAGTCCGGACGCCTAGATGTCCTGTCCGGGGCGAATGCGGTCAGCGCCACCGAGCTCCTCAGGCTCGCCCACAACACCTCAGAGGGTCTCGAGGTCCGCTACCTCGTCTACAGGGAGCTGCGGTCCCGAGGATACGTGGTGAAGCTCGGGACGTCGCCGTTGGATTTTCGGGTCTTCCCCAGAGGCGGTTCGCCCAACAAGACCCCCAGCAAGTGGTGGGTCTCGGCGATATCCGAGCGCTCGTCGTTCGACCTTGGTGCCCTCCTCCACGACCTCGATAGGACCGAGGACGTCAGGAAGAAACTGCTGCTAGCCGTCGTCGACGAGGAGAGCGATGTCACCTACTACGAGGTCCGCAGGGCCCAGCCCAAGGGCAGGCTCGGCGCGGTCGACCTCAGCAGGCCCGCGGAAGGCATACTCATGGCCGACCGCGTGCTCGTGAGCGACGAGGGCGGCGCGAAGGCGCTCCATGGCGGCCACTTCTTCGGAAAGCAGATCGGGCCGATGCTCCAACTCTCGATTATCGAGGCCGCGTTCCTCGAGGAGCTCGGCGCGCTCAAGTTGAAGGATGCCAGGACGAACCGTGCGGTGAACCTCGCGACGCTCAAGAAGCGCGCCCGCACCCTCCAGCCAGACTTCGACCTGCGCCTCAGTGCGTTCAAGGACATGAAGGGCAAGGGTCTGCTCGTGAAGACGGGGTTCAAGTACGGTTCACACTTCAGGGCCTACGAAGGGGACCCGTCGAAGCAGCATGCCCGGTATCTCGTGCATGCCGTGCCGGAGACATACACGGCGATGTGGCCCGAGGTGAGCAGGGCCGTGAGGCTGGCGCATGGCGTGAAGAAGGAGATCCTCCTCGGCCGGGTGACTGCGAAGGAGGTCGAGTACGTCGGCCTGAGCAGGTACCGGCCCTGATTCCTAGAACAGCTTCGGGACCAGCTCCACGAGCCTGTTGGCGTATCCCCATTCGTTGTCGTACCACGCGAGCACCTTGCCCAGGTTCCCCTTGCCGCCTACGACCATCGTCGACAGCGCGTCGATGACGCTCGAGTGCGGGTTCCCGACGACATCCGCGGATACGATCGGGTCCGTGCAGAACTCCATGATGCCCTTCATCGGGCCGTCCGCGGCCTCCTTGAGGGCCTTGTTGACATCCTCTGCGGTGACCTCGGTCTTCGACATGAAGCTGATATCCGTTATCGAGCCAGTCGGGGTCGGGACCCTGAGCGCGAGACCGTTCATCCTGCCCTTGAGCGCGGGCACGACCTCGCCTATGGCCTTGGCCGCGCCCGTGGACGACGGGATGATCGAGAGCGCCGCCGCCCTCGCGCGCCTGAAATCCTTGTGCGGCGTGTCGACCAGCTTCTGGTCGCCTGTGTATGCGTGGATGGTGGTCATCATGCCCTTCTCGATGCCGAACCTGTCGCTTAGCACCTTCGCGGGCGGCGCGAGGCTGCCCGTCGTGCACGATGCCATGGATATGATGTTGTGCTTCGCCTTGTCGTAGGTGTCGAAGTTGACGCCGAGCACGACCGTGACGTCCGGCTCCTTCGCCGGCGCGGACACGACGACCTTGCGCGCGCCCGCCGCGATGTGCCTGGCCGCCTTCTCGCGCTCGGTGAACAGCCCGGTGGACTCGATGACCACGTCGGCCCCGAGCCTCTTCCAGGGGATCTCGCCAGGGTCCTTGCACTGGGTGACCTCGAACCTGTGCTTGCCGACGCTGACCATCTGTCCCTCGGCCTTGACATCCATGTCCAGCTTCCTGTAGACAGAGTCGTACTTGAGCAAGTGCGCGAGCGAGTCCACGGGTGCGATGTCGTTGACGGCGACTATCTCGATGTCCTTCCCGAGCGCCTTCGACCCGAGAGCCGCCCTGTACACGTTCCTGCCGATCCTTCCGAATCCGTTGACCCCGACCCTGATCAAGATTCTCCCCGTGAGGCCAATGCCCAGGCAGGTTAAAAAAGTGTCCGTTCTACTTTGGCACGACCTTGGAAAAATGTAGTACGAAGGGGTTTGGCCAGTATGCTCAGAGCTGGACCTCTATACCCAGCTTCTCGGTGAGCTCCTTGTACCGGTTCCTGATGGTGACCTCGGTCACGCCCGCTATGTCCGCGACCTCGCGCTGGGTCCTGCGCTCGTTGCACAGGATGCTCGAGATGTATATCGCGGCTGCGGCCACGCCCGTCGGGCCCCTGCCGGATGTCAGCTCCTTCTTGCCAGCATCCTTCAGGATCTCGGCTGCCTTGGACTGGACCTCGCCGGACAGCTTGAGCTCGGAGCAGAACCTGGACACATAGTCCTGGGGCTTCGTCGGCATGAGCTTCAGCTTGAGCTCGCGCGTCATGAACCTGTAGGTCCTGCCGATCTCCTTCCTTCCGACCCTCGAGGAGTTCGCGACTTCGTCCAGGGTCCTCGGGACGTTGCACTGCCTGCAGGCGGCGTAGAGCGACGCGGCGACGACACCCTCGATGCTCCTCCCTCTGATCAGGTTCTTGTTGACGGCCTTCCTGTAGGTCATCGCCGCCGTCTCCCTGACATTCCTGGGCAGGCCCATCGAAGAGGCCATCCTGTCGAGCTCGCTGAGCGCGAACGCGAGGTTCCTCTCGGTGGCGTTCGACACCCTGATCCTGCGCTGCCACTTCCTCAGCCTGTACAGCTGGGCCCTGTTCCTCGTCGGGATGCTCTTCCCATACGAGTCCTTGTTCTTCCACGAGATCTCCGTGGACAGGCCCTTGTCATGGATCGTGTAGGTCATCGGGGCGCCGGTCCTGGCCCTCTTCTCCCCCTGCTCCACGTCGAAAGCCCTCCACTCGGGGCCCTGGTCTATCAGCTGGTCGTCGAGGACTATCCCACAGTCCTCGCAGACGAGCTCTCCTCTCTCGTAGTCCCTCACCAGGTGAGCACTGTTGCACTCCGGGCATCGCTCGACCTGCTCAGTTTCCTCTCTTACCTTTGCCATGGTCCCTCTCCTGTTGCACGTAGACCTCCTTGCCGAGCACAGCAAGGGCCTTCAGATCTTTTCGAGGCGTTACAGCCACGTAGGGTGAGCGAGTGGGGCCGAAAACCTTTGTGATCCTTCCAACCTCCCCCTTGAGGTTGTCCCTCACGATTGCCTTCGGGTTCGGGGCGAACCTCGCCTTCACGATGAGCTTCCCGTCATGCGATATGTCCTGAACCACTCCAAGAAGCATCAACGTGCTCACCGAATTGTTTTTATAATTTGTGCTAACCGCCCTATACACAATGTTATATAAAAGGTTTTTCTCAATGTATTTAAGGATTGAGCCCCCATCCAGTGTTGGACCGGGACCCCACTATGTATAGTGGTCCGGCAGTGAGAATAATTGTCATGACTGAAATTCCCAAGACACACCCTCGCTACGAGTCCCTCGTGCTCAGGGAGAAGTTGGTCGAAGGATTCAGGTCCGGCATCGCCGCGCCGCAGGGGCTCATCGCCCACGGGCGAGGCGAGATGTTCTATTATCTCCTCGGCGAACGGACGACGAAGGAGGCGAGGGCGGCGTGCAGGGCCGCCGCCGCGCTGCTCCTGCAGGCCGAGCGGCCGGTGATCTCGGTCAACGGCAACGTCGCAGCCCTGTGCCCTCGCGAGATCGTGCGCTTGGCGGAGGCGGCCTCCGCGCGGATCGAGGTCGGACTGTTCCACCGGTCGGACGAGAGGGTATCAATGATACGGAAGTGCCTCGAAGACAACGGGGCCAAGGGTGTGCTCGGATTCCTCCCGGACGCCCGCATCCCTGGACTGGAGAGCATGCGCGGGCTCTGCTCGAAGGAGGGCATCTACTCGGCGGATGTCGTGGTCATACCTCTGGAGGACGGTGACAGGGCCGGGGCCCTCTCTAAGATGGGCAAGAAGACGATAGCCGTCGACCTCAACCCGATGTCGAGGACGTCCAGATGCGCGACCGTCACGGTGGTCGACGAGGTCACGAAGGCGCTTCCGGAGATCGTCCGCTCGATCGAGGACCTTGAGGACGACCCTGCGGGCGTGAAACGCGCTCTGAAGGCCTACGACCGCGATGCGAACCTGGCTGCGGTCATGGCCGTCATGTCGAAGAACCTCGGCTCCCTCTGACGGCTCCGGTGCCCCTCACTCCTTGACGACCCTCTGGCCCGTGACCATGTAGATCACGCGCTCGGAGATGTTGCAGGCGTGGTCCGCGATCCGCTCGAGGTATCTTGCCACGAGCAGGTAGTTGATCCCGAACCCGATCTTCTTCGAGTCCTCCATCATGTAGGTGATGATCTCTCGAAAGATCTCGTCGTAGAGGGAGTCGACCATGTCCTCGAGTTCGAAGACCTCCTTTGTCGGTTCCGTGTCACGCTCGAGGAACGCCTTCACCGAGGTGTCGACCATCTTCTCGGCCATCGCGGCCATGTGGGGGATGCTCACCAGGGGCTTGAAGTGGGCCATGTCCTTGGTGTGGCCGGTGACATCGGCGATGTCCCTCGCGTACCTGCCTATCCTGTCAAAGTCCGTGATGACCTTGATGTAGGTCCCGATGGTCCTCAGGTCCTTGGCGACCGGGGACTGGAGCGCTATGATCTCGAGGCATCGCTTCTCGATGTCGATGTTCAGGTAGTACAGCTCCTCGTCCAGCTTCCTGACCTGCGCGGCCATGTCCTGGTCGAGCCTCTCGAAAGACCTCACCGCGAGCTCTATCGCCTGCTGGGTCTTCCTTGCCATCTCCGTGACCTGTCTGTCGAGTTCTGCCAGCTCGTTCTCGTATGCCTTCCTCGGGCTCATGTCAACCGAACCTCCCGGTGATGTACTTCTCCGTCAGCTCCTTCTCCGGGTTCTCGAAGATCGTCTTCGTGTCCCCGGACTCTATCAGCTTCCCCATGTACATGAACGCCGTGTTGTCGGCGATCCTGGCTGCCTGCTGCATGTTGTGCGTCACGATGACGATGGTGTATCTGCTCTTGAGATCGAACAGCAGGTCCTCGATCTTTGCGGTCGCGATCGGGTCCAGGGCCGAGCAGGGTTCGTCCAGGAGCAGGATCTCGGGCTCGACCGCCAGCGCCCTCGCGATGCAGAGCCTCTGCTGCTGCCCTCCCGATATGCTCACTCCGGACGCGGCCAGGTTCTCCTTGACCTCGTCCCATAAGGCTGCGAGCCTGAGGCTACGTTCCACGGTGTCATCCAGCCTCTTCCAGTCCCGCACACCGTTGAGCCGCAGGCCGGCCGCGACGTTGTCGTAGATGGACATCGTGGGGAACGGGTTCGGCTTCTGGAACACCATCCCCACCTTCCTCCTTATGGTGACTGGGTCCGTCCCAGGCCCATAGATGTCTTCGCCGCCCACGAGGACCTTCCCGTCGACGCGCGCTCCGCGAACGACCTCGTGCATCCTGTTCATGCACCTTATCAGGGTCGACTTGCCGCACCCAGACGGTCCGATGATGGCCGTTATCCTGTTGCTCGATATGCGGAGGTCCACCCCCTTCACGGCGTGGACGTCGCCGAAATAGGCGTTCAGGTGCTGGGTCTCAATCTCTGCAGCCATATCTTGCTCACCACCTTCTTCTTGCTCATGCTCTTGAATCTCAGCCTCGTCAGCAGCCTGACGACGATGTTCAGGGCGAGGACCATCATTATGAGCACGAATGCCGCCCCCCAGGCCTGCTGCTGCAGGTCGGCGTACGGTGACATGGCGTTCCTGAATATCACCAGGGGCAGCGCCGAGACAGGCTCGAACAGCCCCGTCTCCCAGAACGAGTTCCCGAACGCCGTCAGGATGAGAGGTGCCGTCTCGCCGGCGATCCTGGCGACCGCGAGCAGCGCCCCGGTCACAAGACCAGAGCGTGCGTTCGACAGCATGATCTTCAGCACGGTCTTCCATCTGGGCACACCGAGTGCGAGCGACGCCTCCCTCAACGAGTTGGGGACCATCCTCAGGGCTTCCTCTGTCGTGCTAGCCACGAGCGGCACCATGATGATCCCGAGCGCGACCGCTCCAGAGATCATCGAGAACCCGACGACCGTTACGACGAGCGAGTATGCGAGGAGGCCTATGACTATCGAAGGGAAGTTGCCCAGGATGTCGTTGAAGAACCGGACTGTGCGTCCGAACCAGTTGTTGCCGTACTCTGAGATGTAGATGCCAGTCAGGATGCCCATCGGGAGTCCGATGAGGCTCCCCCATCCGACGAGGAGCACGGTCCCCAGTATCGCGTTGCCTATCCCGGAACCTGGTTGGCCCGAGCTCTTTGTCCTCTCCGTCAGGAAGGCCCAGTCGACCGCTGGCAGCCCCCTGGAGACGACCTCGTACAATATGGATGCGAGGGGGATGAGGGCCACCAGGACACACCCGAGGGCCAGAAGGGCAGCCGCCTGGCTCTTCAACTTCCGGGCATTGTAGCTCGTCACAGTCCCCCTCCTGTCATCGGGACTGCCTTCATGAACCGGCCGACCATGACCCGGGCGAGCACATTGACCAGGAGCGCCACGAAGAACAGGACGACACCGATCTCTATCAGCGCGGACAGGAAGAGCCCGTCAGCCTCTCCCCAGTTGTTCGCGATCACGCTCGCCATGGTCTGTCCGGGGTCGAGGAGCGACCAGGATATCGTGTTCGAGTTGCCGATGGTCATCGTGACGGCCATCGTCTCCCCGATGGCCCGCCCCAGGCCGAGTATGGCCGCCCCGAATATCCCAGAACGGGCGTAGGACAGGACCGCGATCTTCGTGGTCTCGTACTTCGTCGCTCCCAGGCTGAGGGCCGCCTCCCGCTGGGAGTTGGGTACGGCCATCATCGTCTCCTTCGAGACCGAGGCCACGGTCGGTATTATCATGACCGCGAGTATCACGCCCGCAGCGAGCTTGTCGATGCCGAACGCCGTCCCCTCGAAGAACGGTGTCCAGCCGAAGACGGCTGCGAGCGCCGGCTCGGCGTGCTGCACGAGCATCGGTCTCAGGGTGTACATGGCCCAGAGGCCGTATATCACGCTGGGGACGGCCGCGAGCAGCTCGACGAGGAATGCCAATGGCTCACGGAGCCAACCCGGCGCCAGCTCCGACAGGCATATCGCGATGCCGATGCTCAGGGGCACGCCGATTGCGATCGCGATGCCCGATGTCACGAGCGTTCCGAACACGAACGGAAGGGCGGTGAACAGTTCCTTGTTCGGGTCCCATGTCGTGCTCGTGAGGAAACTCACCCCGAACCGTTCGATGGACATGCTCGCGTCCATGATGAGGCTCGCCATCAGGAGCCATATCAGCATCAGCACGGACGCCGCCACCAGCATCACGGATGTCTGGAAGAGGGCGTCCCCTCTCGATGCCCTTCTGGGCCTGGTCATGTCACTTCCCTTCTTCAGCTTCGTGTCAATCTTCCCCCGCGATTCCGTGATTCACCACCCGGTGTGTCCTGACACCGAGGTGGAGTCGTTGAAGGGGTTTCCGGGGTCTGGACCGCCGTTCACAGCAACGGGACACCGTTGTAGGTGATCGACCTGAGCGTCTCCTCGTTCAGCGTGACGACCGCGTCGGGGAGCGGGGGATATGCGAGCGGTCCCGAGTATGACTGGCCGTCGCTGTGCACCGCCCACCAGACGAAGTCGAGGAGCGTCTTGGCCGCCGTCTTGTTCATCTTCGTCTGCTCGTCGTAGAGCTCCTTGTAGACGAGGATGTAGGTGAAGCTCACGATCGGGTACGAGTCTGCGCCCGGGGCGTTGAGAGCGTTCACCTGGGACCAGTCACCGTCCCCTGCGGGTAGCGTCGGCACGGTCTCAGCCGCGGCGGCCGCAGTCGTGCTGAGTGAAGCCGTCACGAAGTTGCCGTCCCTGTTCTTCATCTGGGCGAACTCTATCCCGTTGGTGATCGCATAGGAGAGTTCGATGTATCCGATCGAGAACTCGGTCCCCTGGACCGCCTGGGCCACCCCTGAGTTGCCGCTCTGGGCTATCGTCCCGTCGGGCCACGCGACGGTCTTACCCTGACCGTAGAGCGATGCGAAGTCGTCGCTCACGACCGCCAGGTACCCGCTGAACACGAAGGTCGTCCCGGACGAGTCCGAGCGCACTATCGTCGCGATGCCGTTCGATGGCAGCGTCACACCGGGGTTCAGAGCCGCGATTGCGAGATCGTCCCACTCGGTGATGTTCTTCATGAAGATCCCAGCGAGCACGGGGCCATCGAGCTTGAGCGATGACACCCCTGGTAGGTTGTACGCCGCGACGACTGCGCCTAGCGTCTCTGGGATGTGGACTAGGCCGTAGCCGGAGGAGTCGGCCGCGCTGAGGGGTGCATCAGTCCCTGCGAAATCCACCTGCTTCTCCTTGATCTGGGTTATGCCAGCACCGCTTCCTCCGCCGCCGTAGTTCACCTTGACCTTGCCGCCGGTCGTGTTGTAGTATTCGTCCGCCCACTTCAGAATGAGCGGCATCGGGAATGTGGCTCCCGCGCCGGTCAGCGTGACGCTCTCGTCGCTTCCACCTATCGATAGGATCCCCGTCGCCAGGGCGGCTACCACGAGGGCCGCGGCCACTATGACCGCGACCAGGATGTACAAGCCGGTCCTGCCACCCTTGTGGGGCATGACGGCCCTCGCGTCGCTCGCCCTGTTGTCCGAGCTCTTGCTTCCGTCCATGTGTTCACCTGTCTCGCATTGGTCTGATTGATTCACCAACGGAGCGCCAGCTCTTCAGGGTATTCGACGTAGATTCCTGGCGAACCATAGCTGGACGTAGTGGCACGAGGGCTGCGTCCTCGTGCATAGTCTATATAGGCTCGCTGTGTCCGTCGCCGGTCGCCATCGGAGACAACAATTAATAGACCCCGACATGATTTGCAGCCGGTAAGATGGCCAAGAACGAGTTGCTGGTACGGGGCGTGAACAGGATCGAGTGGGCGAAGACCCACATGAAGGTCCTCGGGAAGATCCGCGAGCGCATGGTCAAGGAGAAGGTGTTCGACGGGCTCAAGGTCGGCATGGCGCTCCACACCGAGGCCAAGACCGCGGTCCTGGCGCTCACCATCCAGGAGGCCGGGGCAGATGTCAGGCTTGCGAGCTGCAATCCGCTCTCGACCGATGACTCGGTCGCTCTCGCCCTCAACGAGGAGTACGGTCTCAAGACATACGCCAAGAAGGGCCAGTCCACCAAGGAGTATTACGAGTCGCTCCACAAGGTCCTGGACATGAAACCGGATTACGTCATAGACGACGGCGCCGACCTGATCTTCCTGCTGCACACGAAGCGCAAGGAGCTCCTCTCGAAGGTCAAGGGGGCGAACGAGGAGACCACGACGGGCATCATGCGCCTCAGGTCGATGGCCCACGATGGTGCCCTCAAGTTCCCCGTCATGTCCGTCAACGACGCCTACATGAAGTACCTGTTCGACAACAGGTACGGCACAGGGCAGTCCACGATGGACGGGATCATGAACTCGACCAACCTCCAGATCTCCGGCAGGAACTTCGTCGTGGCCGGCTACGGCTGGTGCGGCAGGGGCATCGCCATGCGCGCGAAGGGCATGGGCGCGGACGTGAGCGTCTGCGAGATCGACCCGATCAAGGCGATCGAGGCCAGGATGGACGGGTTCGCGGTCATGCCGATGACCGAGGCCGCGAAGCACGCCGATTTCATCGTCACCGCGACCGGCTGCAAGGATGTGGTCACCGCCGGCGACCTCAAGGTCATCAAGGACGGGTGCGTTCTCGCGAACTCGGGTCACTTCGACAACGAGGTCTCGAAGCCTGCGCTCGAGAAGATGTCCAAGAAGCGCCGGAAGGTCCGGGAGCACGTCGAGGAGTACCAGCTCAAGAGCGGCAAACGCGTCTACCTGCTCGCCGAGGGCAGGCTCGTGAACCTGGCCGCTGGTCAGGGCCACCCCGTCGAGATCATGGACATGAGCTTCGCCATCCAGGCCCTCTGCCTCGAGTACCTGGACTTCAGCGGGCCGTCCCTGCTGCCGGAGGTCTACGACGTCCCGGACTATCTGGACGAGAACGTCGCGAGGATCAAGCTGGAGACCATGGGCATCAGGATCGACAGGCTCTCGAAGGAGCAGCGGGCGTATGTCCGGGGCTGGAAGGAAGGCACATAACGGTACATCGCAGGCCAGGTCGTCAGGCCAGTGTCCTGGTGGCGGGCGGGAGACCCCCCCGTCCCCGAATCCGCTTTTTCAAGTACAGCGGCGCATATACGGTGCCGGGGAGAGGACTTGCGGAAGGCTAACTTTCTGGGCGTCTACGGTCATGCGGCCCTGGACATCATCTACTCCTCCGAAGGGTTCCCGCAACCCAACACATGCGTGGAGCTCCGGGGGCGGCACGAGCACTTCGGGGGCACGGGAGCGAACATCGCCAGGATCGCGTCCCAGCTGGGCGTGAGGACCGCCCTGGCGAGCCATGTGGGTGCGGATTTCCCGCAGGAGTTCATGGACGCCCTGAGGCAGGGAGGCGTCGACACGACCGATGTCTTCAAGGTCAAGGGCGCGAGGACCCCGTTCATAATCATGGTCTCGGACAAGGACCACAACCAGATCGGCTTCGTGGACCAGGCGGCGGTCCTGGCCCAGGAGAAGCTCCCGGTCAGGACCCACACGGTCGACTCGAGCGAGTTCGTACACGTGGGGACCGGCAGGCCGAGCTACATGCTCAAGGTCGCGGCCAGGGCGAAGCGGAAGAGGAAGACCGTGTGCTTCGACCCTGCCCAGGAGCTGCACTACGTCTACGACCCGAAGTCGTTCAAGGAGATACTCCCGTACTGCGATGTGCTCTTCGTGAACGAGGCCGAGCTCGAGAAGGCCAAGCAGTACCTCGGCCTCAAGGAGGACCCGGAGCTCCTGTCCTATGTGAAGATGGTGGTCAACACCAGGGGCAGCGATGGCAGCAGGATCATGACCGAGAACGACGAGATACGCGTGGGGTCCATCAAGCCCGACAAGGTCGTCGACACGACGGGCGCGGGCGACGGCTTCCGGGCCGGGTTCTATGCCGGGCTGAGCAGGTCTCTGCCGATCGAGGAATGCGCCTGGGCCGGCTCCGCGACGGCATCGTTCGTGGTCGAGAGCGTCGGCGCGCAGAGCCTCCTTCCGACGTGGGACATGGTCCAGAGACGTGCCGCGCGCAGGAAGCATGTCTGAGACATGCTGGACCTACAGCTCCTTCCTGAGCGAGATGTTCTCCGATGTGACCTCGAACCCCACCGACGTGTAGAGGTCGAGCGCGCTCCTGTTCTGGGCGTCCACGCCGATCCGGACCGTGTCGAGGCCTCTTTCCATGAGCCAGCGGATCCCGTCGACCAGGAGTGCTTTCCCGAGGCCCCTCCCCCGATACGGCTTGACGACTCCCAGCACCGCGATCCACCCCTCCTTCGTGCCGTTCTCCCTGTTGAAGCCGTCGCTGTCCTCGTTCAGCGCCGCGCCGACGACCATCTTGCCGTCGTATGCGAAAGTCACCGATGGGATGTCCAGGGTGGTCTTGGTGTAGCTCCGAATCCTCTCCACGGTCCACGGTGAGAAGTTGAAGTGTTCGGAGAACGAGTCGTTGGTCGCATCGATCCAGGTCCTGAGGGTCTCGTCGGAGGCGCCCTTGGTCATGGCCCGTTCCAGGTGGATGCCCGTTGGCAGCGTGGGACCGCCAGGGGGTACAGTCCCTCTGTAGAGCATCATGTAGAACCTCCTCGCCTCCTTGAACCCGGCATCCGAGGCGATACCGTTCCTCCAGCCGTCCTGAGCCTGCGTCGAATACAGGGCCGCCTTCACGCCCCTGGTCCTGAGGTAATCGAGCGCACTGTCCATGAGGTCCCGCTCGATGCCGAGCCCTCTCTTGGCGTGGATGACATCCACCCTCGCGTAGCCCTCGTTCCTGCCATAGGCCACCCTCGTCCTGTCGACGAGCCCCTCGGCGTAGCCGATCGGTTCGTCTCCGTCGTAGGCGATCCACGCCCCCTTGGGGTCGTAGTCGTCCTCGCCGAAGGTCTCTGACATCACCTCGTCGCGGCTCATGCGCCGGTAGTGGAGCATGCCCGCTCTCGAATCGTTCCATATCTGGGTGATGACGTCGAGGTCCGACTCTACGGGATGTCTGCAGGTGACCATGGCCGCAGCCCGGCGCTAGGGCGAACTCGCACAAATCCTTTTTGGCATCCCATGCTCATCGGTCCATGATGGTCACTCCCGGCCCAGCCGCCGCAGTCGCGTCAGTCCCCGGGCACCTGCTCAGGACGGTCAGGGCGGCGCGCCGCGTGTCGGTCCTGACGGGCGCTGGTGTCTCCGCCGAGAGCGGCATCCCGACGTTCCGAGGTGCGGGCGGCATATGGGGGAAGTACGATTACACGAGGCTCGCGACGCCAGCCGGTTTCTCGGAGGATCCGCGCCTGGTCTGGGAGTGGTATCGGCTCAGGCAGCGCGAGATCTGGAAGGCACGCCCCAACCCAGCGCACGATGTCATCGCGGCGATGGAGATGCGCTTCGAGGATTTCCATGTCATCACGCAGAACATCGACGGCATGCATGAGCGGGCCGGGAACCGCAAGGTCATAGAGCTCCACGGTAACATCTGGCGGATGAGGTGCACGCGCGATGGTACGATGATCGGGATTCCAGGGCCCGTGGGGGAGATCCCGCCGGTCTGTCAGTGCGGTAGTCTGATGCGCCCCGATGTGGTCTGGTTCGGGGAGGCGCTCTCGCCAGCGGTGCTCGAAGTGGCATCGCAAGCCGCCCGCGAGAGCGATGTCATGTTCGTCGTCGGGACCTCGGCGGTAGTCCATCCCGCGGCGGCGCTCCCCGCCCTCACGAAAGACTCTGGGGGTGTGGTGATCGAGGTGAACCTCGAACCCACGGATGTCTCGACCTACGCCGATGTATCATTTTTCGGACGCGCTGGCGAAATCATGCCAGCGTTGTGGACTCTCATCTCCAGTCCCGAAAGGTTTATGACAGGACACCCCATTATACGAGACCGGTGAGGTCCAGATGGCCGTAGGTTTCATACTCATAAGTACCGCGCCAGCAAAGGAACATGAGGTCTACAACGAGCTCCTCAAGGTCAAGGAAGTTGTGGAACTGCACCCGCTCTTCGGGGAGTACGACCTCATCGCGAAGATCGAGGCCGAGGATTTCAACCTGCTCGGACAGGTCGTAGTCGACAAGGTCCGCTCGATCCCTGGCGTCATCGACACGAAGACGCTGACGGGCATAAAGTTCTGAGAGAGACGGTTAGTGATGGTGAGCTAGATGGAACTGATGGAATTCCTGACAGTCGTTATACTGGTGTTCGCGCTCTTCATGCTGCTCGCAGGCGTGTTCACAGCCTATTTCGGAAGCGGCAAGAGCAGGATGATCGGAGTCGCACTGCTGGTAGTCGGCCTCGTGGTCGGCGTCCTGTGGGCGTTCATGGCCCTCGGTAAGGACGGGATCATCGATGTCGACCTCGGCAAGGTCATCTGGGACTCGTTCCTGTACATAGCGGCCGGGATTGTAGGGGCGCTCGCCGCGATCGGCGTGTTCCTCGTCGCGATAATGAAATCCTGAGCACACAAACCTTTTTCTACAAACCATCCTTCTACCTTTTCGATGAGTGTCCAGATAGTCTTGGGCAGCAAGAGCGACATGAAGGTGGCCGAGAAGGCCATCGACGTCCTGAAGGAACTCGGGATCAAGTACAGGCTGAGCATCGCGAGCGCTCACCGGACGCCCGACATCGTGGACAAGCTCGTGGCCGAATCAGACGCCGAGATCTTCATCGCCATCGCGGGTCTGTCGGCGGCGTTGCCAGGGGTGATCGCCGCCAGGACAATCAAGCCCGTGATAGGGGTGCCGGTCAGCGGCACGGTCAACCTCGATTCCATACTGTCTGTCGTGCAGATGCCCCCGGGGATCCCGGTCGCCGGCGTGGGCCTGGACCGCGGGGAGAACGCCGCACTTCTGGCCGCCCAGATGCTCGCGCTCAAGGACAAAACCATCGCCAGGGCCCTCGAGGCATACAGGAAGAAACTCAGGGACAAGGTCATCCAGGATTCCAAGGAAGTTGAGGTCTGATGTTCAAGGCGGACAAGTTCATCGACGAACAGATCGAGAAGGTCAAGCAGGACGTCAAGGGCAAGGCGATCATCGCTGCGTCGGGAGGGGTCGACAGCACGGTGTGCGCCACGCTCGTCAGCCGTGCCATCGGTGACAGGCTCCTCGCGGTCTACGTCGACACGGGCTTCATGAGGAAGGGCGAGACCGACAGCGTCGACAAGATGCTAAGACGCCTGGGCGTCAACCACATCGTTGTCGACGCGAGCGACGAGTACTTCACCGCCCTGGAGGGCGTCACCGAGCCGGAGAAGAAGCGCAAGATCATCGGCGAGAAGTTCATCCGCGTGTTCGAGAGGGAGGCCAAGAAGTTCGGGGCCGAGTCCCTCGTCCAGGGCACCATCGCGCCAGACTGGATCGAGAGCGGCGGCGGTCTCAGGGACACGATCAAGTCGCACCACAACGTGGGCGGTCTGCCGAAGGACATGAAGCTCAGGCTCGTGGAACCGCTCAGGGACCTCTACAAGGACGAGGTCAGGAAGGTCGCGCGCGCGCTCAAGATAGAGGTCGCGGAGCGGCAGCCGTTCCCCGGACCCGGCCTGGCAATCCGTGTGCTCGGCGAGCCCACGAGGGCGTCAGTGGCGATCGTGCGCGAGGCCTGCGCCATCGTCGAGGATGAGATCGAGAAGGCCGCAGCCAAGGGCAAGTTCGAGCTGCCGTGGCAGTACTTCGCGGCGCTCCTGCCCGTCAAGAGCGTCGGGGTGCAGGGGGATGTGCGCGCGTACGGGTACACGATCGTCGTGCGCGCGGTGGACTCACTGGATGCGATGTCCGCCAACTACTCGAAGATCCCCCATGACGTGCTGGAGACCATCTCCATCAGGATCACCAACGAGATGAAGGAGACGGTCAACCGGGTCGTCTACGACATCACGAACAAGCCGCCGGGCACCGTCGAGTGGGAATAGCCCGGTCACGGGAAGCGCGGACCCCGCAGGTCCCTGTCCTGACTCCTGGCCTTGCCGTGTCAGACACCGTGCCAGGCATCGTCCAGGCTACTCTCAGTAGAGGCTTTATATTATCGCGGAGTTCCCCTCACCATGCGCATCTTGGTCATCGACAACGGCGGTCAATGGACGCACAGGGAGTGGCGGGTACTCAGGGACCTCGGAGTCGAGACGGAGATCGTCCCCAACACGACCCCGGTGGACACCATCAAGGCCGACGGGCTCATCCTCTCCGGCGGGTCGCCCAGGGTCGGGCTCAACGCCGAGGCGATGGGCAAGTGCGGAGATTACATCGACAAGTCCGGGCTCCCAGTGATGGGCATATGTGCGGGGCACCAGTTCATGGCCGTGCACCTTGGCGGGACGGCCGGCCCGTCGAAGGTCCCAGAGTTCGGTAAGGTCCTCATGACGGTCGACGACGAGGACGACCTGTTCAAGGGGCTGCCGGACGTGCTCGTGGTATGGGAATCACACAACGACGAGGTCGTCCAGCTTCCGCCGGGCTTCAGGTCCCTCGCCCATTCGGACAACTGCCAGATACAGGCCATGCGGCACGAAAACAGGCCGCTGTTCGGGCTGCAGTTCCACCCTGAGGTGGAGCATACCGACAACGGATACGAGGTCTTCCAGGCGTTCATCGATGTGTGCGCGGCCCATAAGAAGGAGTAGCCGATGGACCAGGAGACCGTCGACATACTCAGGGAATCGGTCGAGACGCGGCTCAGGAAGGAGTCGTTCGAGGGCGCGGTCGGGCGGACCGTGAGGCGCAGGGGCATGGATTTTCAGAGGTACATCCGCGTGATATCGGAGCTTAGGGCGTACGCGGAGGGCTTGAAGCTCAGTCCCGAGGACGCGGTCGGGCGGTTACTGGGCAAGGAAGATTAGGAGACCCAGCGCCACGATTGCGATCACGATGCCGACGACAAGCATGATTAGTGCCATCCTCTGGTCAGACCCGAACGCTATCGGCACCGGACCTATCAACACGACGCCCCCGTACCTCGTCTGGCCTGCCTTGGCGGGCGGGCGGCTTGCAGCCCCTATCCTGCCGATGTCTGCCCTCGATACCTCGAGCTGTCCCATGGCCATCAGGGCGAACCCCACGACGAAACTGAGGAGGATCACGACCGTCCCCAGGACGAACAGGCCGCTCGAGCCGGAGATGACTGGGAAGACCAGGAGGAGCGAGACCTCCGCCTCACCGGTCGCTACCGCTGCGGCTATGAGTGCGATCCCGACAACGAAGATCGCCACCGGCACTATCACCCTCGCGTTCATCCGTGCCGTACCCCTGACATGACAACTGCGGCGCGCACCTATTTAACTTTCCGGACATCGTCAGCCAGGTTGACAAGGCTTTTATCTGACCCTGGCATTCATGGTGCTGGGGGCGTGAATTGGCCACTTTGAAGGACCACCTTGTCCGCATTCTCGAATCGAGGGAGTTCGAGATCGAGGAGAAGGCCGGGTACCTCTACGGGCGGAGGGCCGATATCTCCGTCGTCGTCTTGGCCGGGAGCGACATGATCCTGGACGATGTCCAGGACTTCGTCAGGAACATCTCAGGTTTCTCAGGCAGGAAGGTCGTCGCCTCCCTCGGCAAGGTCGACGACAACG
>Ga0315273_10000810_pt1 | contig 34059 bp, 42 predicted proteins | sample YL17G02_0_MG_FD_205753 | JGI IMG/M metagenome (GOLD analysis project Ga0315273, IMG submission 205753) | Sediment microbial communities from Yellowstone Lake, YNP, Wyoming, USA - YL17G02_0 | ecosystem: Environmental > Aquatic > Freshwater > Lake > Sediment | place: USA: Wyoming | collected...
TTTCTGGAGCAAACCTTTCTGGAGCAAACTTTTCTGAAGCAGACCTTTCTGAAGCAAACCTTTTTGGAGCAAACCTTTCTAGAGCAAACCTTTTTGGAGCAAAAATAAAAATTTCACAAAAAAATGAAATTATTAGAGCTTTAGGAATAATAACTGAAAAATAACCAACTTTTATGAAAATACCGAATAAATTAAAAATTGGCGGACACATTTTTAAAATTGATTATTCAAAGGAATTAGAAAATGAAAATGGAAAAACAGAATGGAAAGAAAACACAATTTATCTTTGTAAGACACTTCCGCAAGACCAAAAAGAAAGCACTTTAATTCACGAAATTATACATTGTTGCAATACATCAATCGGAGATACTAATTCACACCATGCGATTATAGATAGTTTGGCAGAACAATTATATCAAGTTTTTAAGGATAATAATTTATTAAAATGACCCCCACTTACCCCTGTAAAAACTACCTAAACTTTTCAGCAATAACTAATTGTTTATCTTCTGATACGGGAGAATATAAATTGGCTACTAAAATTTTATCATTTATGGCGAGAATAAAAAGATTAAATTCAAGTGTCCAAAAAGAATCTGAAGCCATGATAAAAGATATTGAAGTGCCGATACCGAAGTTTGAAGCTCTGAAGGTCGTAAAGAGCGCGGGAGCGTGGAACTTATTTAGAAATTTGATTAAATCAATAGCGATATGATTACAAAAGCTATGTTAGAACAAATATATCTACAAGCAGACGAATTGGCAAAAGGAATAGAACAAAAAGTGGGTGAGGATTTCTGTATCACTCTTGGACAATTACATATGATTTTAGATAAATTTGAAGATTAAAAAAATGTTCAATTCAGACTCAAAATTACATTGGATTAAGAATCTATATCTCCGTTTTAGATATGGAGCAGGTTGTTGTGATACTTATTCTTTATATCTTTATTTGGCAAAGAAAATCTTAAAACCATTAAAAGAATTTGAAAAAAGAAAAGATTCATTTCCTAGTGATTTAAAATCCGACAAAGAATGGCATGAAATTCTTAATAAAATGATTTGGTCTTTTCAAAATACTGTTGATGGAGAAACATTTGAAGTTCCTTATGATTTTGAAAAAGAAAGACTGTTGGAGAAAAGACAGCAAGAGGGTTTTGAATTATTCGGTAAGTATTTTAGAAATTTGTGGAGATAACAATTAAAACATATGCCAGAGAAAAAGATAATTGAGGAGTTTGATGAAAGGTTTGTTTTTATTCCACCTCCTGAATCTCACATAAGCGGTGGAACATTATTAAAACCTTACGAAATTAAAAGTAGTGTCAGTGTCGGTGAAATCAAATCCTTTATCCTCCAAGTCCGCTCCGAAGCCATAAAAGAAATGAAACAGAAAATCCTTAAACATTCGGCTAGGATTCCAAAGGGAGTGTTGGCGGATTTATTAAGTTAAAAAAACATGATACAAAAAATAAATTTCGTAAGTTTAGAAAAGCGTGAAGAAGACAAAATGTGAAGAATAAATGAGCGAAAGGAAAAACATAAAAAGAAATAAAGCAAGGAAGAAGTCAAGTTTACTTCCTTTTTACTGTGGAATTCAAAGAAATTATAATAAGAAAAAGCCAAACGATAATTTGGCTTTATTCTAATTTTATTTGTCTTTCTTACCTGAATTTCCTGAATTTCCTGAATTGCCTGAATTGCCCCAGCGAGCTAAAGCACCGCCTTTTCCAATCGCAGTGAGCTGTTGTTTAGTTAGATTTCTTGCCCGAGCGTTACCTCCCAATCTTCCAAGAGCAACTGCGTTGATATTTTTTACAGCGATAGTTTTTACAGCCTTGTCAGAAGTTATTTCAGAATTTGCAACCTTGTCAGATTTTATGCCGTCTGTTGTGCCGTCTGTTGTGTTTTCCATAATTTTATTATTAGTTTATAACAAAAAACCGATTAAAGCATAGTATTATTATTTTTGTTTATCTTGTAATGCAATAAGTCTATACCTAGCGTTAGTTAGTGTCAAGCATATTTTATACTCGCAATTATAACCAGTCTTTTGTCAATAGCTTGCGGTAGGCAAAGATAAGGATACAACATACCACTAGCATATTCTGCGTGCGTCCTAGGGCATTTTAGGAGGTCAAAAAACGGCCAAAAGTGTCTTTTGTTGTGTTTTCTTTTCTTTTTTGATATAATAGGGCGAATGACAAAGACTGTTAAAAAACCTTCACTTAACTCTCGTGTTGGTAAATATTTTCTGAATCGGCAGAAAGGGCTTGACAAAAAGAAGTCTGCTATTTTGGCTGGATATAATCCAACTCATACAACAAGGATTGAAGAGACTGACGGATACAAACGGCTATCCATAAAAGAGGAGATACTCAAACAAACAACGCTTGAGGCATTGAGCAAAAAACTTATTGACAACGCATTACAGATCGAAGAACGGAACGCAAGCAATAAAGCTCTTGAGATAGCTTTTGATAGAATTGAACCCGAGAATAAGGAGACAGAAGATGTTGAGAAGGTTATGGTTATATTGCGTGGTTGACTTACTTACTAATAATCCGCTACAAGCTGGGAATCAATCAGCCAGAAGATGGTGAAGCTCACAACGAGCAGGCTATCACAAACAGGGAATGACCTGATAAAGAGTAACGGAATAAAAGGTAATGCTCTGATAATTTCATAGAAACTACGGCTATCTGTAAAGTCTTCTGATTGTACGCTAGTATCTGAAAGAGCGGTGAGGGTTGCGGGTAGCGGGTAGGCGGGCGTTGGTAGGCGGATGTTGAACATCTTTACACCCACTCTGTACTTTATTATAGCAGTATGTGGTAATATAGAGCGTGTTGGAAGAGAATATACGGCTTATTGTAAGCATATACTGGTTGATATTACCCACATCATATATTGTGCGACATGTAGGGGGGGGAGTAGACAAGGTTGGTGGTGAGTGTTTATTTGTAATTCCACCCATCTGCACAAACCTAAATATCAAGTTTAGTAGAACATGAAAACATGGTAATAACAAGCTATCTTTCTGTCTTTTATGGCTTATGAATCCGAGTGGACTAAAATTGTAAGAACTCTTATTGAAAAGAAAGTTGATGAAACGACTGGGAAGCCATTTCGTATAAGAGAACTTACTTTAAGAGGAAAGACTTTTAAGTTCAATGACAAGCAGGCGGAATTTATTTCTGATTTGGATGGTTCTAATCACAAATATATGTTATTCAGCGGAGGCAGAGGATGCGGGAAGTCTCTGGCGCTCTGCGTGAAGATGTATTTGATGTGCAAAGGATTCAGGGGAATAAGAATCCTTCTTGGAAGAAAAAATATCAGTGATATTGAAAAGACGACTCTTCAGGATTTGTTCAAATTGATTCCTCCAGGAGAATTTGAGTATCGAATCAAAGACGGACTTTTGAATTTCAAGAATGGTTCTCAGATTATTCTCATGGGACTTGATGCTATGCAGAGCGGAAATATCGGAGATATGAAGAAAGCCGAACAGAAAACTAAGTCGATGAATATCGGCGCTTATTTCATCGACCAACTGGAGGAAATTGAATATGGAGTTTTTCAGAAGCTGAATGACACGATGAGAATGACGCAGAGCGATAAGACGCAACCAGATTATCCGAGGCAGGGAAACATGACGACCAACCCCGCCAATTTCTGGGCTTATCACTACTTTAAGCTGAATCAAATGATGACCGAAGGAGAAGATTGGATTCCGAAGAAAGTTTCCGATTCGTGTTTATTGGAAGGAAGCATGCTCGACAACAGGGATAATCTTCCTGAAGATTTCGTTAAAGACAGATTGAATCGAGAAGAAAGTTACGTGAGGCGTTTTGTTTATGGAGAATGGAATATGGATATCTTGACTAAAGGAGCGGTATTCGCAAAAGAACATATTAGATTTCTTGAGACGATGATTAGGCCGCCTCTCTGCATCGAGGAAGGATGCGAGATATTCGAACAGCCGACTAATACGGAATATAGAATGGGAGTCGACCCTTCGGAAGGAGTTGAAGACCCCTCTTCAATCTCTGTGGTTTCGAACGAAGGAAGAAAAGTCGCCAAGTGGAATGGCATGATTCCGATTATCGCTTTGGCTGATAAGGTAAAATTTCTTTATTATAAGTATCACAAACCGTTAATTATTCCAGAATCAAATACCGGCGCGGCATTGATTAGAGAACTTCGTGATTTGAAAGTTTACAAGAGAAAGTTCATGGATGCCAAGGAAGACAGAGAAACGGATAAGTTGGGATTCAGGATGACGCATGATTCCAAACAGCAACTCATTTCTCATTTTCAGAATCTTCTTCGAGAAAAGAAACCGAAGATTTACGACAGAAAAACGATTGAAGAAATGAAAACATTTATCTGGTCTGACCAAGCGACTTCGTCTGGAGCGCAAGCTCAGAGGGGATTTCACGATGACGAAATAATCTCAACTCTTTTGGCGTTCTTTGAAATTAATCCGAAGAAAATCGAGGAACAAGTTTATATAAAAACCATGCCAAAGAGAGTTAGAAAATTTCAATATTTTTAATTTTATGGATTTTGTGCTATAATGTATTTAATTAGATAATAAAAAAAAATGGGAAGACCTAAAAAAATAATTGAAGTTGTTGAAAAAACAATAAATGAGTCAATAGTCAAATCTCCTGGCTTAATTGAAAAGACTGAAACTCTTAAGTTGATTTTAAAAACCAAATCTCCTGGAATATTCGAGCGAGAACCCGCTCCCGCTTTTGCGGAAGGCAATTTGAATAAATTAGTTGAAGATATTATATGCCTTTTAAAAAAGTAGGAAAAAAATATGTAAGTCCCTCGGGAAGAAAATTTACCAAAAAACAGGTGGCGATGTATTACGCTACCAATGGTTTTAAAAAAAGAAAAAAATGATATTAAAAGACCTTAACAAAGAAATTGAAGATTTCAAGACTAAACAAATAACTATTGTTCAGGGTTTGAATTTCAATCAGTTTGAGACTCTTAACAAGATTTTTTTCTATTACAATTCTAAATATGTTACAGGAGAAGTGGATGATGACGGAGACAGAAAATATTTCTATAACATAGTCAAAAATCCCTGCAAAGTTTTCTCAAAGGCGATAGATTTTGACACGAAAAATATTCGTCTTTTGACTGTTGGAGGCGGAGACCCGATTAAGACGTGGTTCATGGAACGCGATTTGAAATATTGGATGAGGGATATTCAATTCGGCAGAACTTTAAATCGAATCTTCAGGGAACTTCCCATCTTCGGTTCGGTAGTTCTGAAAAATGTGGACGGAGTTCCTTACTTTGTAGACCTTCGAAACTTTGTGGTAGAGCAATCAGCCGATAGACTGGAATCTTCCAGTTATATTGTTGAAATCCATAATATCACTCCTGATAAATTTCGTAAGGTGGGAAAACAAATGGGTTGGAAACAGGAGGACATCGATAAAACTATCGAAGAATTTCACAAAATGAAAGATACTTCTCATATAAGATTATTCGAACGATACGGAGAAGTTGAAGAACTCGTTGGAGATAAAAAAACTTATACTTATAAGAGAGTTTTCTTTGCCGATGTGGGTGTTGACGAATACGATAATAAAGGAAATCTTACTCTCGCAAAACAAGGTGTTGAACTTTCTTCCGAAGAATGGGAAGGTCATCCTTATTGGGAATTTCATGCCGAAAAAATGTCCGGAAGATGGTTAGGAATCGGAGTTGTGGAAACCTTATTTGAACCGCAGATTCGTCAAAATGAAATAGCTAATCTTCAAAGTAAATCTTCTTATTGGGCGGCGCTTCGATTGTTCTTTTCAAAAGATTCCAATATGGCGGGCAATCTGATGAATGATAAAAGTAACGGAGATGTAATAACTGGCGATTCGGAAGTTACCCAGATAGACATGAGTGATAGGAACTTGGCTTTCTTCAATGAAGAAACTCGGAAATGGCTTCAAAATCGGGATGAACTTACTTTTTCTTATGATGTGGTTCAAGGAGAAAGATTGCCCGCGGGAACTCCTTTGGGTTCGGCGCAGATTGCGATAACGCAAACTCTTTCTTACTTCGAACAGATTCAAGAAAATATCGCTCTGGATGTTAAAGAGATGCTTTATGAAGTAATCATTCCAAGATTTATAAAAGAATCTTCCACTGAACACACCTTGAGATTAGTCGGAAAAGATTTGGATGTTTACATCGAAATGGTCAAGAATGAAATGATTCTTAAAGAAGTTATCAGGCAAACCCTTCAGGGCAAGATTCCGAATAATCACGACAGGGATATTATAGGATTGGCAATCGAAGAATCGATAAAGCAAGGCAAGGAAAAGAATCTTACTATTCCTAGAAATCATTACGACAAGGTCAAATATGATATTGATATAGACATTACGGGCGAGAGTGTGGATACAAGAGTGCGATATGCCACAAAGTTTGCTATACTTCAAGCTATGACAGCCGACCCGACAGTGATTACCGACCCAGTTAAGAGAAACTTCTTAATGAGTATGGCTGAAGACGGAGGAGTGAATCCAATCGATTTCTTTGGAGTTCAAAGCAAGAAGATTGAAGATTTGGTTCCGATGCAACTTCAAATGGGAGGAAAAATGGGGGGTGGAGGAGTTTCCGCTCCAGTTATGAATAATAAGATACCTGGTCAGATGGCAACCACATTATGATAAAACCCGAAACAAAAAAACTTTTAGTCGATTTGGGACAGAACGTTTACGGCAAAGCTCTAAAAGAATTTCTCGACAATGAACTTGATACTTTGAAAAATATCGTAGAGACGAAAAGTTGGGAAGAAACTCTCGGAAGACAATACGCGGTAAAACTGATTGAAAAATTATTCGGATTTATGAAAGACGCTGAAATTCCAGTCAAGACGAAAAATCAATATGAATAATTAGTATTTATAATTAGTATTTATTAGCATGGCGGTAATGCATAAACCGCTTAACGCTTGATAGTAAGCATAATCTATCAAATCTATGGATGACCCACAGACGGCAGTCCCGCCACAAGGGGAACAGGAACCTACGCCTGAAACAAAAGAGGAAGAGGTTGTGGAGCCGGCAAACAAGGACCTTGAAGATAAACTTAACAAGGAAATTGAAGCAAGAAAACAACTCACGGCCAGAGCTAAGAAGGCTGAAAATGAGAAAGCTACTCTTGAGGCGCGATTAAAGGCCTCAAAAAACACGCTTGATGTCGAAGATTATATCGATATAAGCGCGGCTCTCGAAGGACTTGACCAGAAAGAGAAAGAAAAAATTTCTCGTGAACACAAACTCACAGGCAAGCCACTCGGTGAAATTAGAAAAGACGAAGATTTCCTTTTATGGCAAAAAGCCTATCGGGAAAAAGTCGAAAAGGAAACTAAAACACTTGCTCCTACTTCAACTCAGATAAATGAAGATAAACCTAAAACTTTACTTGAAAAATTAAAAGACGCTAAGTCTATTGATGAAAAAGAAAAATTTCTTCAAGAGGCGGGATTCGGAGGAAGAAGAATCCAACGAAATCCAAATGCGGGAAAAGTGAAATTTTAAGATTAAATTCTAATTTGAGGATAGTAGAAGCAGAATATAATGGCGACAATAGCAAACGATATAAGCGCGATTCAACCGGAAATATGGAGTGCGATGGTTCAAGCGCCTCTTTATAAATCTTTGGTTGCGATGGAAGTTTGTAATACAAAACTTCAGGCAGATTTGAAAAATGGGGATACTATTCACGTTCCTCGTTTTACGGATTTGTCAGCTTATGTCTATACACCAGGAACAGATTTGACTGCCCAATCTCAGGAATGGGATTTTGACAATCTTATTGTTTCAACATATAAAGCAACAATTTTCTATGTTGATGATGTAAGAAAACTGACCTTAAATGTTGACCAGGCAAGAGAACTTGCTACAAACAGCGCGTTTCAATTAAGAGATAAGATTGACGCATTTGTTTTTAGCAAAATGAAAAATGCTCACGCTTTAACAAAAGGCGGTGGATTCTTTGCTATGGATAACGAGGCGGCATTAGCGGGCACGAGAGGGCGACCAGTTTCAGCGGGAAGCGCGAATATTATAAACATATTCGGCGCAACTCGTGAAAAACTACGAACTTTCAATGTTGAAGAGAATGTTCCGTGGTGTGCTGTAATTTCCCCGAAAGTAGCCAAAGCTATCGAATTGAAATCTACCACTGTTGGATTCAACGTGGCAGACTCAACTTTGAGAAATGGTTACATCGGAGATTTTATGGGTTATGAGATTTATATCTCAAACAACCTACCTACCGGAAGCGCATCAGCTGTTGCGTGTATCTCTACGGTTTACGAAGAGACTACTACGGAATGGGGTGGATGTTCAGGAGGTGCGGTATCGGCAACGACAGTTCAGTTGCAATACTTCGGTCAAAAGGGAACGATTGACCTGGTAATGCTTGCAGAACCGCAGTTGGTAATTAAAGATGAACCGAATAAACTCGGCAAGAACTTTATTACCTATACTCTCTATGGCGCAAACCTAGGAGAAAAAAACCGCAAGAGAGCGGTTATGGTTCCAGTTCAGTCAGGATTCTATTAGAATCTTAAGTAGAATCTTAAGCAGGTTTATTAACCCTTACCCTTACGACCTGTTTTTACTTCACATTTTTGCTCGTAAGGGGAAAATGTGAAGTATAAATAGGTAACTACTATGAAAGATAAAATAATAGATTGGTTTCTCACAACCTACGTCAAACATAGGTTTCTTTGGAACTTCTATCGTAGACGAAACGAGAATAAAATTCTTCAAGATTATATAACTCAAAGAATCATCGGTTATAAAGATGAAAAACCTCAGGAAAATAGACGAGGCGAACTTCTTGAAAAACAAGGTGAAGAAAAAGAGTTGGCTTTATTTATTAGTTTTTTAAGGAACTACAAATGAGTCGTATAATGTTTGTTTGCGATTCTCCCGTCTATTGGAGAAGCGGAATTTGGTTTCATCGAGTAAATACTCCAAGTGAAGCTCTTGATAAAAGAGGACATGGTGTTAAACATATAACATTAGGTAAAAGAGGAACTCAAATTTCTCAAGACCTAGTTGATTGGCCTGATACCGTAATTTTTGGCAGAACCTATCCTGACCATCTCGACCCTCTTTCTGCTATGCAACAATTCAAAAAAGCCGGTAAAAGGATTCTCTATGATATGGATGACGATTATTGGACTGTGGCAAAAGACAATCCTTCGATTCTGATGTCCTCGGCTCACAAAGACCAATATGAAAGTTTGATAAGAGGAGCGGATGCTTTGACGACTCCTTCAGTAACTCTGGCTAAAAAGTTCAAGAAACTCTGTAAGAAACCTGTTTTTATTTGTCCTAATGGAATCAATTCTGAGATTTATAGAGAAAGATTAAATAATCATCAAGGACTTATTATCGGTTATATGGGAGCGGCTTCTCATTGGAAAGACCTTCAAGTTGTCGGAGAGGCATTAGTTGAACTCTACAAGAAACATGACTTTATGTTCGTGATTTATGGGGTTACGGCAGAACCGATGGATGCGGCAATTTACGAATACAAGAAAGCTCTGGCTTTTCATTTTGCTCCTGAAAAAGAACCTTATCTTAAATCAGCCGTAGATTTCTTCGACAACACATTGAGTAAATTAAAGTTTCATCATATAGCCTTTAGACCTCCCGAAATGCATCCTATTGCTTTAAGTGGGTGCGATTTTGATATAGGCATCGCTCCAATCGTAGATACGGAGTTTAATCATGGAAAATCGTGCATTAAATTCTATGAATATGCTTCAGTAGGAACAGTAACAGTATCTTCGGATGTTATGCCATATTCTGCCGAAGTAAATTATCGTGCTCAAAATACTAAAAAAGATTGGATTAAAAAACTTGAAAAGTTAATCATTGATGAAGAATTTAGAAAAAAAACTCTCAAAGAACAACAGGATTGGGTTTCAAAAAATCGTTCCTTAAAAGCTATTGGATTGGAGTGGGAATTGGCGATTCAAAAACCATCATTACCAGGAGCTCCAAAAGTATTAAACCAACAAAGATAAATTTTTTATCATGCCAATAGGATATAAACATACTGAAGAAATGAAGAAAAGATTGTCTGATTTTTCTAAAAAACAATGGTATGAAGACGATAAAACTAAGTAGACAAGAAAACGCAGTTAAGGACTTTCAAGAAATAAAACAGGTTTTAGATGAATTAGGTGTTGAGTTCTTTCTTGTTGGAGGTTCAGCATTAGGAGGTTACAGAGATAATGAATTTATGGTTTCAGGTTCAGCGAGTATAGGATTGGGAATTTTTGAAACTAAAGAAGGTTTAGAATCACTTAAACTTGAAAATCTTATTGCGGATAAATTGGTTGAGAGAGGATTTAAAACTGAACCTAATCTTCGAACTATTGTTCAAGTTGTAAAATTGGTTCAGACAATGATTTATTTCTTTATTTTACAGAAATATTGGTGGACATCTTACATGAGAAATGGAGAATCGCTCGACCAAAGACATTTCTTACCTGACCGACCGAGAGTAAATGTTTACCTGCGATTCCCTCCAAAATTTAATCAACTTGAAGAAATAATAATAAAAGGAATTAAAGTCAAAGTATTAAAACCAATCGAAGAATATCTAACTCATACTTACGGAAATTGGAAAGCTCCTAATCCAGGACAAAAGACTAAATTATGGGCGGATAGCGAACCGCCATTCGATGAATAATATGAAAAGAAATCTAAGTTCCGAAAAAGCCGAATATATTAAGAAGTTTATCTTGAATACCAGGAAGATTCCTGGTGATGTTGCCGAGGTTGGAGTTTCTATCGGAGATAGCGCTGAAGTTATCTGTAAGAATAAAGGAGATGTTCCGATACATTTATTCGATACATTCAAAGGACATCCCGCGGAATGGATAGGAAAATATGATTTAGGACAAACTGCGGGTCGTCATGCCGCCTCCCTTGAATCGGTGAAAAAAAGACTGAATAAATATCCAAATGTTTTTTATTATGAAGGAATTTTTCCTTTTACTTCCGACCCCGTAAAAGATAAAATGTTTTCTTTTGTAAATTTAGATACCGATTTGTATAAAAGCACTCTGGCTGGATTGGAATTCTTCTATCCCAGATTATCGGTAGGGGGTGTTATAGGAATTGACGATTCTACCTATATCTTAGGTGTAGGTTGTGCCATTATTGATTTTCTAACCGGCATGAAATCCAAGGGACCTGAAACTTGGCAGGCTTGTTCGGAATATAAAATGAACCAAGCGTTCATAAAGAAAATAAAATGAAAATTCTTGTATCAAATTGGAATAATATTTATGACGATGTAATACCGAAACTCGTAAAGAACGGTTATACTCTTGTCAGAACTCCAGAAGAAGCGGATTTTCTTTTATTGTGGAATGAGGTTGGGTTATCTGGGCGACCACTGGTTGAAAAGGCGCACAAGTTGGGTAAGAAAGTTATTACGTTACAACACGGTAGATATGGTTCTTCAAGAGTATATCCTCCTTTTAATGAACATATTATTTCAGATAAGTATTTATGTTGGGGTGAGGGAGACAGGAATAGACTCTTGGCGATAGGCACTAATCCTGATATACTTGAAGTGGTTGGTTCTCCCATTTTAAAATATTTAAAACCTCGTGTTGCTCACGAAGGAAAGAATATTGTTTTTTGTCCCGAACATTGGGGAGTTGAAGCTCTTGAGAATTTTATTGTAACGACAGAACTTCGAAAATTGAAAGGAGTTAATATTTTTTCAAAACTTCTTGAGGGTGAACACGATGAAAGATTCTACCAAAATCCGATAATCTCAAAACGGAACTCTCCAGGACATATAGAGAAAGTTATGGAACTTTTGTCAAAGACCGATTTAGTTGTTTCACTACTTGATGGAACATTTGAACTTATCGCCGAATCGATGGATATTCCCGTAATTCTTGTGGATATTTGGCGACCCAAAACAACCGCCAAAGACCCCAGATATATAGATTACAGGAGACCAACTTCTCCAGCATGTTTAAAAATAAAAGATATTAAACTTTTGAACAAAGAAATAATGTATTATCTCAAACATCCCGAAATACTCCGAGAAGAACGAAAAATTGTTGCGATTGAAGATGGTGGAATCGATAAAGGAAATCCTGTTGAGAATATTTTAAAGATAATAAACGAAATGCTTTTATGAAAACTTTCGTAAGTAAAAAAAATAAAAGGTTCCTCAGTAATTTTGTGTTGGCAATCGGGGGTGGGGTTACTATTGATTCTGCTAAAATCTATTCTAAAAAACATAATAAATTTTGTATTGCAATTCCCACTACGGGAGCGGGTTCAACTGAAACAACTCATGCGGTAGTTTGGGGTAAAACTAAACAAAACATAAAGACTGATAAACCACTGACAGTCTTACCACCATTTAAAATAACATTATCAAAGAAAGACCGAACAAATACTTGTTACGATATGATTGGTCATTTAGTAGATTATCTAAATGTTTGTTCAGACAATGAACTTGTCGAGGTGGGAATTTATTTAGGAAAGTTAATTGAAAAACATCCAACTAATCTGACACATCCAATGTCATACCATTTAACATTAAAAGGTATTCCTCATGGCGAGGCGATTGGAAGAGTGTTAAAACAATGTTTAGATAAAGCATTTCCGTTACCTGATGACCGAAATAGTCATTAAACTAATGTTCTTTTACAAGAAAGGAGGTAGAAATGAACTTTCTACTTATCTATCCGACACAGATTTCAGAGACTCCGATGACACTGGCCATGCTTGGGGCTGTTCTCAAGCAAGAAGGTTGGAAAGTATTTACCTGTATTAACACTTTTCGCAAACCTTTAACGGTTCAAGATTTTGTTAATAAAGCTATGGAAGTTAAAGCAGACTGTGTAGGTATTTCAATGCTTACATTCCAAGTTTTATTTGTTTACGAAATTGTCAAAGCATTAAAGAAAAAAGGATTTAGCGTTATCTTGGGAGGTCCTCATCCGACCGATTGTCCTTTAGAAGGAATCAAAGCTGGAGCCGATATTGTTATACGAGGCGAGGGCGAAGAAACGCTTCGTGAAATTGTTCAAGGAAAATCGTTAAAGACTATCCTTGGAATCACAACTTTAAATTTTTCCACTTCAAACCGACCGCGACTTGATGTGAGTAAACTGCCACTTCCAGATTTGAGTATCTTCGAGAAGAATCTATTTCTTGATGATGGATTCATTAAAGGATTTCATCGAGTTTATACTTCTCGCGGATGCCCAGGCGTATGTACATTCTGCGACTGGAAAGTTTTCGGTCAAAGATTCAAAGCATACGACATTGATTCCGTTGTGGAAGAAATTAAGCAACGCAGAGATAAATACGGACTCCAAAGTTTCTCGATTGCTGATGATTGTTTTACTATCGACCCAAAAAGAGTTTACAGATTCTGCGAACTCATAAAGGGTCTTAATGTAAAATGGCGAGCAAACTCAAGAGCCAATCTGGTAACCAAAGAAATGCTTGAAACCATGAAGGATTCAGGTTGTCATTCAATCGCTTTTGGACTTGAAAGCGGAGACTCTGAAACTCTGCGAAGAATTGGTAAGGATGTTATGTTGTCAGACAATATCCTTGCTCCGAGACTTGCTCACGAAGCAGGTCTTGAGGTCTATGGATGTTTGATGACTGGTTTTCCGTGGGAAACTCCTGAAAACGTGGAGAATCAAATCAAGTTCGTTCACGAAGTTTGGGATTATGTTTCGTTGTTCCAAGTATCGGGTTCTTTAATGCCCTTCCCTGGTACAGCGATTTACAGACAGTATGCCAAGAGGTACGGGTTTGAAGAATACTGGCTCAAACCAGAATACCAAAACTTTGGAATTCAGGTTTATCAAAATTCTCCCAATCCATTCAAAGTCAGCACTTTTTATCAGAGAACTTTATTTGATGATACATACATTCAGAACGAATACTTCTTTCCGTATTCGAAAGAATACAAAAAAGCGGTTCGCAGGTTAGTCGGAGAAATAGGCAGACATAATCTTCAATTCATGTTCAAGGGACAACTCGCAAAACAGAAGATTTATTTTCATTTAGCCAAACTTTCTATGTTAGTTTCTGACTGCTTTCCACATCTAGAAAAAACAGTCATTGGAGGATTGTTTTCTGGAAGAAGTCAGATTGAATTGATTCGAGATAAACGGAGAGGAATAGCAAGAAGTTATTCCAACCCCAATTAAACATGGGGATGAAAATCCCCTTTTTATGAAAGGACCCAACAAAGCATTACAACTATTTGACCTATTGGATATAACCAAGATTTTTAAAGATGTTGGTTCTGAAATGTTTCTTGTTTACGGAACGGCTTTGGGTGCGTATCGAGATGGAGATTTTTTACCAGGAGATATTGATATTGATTTAGGTTCATTTGATGTAAAAAAACGAGATATTATCGCCGAAAAAATGAGAAAAAAAGGTTATAAGGTTTCGGATATTCTTGACGACAACGGAATGTATCTTAAAGAAGCCCAGATGATTCATGCTAAACATTATATACATATTGATATATTTTTTTACAGAAAAGATGGAGATAAATATATTGCTTATAGAGATTTAATTGGAGAACCTTTTTCAGTAATTCCTATCGTGGAATTAGAGAAAGTTAAGTTGCTTGGGCGAGAATTTAATATGCTTTCTTCTGAACTTTTAGAACTATGGTATGGGGATTGGAAAGACAAAAATAATAAAATTCACGGCAGACTTCATGTTTAAAAGACTTCATGTTTAAAAGAATTATAGATTCATATAATAAAGAAATTAAGGACTTTCCAGAAGTTGGTCCTTATTCTTCTTCTGGTCTATGGACAGGAGCGGAAAAACCTTACAAAGATTTAAAGAAACGTTTGGAGAATTTTGGTTCGGATATTATTTCTAGCGGTCTTTCCTTATCAAGGGATGTAATCAATGAAGAACGTATAGGTAGATATATAACATTGTGGAAACGCCTATTGAATTTAGATTTAAAGTTTCTTGAATATCCTAAAAAATTCGGTTTTAAAATGGTTCGATTTGGAGATATATCAACTATTGGAATCGCAACCAGATTTTTATATTATGCTTCAAGAATAAATGAACTGACAAAGAGTGTGATTGAAATAGGAGGTTCATTTGGCGGAGTTCCATTTCATTTGTTCAGAGATTTTGACTTTAAAGGATTGTATATAGGTTTTGATTTACCTCATTCTTTACTTTTGGCAAAGTATTTTCTTACCGAGATGTTCCCTGAAAAACGATTCCAATTTTATGGAGAGACCGTGGACAAACCAGATATAATTTTACTTCCGCATTTTGCGATTAAAGACTTCAAGATTAAATGCGATATGGTTTTCAATGCTCACAGTTTATCGGAAATGGGTACTCTGCAAATAGAAGAATATATAAAACAGGTCGAACGCCTTTCAAAGAAATATTTTCTTCATTTCAATCACGAAATGCAAACGACAAAAAAAGGCGAGGTAAAAAAGAATCTTAATCTGTCGAATTTATCAATTAAAATGAAAAGACTTTATAAACAATTTGAAATATTTTCAGGTGATGATACTTTGGATTATTTCGAATATCTATATGTTAAAAATAATTAAAGATTTATACCCACTGGGTATCCAGTTATTAGGTGAGAGTTACGATAAAGCTCTAGAATATATTGAGAAGATTCTTCCCAATAGAGAGTTACAAATTCCTCTTGAGATTATTGAGATAAAAAGCGGAACTAAACTGGAACAATGGACTGTGCCAGATGAATGGGTCGTTAAAGACGCATGGGTAAAGTTCAAAGGAGAAAAGATTTTGGATTATAAAAAGAATCCATTATGTCTTGTTGTCTACTCTGCCCCATTTAAGGGAAAAATGACTAGAGAACAATTTTTGCCGTATCTGAATATTGCCCCCGAAGTGAACGCCTACGCATATAAGTATTCTTTCTATGAGAAAAAATGGGGATTTACTATTCCTCACGATTCGGTTTATAAAGACAATCATCTTCAGTTGGAAGAAGGCGAATATGAAATAATGATTGATACCGAATTTAAACCAGGAGTGATGAAACTTGGCGTTCACACAATTATAGGAAAGTCCGAAAGAGAGATTTTACTTTTTGCTCATCTTGACCACCCATATCAGGCAAATGATAACTTATCTGGCGTGGCATGCCTTATTGATTTAGCAAAGAAAATAAAGTGCGAACATACCGTTAAAATTATCTTTTGTCCTGAAACTATCGGGTCGATTGCTTATGGACTGACGCAGGACATCTCTAAAGTTGATTTTGTAATAGCTTTAGATTGTATAGGAAATGACAACTCGATATTGATTCAAAAAGCGTGGGATAAAGAAGCAAGAATAAATTTTGCTATTCACTTTGCCTTGCCAGATTTGATGGCGGATTATAGAAAGGGTGAATTCAGATATCTTATAGGTTCGGATGAGTATTTCTTCAATGACCCGAAGATAGGAATTCCAGGGATAATGTTATCACGCTGGCCGTACCCTGAATACCACACTGAATTGGATAAACCTGAAATAGTTAAGGAAGAAAAACTTATAGAAATTCAGAACCTTATTCTGAAGACTATTGATATTTATGAACAAGATTTTATCCCTGTTAAAAACTTCAAAGGCCCTTTGATGAGGTCTAAATACGGAGTTCAAACTGTCAGTAAAGATACCAATCGAGGGATTGATTATCTAATCTATGGGATTGATGGAGAGAAATGGCTTTCTCGAATAGCGATAGGTTTAGGATTGTCTTGGAACTTTTGTTATGACTTATTAGTTAAATTAGAAAAAGATGGTTATATCAGCCGTAATTCTGGCAAAGTCAGAAAGTCAAAGACTGCCAAATAAAAATATACTTGATTTTCACGGAAAGTCGATGTTTCTTGTGAATGTAGAAAAATGTCTGCATATCTTTGACAAGGTTTATGTAACTTCTGATGACCCAAAGATTCTTAAAATGGTGGAAAATATTGGGGCAATAGGCATACTGCGCGGAAAAGACCTATGCGGGTCGATACCCAATATCCCAGTTTATAGGCACGCTTTAGATTTTATGGGAGAAATTGACGGAATTGTAGCGGTTCAAGCAAATAGTCCGAATGTTCCGTTAAATACGATTGCTCTGGTTAAAAAGTTAATGGAACTTGGCGGAGAAGAAGTTATGACTTGTCATTCTGATTATTCTTTCTACGGTTCAGTTTGGGGACTGACGAGGAATCTTATCATTCAGTATGAGGATTTCTATAAACCAAAACCTAATATACTGATAGTTGATGATTCTATTGATATTCATACCAAAGAAGATTATTTGAACTCATTAAAACATGGAAAATAAAATACTTTGCATAGCGGAAATTGGGCATAATTTTAATGGTAATCTTCGTCTTGCCAAAACAATGATTGATGAGGCAAAATCCTGCGGGGTTGATATTGTCAAGTTTCAACTTTATGATACAGATAAAATTAAAAAACCATGGCAATCAAGATATTTAGAATTGAAGTTTGCTGAACTTACTGCTGATGACGCTTTTGAACTCAAAGAATATTGCGATAAAAAAGGCATAGAATTCATGGCTTCCGCTTTTGATTGTGAACGGGTTAGGTGGCTCAAAGAAATGGGCGTTAAGCGGTATAAATTGGCTTCCAGGAGCATATATGATACAGAATTGATTGAATGTATGGAAGGGACTGGCAAACCGATAATTGCTTCACTGGGAATGTGGAAAGGAGATAATTTCCCAGTAATAAAAAATGCGGAGTTTCTTTATTGTATTTCAGAATATCCCGCCTATCTTAAAGAACTTCCAAAATTCGGTATTCAATTTAACAATGAATATCAGGGTTTTTCAGACCATACTATTGGTTGTTATTGGGCAAGAGAAGCCGTTAAAAAAGGAGCAAAAATAATTGAAAAACATTTCACTCTTTCTCATGAACTTCCTGGACACGACCAGAAATGTTCTGCTGAACCTTACGAACTTAAAGACTTAATAACTTATATAAAACAACATGAACGCGGGATTGACTTTTAAAGATTTAGAAACTATCAAAGAAGTCTTCGATAAACTTGGAGTAAAATTTTTGATTACCTACGGAGCGTTACTGGGATTTTACCGAGACAAAACTTTTCTTCCTGGAGATGACGATATTGATATTTCTGTAATAGACAATATTGATTTGAAAACACGAAAGGAAATAGGTTGGAAACTTTATGACTTGGGATTTCAATCGCAACAAATAGCTTTCAATGTTTTTGGAAGAATGGAACCCTGTGAAATTGGTTATAACGGAGATGAAAATACAGGAATAATTGTTTGTCAGAGAAATTTTAAGTTCACAATATTCTTTTTTAAATCTGTATTTTGTGAACAACATGATTGGGAATATGTTTGTATTCCTAAACTAGGAGCGATGAAACTTATTTCAACTCCTGCAAAATTCTTTACTGAATTTGGAGAGATAAAAATAAACAAGAAAAAATATCTCACTCCCAGTCCGATTGAAGATTATCTTTCGTTTACCTATTTTGATAACTGGAAAGACAAAACTGACAGACGCCATGGATTCACATATCCTGAAATGCACGCTAAAGAAAGTCTTACAAAAGAAGAAGTTAATTCAACACAAATATGGAAGTAATTGAAGTACATAGCGGGTTATCAGCAATACTCGCAGAAAAATCAAATTATAACGCCTTTTGGATTTCATCTTTGACTCATGCTACGAGTAAAGGACTTCCCGATAATGAACTTGTGCCCTTAAAGGAACGGGTTGATTTAGTTTCGGAAATTAAACGGATTACCACTAAACCCATTATAGTTGATATAGATACAGGAGAAAGTATTGAACATTTGCCTTTTTTAATCAGGTGGTTTGATAAAGCAAACGCTTATGCTGTGATTATGGAAGACAAGAAATATCCTAAACAGAATTCACTTCTTGAAGACGCTAACCAAACATTGGAAGATGTGGATGTCTTTTGCAAGAAAATTAAAGTCGCTAAAGAAAATTCCGGCGAGATGAAAATCTTTGCTCGATTGGAAAGTTTGATTGCGAAGAAATCTGTTTACGAAGCAATTCTCCGAGCTAAAGCATATATGGAAGCGGGTGCTGATGGAATAATGGTGCACTCTAAACAAAAAGTTGACTGTTCGGAAGTCATGAGGGTTGCTGAAGAAATAAGAAAGATAAACCCTACGATTACTTTGATTGCTGTTCCCACAACCTATACTCTCCCAAAAGAACATCCTTTTGAAATTGTAATTCACGCAAATCATCTCATGCGCGCGAGCATGAAAGCCATGCAGAAATACTTAAATGGCGAGGAGGTCGAACTCGCTTCAGTTGAGGAGATTTTTAATTTAGTCGGACATTGATGATATATATATTTGATATTGACGGGGTGGTTTGTGAAACAAAGAATGGAGAATATAAAAAATCTATTCCTATTAAAGATAATATCGGGAAAATAAACTTCTTATTCAAAGACCATACTATTATCTTCAATACAGCGAGAGGAACGAAAACTGGAATCGATTGGGAAAATTTGACCAAACAACAATTCAAAAAATGGGGGCTTAAATACCATTTAATTTTATTTCAAAAACCCTACGGGGATTTTTACATTGATGACAAAGCAGTCAACTCAAAAGATTTTTTTCGTTGGCATACCAGACAAACTCCTAATAAATTGGTTGAAAGGAAAAAATTACATTTCCACCGCTGATGAAGGCGAGGCGATAGGAGTAGCTTGTGGATATTATTTTGCAACAGGAAAAACTCCGACAGTCTTTATGTCGGCAGACGGTTTTTGCAATGCCTTGAACCCGATTACAAGTTTGGTAATTCCTAATAAAATAAAAATGAAAATAGTAATTTCAATGGGTCGAAAAGAAGCGCAACATATTGTGATGTCGGACATACTGCAAGACCTAATCAAACTCATCAAAAAGAAAACGCGTGGAGCAAAAAACATTTCTATCGAACTTATTAAAAAGAAATCCTGACTCTGTTATCATAGGTTCTCTGGGAACTATTTCTTACGACCTTGAACAAATACCCCATAAACATAAGATACTTGTCAAGGGAGCTATGGGTTGTGTTCTTGGTGTAGGTCTTGGTTATGCTCTCTATTCAAAGAAAAAAGTTATTGTTGTGATTGGCGATGGGGCTTTTCTTATGCGTATGGGGTCAATTTCGACAATCATGGCGTATAAACCCAAAAATCTTAAAATATACATTTTGAATAATGGCAAGTATATCTCGACAGGAGGTCAAAAGATAAATTTTATTATTCCCAAACTTCCTCGTATTTTTAATTTAGTCAAATTTGTGATATAATAACCCCTAAATGGAAATATATTTTCCTATGACTGCTGACATATTGACGGTTGGACATGTAAGATGTATAGAATATTTAAGCAAACAGGGTTATGTAACGATTGGGCTACTTACAGATGAGGCATTAAAGGGATATAAAAAAAATATAGTTCCGTTCAAAGACAGGAAATACATCATGGATACGATTGCCATGGCTATTGGTGCAGATGTAGTTCCTCAAGATACATTAGACCCTTCAAAAAACATCAGAAAATACAAAAGTGATGCGATTGCTTCAGGTGATGGATGGGAAAAAGTTGAAGTTAATGCCATAAGGAAATATCGACTTAAAAAAATAGACATTAAATTCAAAGGAGAGAAGGGGAAGAGAGGAGAAAAAAACAAACTTTATTCAAGCAGTAAATTAAAAGAAAAACTATGAAGAATGTTGTTATCACGGGAGGGGCTGGGTCAATAGGAGTTCATGTTATTTCTTATATTTGTAAAAATACAAACTGGAATGTTGTTGTGTTGGATTCATTTCATCACAAAGGTTATCGAGAACGAATTTCAAGGATACTCAAAGATAATCCTGAATGGATTTCAAAATTAAGGGTGATTCAGACTGATTTGAATTGTCCTATCAATCCTCAAATGATAAAAGAGATTGGTGCTGTAGATTACATTTTACATCTTGCGGCTTTATCAGATGTTTTCTTTTCTGTTGAAAACCCTGTTTACACAATTCAAAATAATATAAATTCAACTTTAGTAATGTTGGAGTATGCAAGAGTGGTTAAACCTGAACAATTTATTTATTTTTCAACTGATGAAGTTTTAGGGGCTGTTTCAATAGGAACTTCACACAAGGAATGGGAAACACATAGACCAAGTAATGCTTATTCGGCATCCAAAGCGGCTTCTGAAGATCTTTGTTATGCCTATTGGAGAAGTTACGATGTTCCAATAATTATTACGAACACGATGAATAATTTTTCAACAATGCAAAGTTCTTCAAAGTTTCCAGTAATGGTTCAAAAAAAAGTTGAAGTTGGAGATGTTGTTACTATCCACGGAAACGAAAAAGAAATAGGAACACGTTTTTATATTGATTCGAGAATGGTTGCCGAAGCTCTTTTACATATTATAAAACTCGGAGCATATCATCATAAGATTGGAGAAATAGATGAACCAAATCGATATAATATTGTTGGAGAAAGAGCATATTCAAATCTTGAATTGGCTAAAATTATTGCCAAAATAATGGGAAAAGAATTGAAATATAAATTAGAAGATTTCCACAATTCAAATCCAGCCCACGATATACATTATGGTTTAGATGGGACTAAACTTGAAAAAACAGGTTGGAAACCAAGTAAACCTTTTGAAGTTTGTCTTGAAGAAGTTATAAAATGGCAACAACAAAACCCAGAATGGATTTAATAATATAAATAAAATATGAATCTACTTACATTAAAAAACGATGTGAATTTTCTCTGCGGTTCTACTTCCGCCACTTATGCGGACACGGATAAATTGAGAAATATCAATGTTTCTTATGCAAATGTTGCAAGAATAATTTGGGAGAACGCTGGAGGTTGGCAATATGACGATTCTAACGCCACCGATTTTGGAATTGCTACAACCAATATCAAAGCAAGTCAGCAAGATTACGAACTTCCTTCCACCTGTCAAAGACTTCAAGCTGTTGAGTTAAATAACGTTAGATTAAAACAGGTTGATTTGAGCGACATGCCAAATTCAATTACAAATTTTGAGGGACAGATTTGTTATGATATTCATGGCAGGTCAATTTTTCTTTATCCGACGCCCAGCGGGGACATAGCGGCAGGACTTAAAGTATTCTTTGATAGGGATGTTACGGATTTAAGTGCCGATGTAGATACTCCTGGATTTCCAGTTCCATTTCATAGAATTTTATCTTTGTCCGCTTCTTTAGACTTTATAACCGAACCCAATAAAAGAAGTTTTCTGGTAGAACAAAAAATAAGTCTTGAAAAAGGTTTAGCTAAGTTTGTTTCTAAAAGAAATTTAGAAAGGCAGACTGCAATTAGACCTAAAAATAAACGTAGTTGGCGTCAATATCAGTAATAAATAAAAAATATGAAAATAAAAGAATCAATAGGAATAGAAGGAAGATTCAGACTTCAGTGTTTTACAAAAGAGGGCAAATTGAAATGGAATACTGGTTGGAAAAAGAATTTAATTACAAGTGCTGGTAAAGCCCAAATAGCTCTCTTGGCTGGAAGCGCGGCGGCTGTTCCTTTTACTTATCTGGCTTTAGGAACTTCGGCAACAGCCGTTGGGGTAGGTGATACGGCTCTTAACGCAGAAATTACCGATACAGGACTAGCAAGAACGGCGGCAACAGTTTCAAGAACAACCACGACGGTAACAAACGATACCTTGTCTTTGGCTTATATTTGGACTGCTTCAGGTGCTAAGACGATAGAGGAAATAGGGGTATTTACCGCTTCATCTGGAGGAGAGATGCTATCTCACGCTCTAACAGGTTCAAAGACTACAGCTAATACCGACCAAGTGATTGAAAGTTATTTAATAAAATTTGCGTAAATGGCTCTTGCATATAATTCATCAGCGCAAGGAGGGGCAAACGGAGATTCATTGACATTTGCCCATACGTGCACGGGAGCGAACGTGATACTTTTTGTCGGAGTAACACAACAAAGAAATACAGGAGCGGCAGGTCAAGACGATGTTACTGGAGTTACATATAATGGTTCTGCTATGACGAGGATTAACACGTTAGCGGGAACATCATTTTCAGGCAGATTGTATTTATATTACATTTTAATCGCCAGTCCCGATGGCAATGCTCACAATGTGGTAATTTCAGAAAATGGCGGAACAAGCGCAATACGCGGTTGTAGTTCTTCTTACACAGGAGCGAAACAATCCGCTCAACCTGATTCACAGATTACAGATTATGGCGCTTCTCCAAACACAACAACAATTACGACGGTTGCAAATATGAGTTGGTGCGTTTTAATCGCTTCTTCCAACGCAAGTTTGGGGGCAAGCACAGGAAGCACTGAAAGGCAAGCAATATCAGGGGTGATTGGAATTTACGATTCTAACGGACCAAAGACTCCAGCAGGAGCAAACAATATGATAATAAATGGCGGGGCCGCGGGAGTAGATACTTGCGCCGCTTCATTTTCTCCAGAACCGATTACAATTTCAATTTCAGAAACGATAACTATGACGGAATCATATTCAACACTGCGAAAGATTTTCATCAATGTTACCGAGACAATAACAATGTGCAGGGTATTTATAGGAACAGTTACGGATACGATAACCGTAAGCGAGGTTTTACAGAAATTAAAAATAGGATTTAAGAATATCGCAAAAGCAACATCTTCTTGGACAAATAAATCAAAAAATACCTCCTCGTGGACTGATAAAAATAAAACAGATACAACGTGGGATAATCAAGAAAAATCATGACCGAAATACAAAACCTACAAAATCAAATAAACGAACTTAAGAAACAATTAAATGATTTAATGAATGTTTCAACCTTTCCTTATGATTTGCAAAAAATAATTGAAGCAAGATTGAATGTTCTTTCCGCGGATTCTACTTCCTCCGCAACCACGCAAGATATAAATTTGACTGGCAACGCGCAGACAATAACCGTTCCAACTCAACCATCAGGTTCATTGATAGTTAAATTTAATGGAATTCCATATTCACTTTTATATAAATGATTAAACTTCCTCAAAACGGAAAATTCGTTCAGCCAAATAACAGTAATCTGTTAGGTTCTATTTGGTCATCTTTTAATATTGATTTGAACAGTAATAAAGGAAGTTTAAAAGTTTCTCCCAGAATGAAGATGTGCGGAAGTTCAGATACGGGTTTTACGAATGGAAATGCGGATATGGGACTTCCCGTTGCTTTTAAAATTTTGAATAATGGAAGCGGAGTAAACCAAATTTACGCGCTCTGCGGAGCGTATATATTTGAAAATGACGGAACGCCAAATAGAACATTTACAAAAAATTCAACGACAGGATTTCCCACTACTCTTGGTTTGAATTCCGATATGGAAATATTCAGTAATACCGCAACATATATTTATGTAACTCCGCATGAAGAAGATAAAATTTATTATCTTTCAGAATCAAAAGCATGGGCAAATTTTACTCAAAGTCTCGATAGTACATCTGTTCATTTATTGATAACTTTTGAAAACAGAATGTATGTTACAAATCTCCAATCAATAATTTATTCTTGGAGCACATATAATGGCAGTGATATGGTTTCCAACGGAACTTCCGATTATTCTCTGCAATTAGGAAATTCAAATGCCAACACAATTTCAACTCTGCGTTCCACGTCAAGTAGGGTTTGGATTGGAACAGTTAATTTAAGAGGAAATAAAGGATATATCTACGAATGGGATGGTGTTACTGGAGGAACTAACATCGCTTTAGGAAATGGATTATTTAAAGCATATCGACTTGAATCTGCGGGTGTCGTGGCTTGCGTCATTAAAAACGATATTCCATATTTTATGGATGTTGAAGGAAATCTTTTAGAATTTAATGGAGTAACTTTTAATAAAATTGCATCTCTTCCAGTGGAAAGAAAATTGCTAGGGAATAGTTTGGTCGCCTCAAACGCCAGATATATTCATCCTAATGGAATTTCTTTAATAAATGGAAATATAAATATTTTAGTCAATGCGACTAATAGAGATTATGGTTCAACTCAAAATGAAAATTGTCCTTCAGGAATTTGGGAATACACGAAAGAAAATGGATTTGTTCATAAACATGGAGTTAATCGTTCTCCAACAGACGCTCTCACGACAGACTACGGACAATTTAGAGTTTCGGCAGTCGGAGCTTTATCAGATATGAATATCCGAGAAACAACCTCAACTGTAAATGGAACTTTACTTGCAGGGGCAACCTATTATACAGACGCTACTACAACAAAGAACGGTATTTTTTATAATGACAATAATAATACTGAAGCTAAAACAGGTTATTTTGTAACTCCAAAAATTTTAAGCGCGGATATTCAAGATACTTGGGGCAAATTAGCTTTGAGATTTAAGAGATTAAACAGCGGAGATAAAATCATCGTTAAATATAGAGTTATCGATGCCGACCCGACAGAAGTTACGGCAACTTGGGCAACTACAACCACTTTTACCACCACAACGAACGTTTTAGGCAAAGAAGGATACGAGGTAGAGATAATTCAGGGGTATGGCGGGGGCAAAACAGCTCATATAACAACGATTGACGTGGATGGCGGCACTTATACCGTTCACCTTGATGAAACTATCACAGGAGCGACTGGAACGGCAAAAGCGAGAATACAAAATTGGATTAAACTTAAAGAGTTTTCAACTGTAAATGCGGATTATTTCACCGAAAATCTTGAGAAAAGCAATGTTTGGATTCAATTTAAAGTCTACTTTGAAGTTACAGGAGAAGACGAATTTTATGATTTATCATTAACAAACATATCTAATGTAAAATAATATGGCTACTCCCCAATTTGCAACACCAGAACAACTTAAAATAGCGGAACAGGCGGATACTGGAAATGCTTCCATGTATAATGCCACGGCTGGAGCAAATCCGTCAATGAGTATTGAAGCATATAAAACGGCAAATCCTCAAGATTATACCGTGGGACTTCTTAACTCTTTGCCGAAAAATTCCGCTCCTAGCAATGCAAGTAATGTAAATCAATTTTCAAATGTAAATCTTCCAAATAACACACCGACTTCAGGAAACATAACCGAGGCGACTGCCGCCTCGCAAGGACTTCAGAAATTCATAGATACGTCTATTGCTCAAGAAACTGCCAACCAACAACAAGTAAACGAACTTCAAAAACAACGAGAGCAAGTCCAAAAGTCGATATCTTCATTATTGACATCTAATCCTACCCAAGAAGCTAAAACTAAAGCTACCGCAGAAACAGGAATAGTCCCTGCCGAATATTGGGCTAGTAAGCAAGCTATTTTAAAAGAAATTGAATCTTTATCCACGGGATATAATGGACTTGTCCTAAGTCGTGAAAATGAAAAGACTAAAATTGGAGCGAATGGAATCGTGTCAAGTGATTATGGAAATATTGTCGCAAATGCAATCGATAGAAATTATGCTATTAAACTTAATGCTCTATCTGCCACAATAAATACTAAGGTGGCTGTTTTACAACGAATGGAAGGTAACTTCGCAGAAGCACAGGCATTTATAAAACAAGCCGTTGAAGATTCTACCGCAGATTTGAAATTTAAAGTGGATGCTTTGACTTTTATAGACGATTCAAAAAAAGATGAAATTGCTCGTCTTGATACCCAATACCAAAATGCTTGGAATAAGAATTTTGAAATGGTTAAATTGCAATACCAAGAAGAAGTTGCAAATAAAAAGACCATAGGCGACCTTATTCTTTCCAATCCGCAAGCAGGAATTGCTTTCACTGATTCTTTGGAACAGGCGTATACAAAAATAGGTATTAACCCGAATTCACCTGATTACTTGAAGAAAATAGCAGATATAAACGCTACTAATAGACAGAATATTCAAGGAAGTAAAAGTGCTGGATTTAAAGATTCAAAAGTTGAAGCAGATGTTCGTTCTGATGTTGTTGACCTCATTTATAACCAAGGATTAAAACCAGAAGATGCTTATAAACAATTAAGAACTGCTTATAGTTCTTTAGAAGTTTCAGACGACACATTAAAAAGTCTTCTAGGAATAAATACAACAGTTACTCCAACTCCAGTGGCGATAACTCCGTCAAAAGTAGGCACGGGAAATTTTTTGAAAACTGAAATAGACGCTCGCGCTAAAGAATTGTCCAAATTTGGTGGAGGAATATATATTAAGAATGAATTGATAAAAGAAGGATACAACAAAAATGATGCTTATACTGCCGCAAATGCTATCAGTAATCCGATTGACCAATTTACTAATGTAATTTCAAAGTTTTTATTTAAAGAATAATGGGAAGATTAACTTCAACAAGCAGAGGTAGACTTACGAAATCTACGCAAGACCTCAACAGTATTGAAGGATTAACTTCTTATGCTCAAAAAGTTGGTTTAGGACAAGAAGCAAATCAAATTGTAAATTCAAAACCTAAATTATCTTTTTTACAGAGATTAGGTTCTGCCTTAGGTGCTTTCAATCCAGCAGAAGCTATTTTAACTGGGAAAGAACAAGGATTGGCGACTGGAATAAAAACCTATGGAACTGGAATTTTGAGAAGTCTTGGTTCGGCTGTTACAGGAACGGATTATAATCCAAATCGTAGAACTTTCTCGGATGTTGCTTCGGAAATGGGAGTTAAGAACGGAATTGCAAAATTCGGAGTTGGATTTTTAGGAGATGTTTTACTTGACCCGACAACCTATTTTGGCGGAGCAATAGCTAAAGGTGTTTTGAAAACTGCGGGGATTAGTTCCGAACTTGCTTTAAAAGGCATTGGAACACTCGCGCCCGAAACTGAAACAGGTTTACGATTGGCGGGGACAGGACTTCAAGATGCTTTCGGTAGAGCTTTTGTATCGGGTTATAAATCTTCTAAAGGAGCAACTGCTGATGTAATGACGGCTATGAATGTTAAAGCGACAAAACTTGCTCAGGAGGCATCTGACCAACTTTCAAATTTAGGTGTTGGTGGTTTGTCTAAAGCACAAAGATTAGAGGTTGGACTGAAAACCGCTATCGGTAAACAGGGAGAATTTTTATTGGGGCAAGAAGTGGGTGAAAGAAGTGTTGCTACAGGTCTAATTGAAGAAGCCCAAAGAACAGGTAATTGGTCAAAAATAGATGCCATTAACCCTGAACTTAAAGGGAAGATAAATGTTAAGTTTGATACTCCCCAACAAGTGGAATATTTTGCTAAACAACAAATAAAGTCAAAAGAATTTGCAAACATGGTTGGAGTTCAAGACCCTTATGCGGTTTATATGCCTTTTCTTAAAGATGAAGTTAAAACTAAATTCTTAAAAGACATTCAGGGCAAGGGAATTACTATTGGAAGCAAAGATTATTTAAAAGAATTCAAAAATATTGTTACAACCGAGAATATGATTCTTGACCCTGCCAAAGCTCATTTTATTAGAAATGCTCAAATTATTTCCGATACGGAAAATGCCACAGCTTTAAAGCAATTTGTAGAAAAATATGGAAAACCTATTGATTCGTTTGCCGATGAATCTATTGCAAGACAAGCAGGATTTCGCGCCTTAAAAGAAAAAGGCGGTTTAGGAAAAATAGTTGGTTATGTCGGGGAATGGGATGCTAAACTTTTTAACGATTTAATTAGACCAGAGTTCCAAACAATAAATATGCTTGCAAAAGCAACTGGTTTTGACGCAGTTACTAATTTATTTAAGAGGTCTGTTACCGGATTATTTTTACCTTTTTATGTCAGAAACTATGCTTCAGGTTTAATTCAAAATTTTGAAACATTTGGACTTGACGCATTTAATCCAAAAACTATTGCGGCAGGGCAAAGATTTGCTTATCTTCTTGCGGCAGGCAAAAAACCTGCCGAAGGATTAGTTGAAGTGGCAGGAAAACCGACTGTAATGAAAGATGTTTTCCAATCTTTTGCGGATAGATTTGCGGGAGATACCTTTTTTACGAATGAATTTTTAAATGCCGCTGATACTGGAACGACTTTAAAATCCGCACAAGGAATATTAAGTAAGGGAGCATTAAGAAGCACCCTAGGTTTTGAGAAAGGAAATGTCATACCTTTAATTGGAGCTCAGGGTTCTTTATTCAAATCAGCCAGAGTTGTTGGTCAATTTATAGAATATCAACAAAAAGCCGTTGCCTATTTGACAGCTTTAGGACAAGGAAAGGCAATTCCTGAAGCATTACAACTTGCTGAAAGAGCAGGTTTTGATTACAGGGCTTTAACTCAATTTGAAAGTCAAATAATGAAAAGAATTATTCCTTTTTATTCATTCACAAGAAAAAATGTTGAACTTCAATTACGAACTCTTGGCGAAAATCCTCAAAGGATAAATCAAATTCTCTCTTTCTTTTCTAATATGGGAGATAGACCGACAGAAACAGAAAAGAAATCTCTGCCTGAATATCTTCAAAATTCAATCGGTATTAAACTTGCTGATTTGCCTAATGGTATTAAACAATATATCAGTTCATTTGGAACTCCAGTTGAACAATTTGCCAATCTAGTTAATGGCAATCCTATTTTACAGACAATAAGCACTATGAATCCTTTGTTAAAAGTTCCAATCGAACTAGGAATTGGCAAGGATAGTTTTAGACAAAAAGATTTGAAAGATGTTTATGACGCCAGTGAATATGGAAGTATGCCTAAAATCATTCAAAATATGTTAGATATAATGCCTGTTCAGAAAGATATTCTTGAAAAACAGCCTAATGGGAAACTAAAAAAGATAGGAGAAAGAACTCAATATATTGCTGACCCAGTTAAACTTTTGATTGCTCGTTCTCTGTTTACTTCTCGCGGAGTTACATATCTTGACCAAGTCTTTGGTGGTAAATTGGAAGGACTTGTTAAACTATTAAAAGTTACCACTGGAATTAAACCAGTTCCGATAGATTTACAAATGCAACAATCATTGAATGAATCAAAACAAAAACAAGAATTGACAAGTTTACTCACTAAAAAAGGCGGTCTTCTTAAATATCAAAATGTTTATAAACCGAAATAATTAGTAACAATCCCCGTATGCAGTGCAATATCCTGCACCTTCATAATCAGTTGCAACAGGTTTCGTTGTAAAAAATGATGCCAAAAAAAACAAAAACATCATCATAATTATTAGACCAATCATTCCTACTAAAATTTCACCGAATTTCATAGTTAGAATATATATCATTATTTATGGAAATCAAGGACTTCAAAAAAATCGCAAGGATTTTAAAAGAGAGTTACAAAAAACTCGAAGAAGAATCTATGGCTGAAAATATAGATATATTCTCTCCTGAATACAAAAACCTTCAGGATAAAATAAGAGAAAAAATTTTAAAGAATTTTGGCTTTACGCTGGAAGAATATCAGACTGTCAAGAATGAAGTTGAAACTGCTCGCAAAACAAAACTTGAAGAAAAAGATTCACAGTTAAAAACCGTCATGGAAAAAGTTTCCGCTATTATTGGGGCAAAGGGAGATAAAGGAGATAAGGGAGATATAGGAGACAAAGGTAACAAGGGCGACAAGGGCGACACTGGAATTCAGGGTCTCATTGGTCCGCAAGGATTAAAAGGAGACCGCGGAGAAAAAGGTTTGGATGGCAGAGATGGAAGAGACGGCAGAGATATTGATGAATCAACCATCGGATATTTAGAAGAAAAGATTGACTCTAAAATTAAGTCTGTTAAAAAAGAAATCCCAGAACCAGTAGATATTGAAGGACTTAAAGAATTCTTCCGCGACGACTTCCATGAAAATTTCAAAAAGAATATCAATATCATGGGTATGCCTGATTTTAGAAAATTGGCTATGGGACTTCAGGGACAAATAGACGAGATTAGAAACTCTAGTTTAACTGACCTCCAGACTATTACGACTATGGGTGAAGTTTCTGATACGGCTTGTTTCCCGATGTTTGCCAATGCCCAGACAGGCAATCAACAACCCAAAACAAACGCTGGTTTGAAATTCAACGCTTCTACGGGTCTTTTAGAATCCACCCTAATAACTTCACTTACAGTTACTGGCTCTACGGCTCTAGTTAGTCCGATATTAAAACCTCTTGCTGACGGAACAACTGCTTTGATTATCACCAAAGCCGACGGCTCTACTCCCTTAATAAATTTTGACTCAACAAATAGCATAGCGATCTTTACCGCCGCTATTGTCGCTCCTGCTGGCACGGCCTCTTATGCTGGTCTTCGCCTGCAAACAGGAACACCGCTAAGCAGTGTTGCAAACGGAGCGGTGGAATGGCATGGCGACCATTTATATTTTTCCACGTCAGCGACACGTTTTAAACTTGACAGGCAAGCGTCAAATATTAGGACATATACTTGGGTAATAGATACACCTGCTACTGGGGGAATTTTAGGACCGAGATTGGCAGAGGGGCATACAGTAACCAGAATTGACTCCTACACGAAAGACGCTACTTCGGTAACTTTTAATATTGAGGAAAGAGCAACCATTGGTTCTGCTGGAGTGGATATTCTGGCTTCAGACCAAGTAGCTAATGTTGATGGCACTGCGGCGACCAGTTTTTATAATGCTGACTTGGCTTCCGCCGCATGGCTTTATTTGGATATTTCCGCAATTTCAGGCACGCCTGGACAAGTGGTTGTTATCTTAACTTGTACCGTAGAAGGAACATAACATGGATACAATAACAACAAATGGCGGTCAAATAACTTTAGACCCGACAAAACATGACGTTGAAAGCAAGGTTCAATCAGATTTATTTACCGTGCCTGCGGACGCTAAAGGAAAAATAACTGGAGAAATTTTAATTGACGCTTCTGTTTTAACCGACACCACCAGAGCTTTTAAATGTGTCGTGGATGTTTCCGATGACGGCGTAAAATTCAAAAACTTAATAAGTTTCACGTGGGACGGAAACTCCAAACTGGGTAAAAATGGATTGCCACAGACAGGATGCTCTTGGAAATTTCCCGTTAAGGATTTGCTCGGAAAGAAAATAAGACACTCGTTTTATCCTATAATTCCTATCTATAATAAAACGGCGGGAGTGGCAAAAAGCGTGCCTATAATTCTAAAAGTTTCCATAAAATAAATGGCATATTCAATCGTACAAACAAAAGCAAGCGGTGAAGTATCAAACGCTTCTTCAATCGCTGTCCAATTTGATGATACGACAATAGCTGGAAATCATTTTATTGCTACAACGGTTGTTTGGGACGGAGATGGCACAGCTCCCTCGTCTCATACGATGTCCGATACTTATACCAATACGTGGGGAGCGGCAGACAGGTCGCAAGCGTTTGGTTTAGATTCTGGCAATAATGAAGCGATATTATCTGTTTATCGGTCTGTAACTGGATTGGAGGGAGAAACTCACGAAATTACTTGCACCTTTGGAGACAGCGGATTGTCCTCAACAATGGGTATTTATGAGGTGTCGGGCTTGAACACAGACGCGCCTGCGGTTAATTCTGCGGCAAACAACGCGGAAAATTCTGCTAGTGTAAATTCAGGCAGTGTAACCCCGAATGCGGCTGGATTCTTCTTGGGCGTGATGTCTTATGAGGGAGGCCCTGCGACAATAACTCCAGACACAGGCAATAGTTGGATTGAACTGCTTGAAATTGACGAGAACAACGATACACAAGTATCAGCGAGCGAATATCAGGATGCGGCTGAGGGTGTAGGAAAGGCGGCGACATGGACAATAAGTAGTAACCTTTGCTGGTGCGCTGTGTTGGTAGCTTATGAAGAAGTTTCTGTTGTTGTTATAGAACAGAAAACATTTCAGTTTTTTGAGTCTGGAGATGAGCTTCCGCATTGGGATTACAGCACTGCCCCTCTGATTGAGGCGGGAGATATAACGGGAAGTTCTGATAATTCCGCAGGTACGCAATTTTTATGTTCCTATCCTTCCACAGTTAATGCTGGTGACCTTCTTATCTTCGTAGTGGGCAAGGATGATGACCCTGCCATTGTTGATGTTACGGGAACGCTAACCGAGATAGGCAAAGGAGCGGCGGCAGGTTCGCTTAATGGCCCTTATCTTTATGTCGGATACAAAATAGCGGTAGGAAATGAAGATAGCTCAAACCATGAATTTAGCGGGGACAGCGAAGAGTTTCAGGGATTCTGTATTCGTGTGCCTGCTGGAGAATTTGACTCTAATCGTCCTATAGACGCTTTTAGCGTAGTGGCAGGAAGCAATGTAGACCAAGAGACCGCAGTAACCCCTGCGTTCACGGTAGGACGGGCTGGAGGCACGATTATCGCATGCGGAGCGGTGGATATTGACCCAATGGACGCCACATTCAGTCCTGCTGGTTGGACAGACCTTGCTGATGTTGACGCTGGAGAAATTACCGCTTTTATCTCTAAAAGAGACGCGGCTACAACTCTCTATGAAGCAGTCGGAACGGCCGCATTTGGAATCAATACCACCGATTCTTGGGCGGCTTTAGCGTTTGTGATTAACGCTCCACGGCAAGCCGATGGACGAGCTCCCATTGATATAGCTGGGGCAGACGCGGTTCTTGTTGTTGACACCGACTATGGTTGGCATTTTAGGATTGAAAGTTCAGGTTCTGTTTCCGCTGAAGACACTTTCAAAATACAGTACAAACACATTGAGGGAACGAACACCTGGACGGATGTTACCGACTCCAGCGATGTTATAAGAGTATCCGCAACAGCTGACTTCGCCAACGGCGCGGATGTGCCAGAGTTTATTGAGGGATTATTTAATTATTATGCCAATAATAACGCCGCCCTAGACACTTCGGGAGCATTGACGCTCGGAGCGGTATTGGGGAGTGATTCATCTTTTGAGGGACATCTAAATTTTCAAATACTCGGAAGCACTGTAAATGACGAAGACACCGTGCAGTTAAGAGTGGTCTACAGCGATGGCGATGAATTGGAAGTCTATACCGACACCCCAATCATCACTGTAAATAAGCCCCCG
>Ga0315273_10000811_pt1 | contig 34059 bp, 24 predicted proteins | sample YL17G02_0_MG_FD_205753 | JGI IMG/M metagenome (GOLD analysis project Ga0315273, IMG submission 205753) | Sediment microbial communities from Yellowstone Lake, YNP, Wyoming, USA - YL17G02_0 | ecosystem: Environmental > Aquatic > Freshwater > Lake > Sediment | place: USA: Wyoming | collected...
ATTTTCCTTTCATTAGCTTTCCTTTTCCTAAAATCACTCGTGAGACGTCTTCTAGGCTGTATGAATCGAAATGTGCGTTTCTCATAGAAGGAGCTTGTTGAATGAAAGGATCTTTTATTAGATTTAGACCATCAAGAACTTGTCTTCCTGGGATGTCCGCAGAAGATGATCTCATATAACTTGCTTCTATTCTTAATCGTGCTGGTTCGTTGGTTCTTCCAATGTCAAAAGGAATCTTGTATTTCGCAAACAAAGATTCTAGGAATTTCAAATCAAAATCAATTACATTCCATCCGATTATTATGTCCGGGTCTTGTTTTAGCAGTTCTTGCTTGAATTTTAGCAATGCTTCTTCCTCGTTTTTGCATTCTATTGCATTGTCCAATTTTTTATTAGTGATGAAGAATACTTTGTTGTAGTTCTCTCCATGCATTCCTATGCAGAAAAGTTTTTCCTTCTTTTTGTCTGTTTCTAGGTCTAGAGAAATGACCTTTAATTTTGGTTTTGATTCTTCGTTTACTGGGGATAGCTTCGCTTCTTTGTATACTCTGTCTATTCTCTCTGAAGGTTCGTGCTCGCCTTCTATTTCAATGGTTGAAAATAGGTGATTGTCAATCAAAAATCTTGTGTGGGGCTTAATGTCTGCCTCGTAATCGTCAATTTCTACGCTTTCATGAAGTATATGCGTGAGTTTATTGAGCTCTGTCTGGTTTTTTGCTGAGATTTTTATAACTTTCTCGCCTTTGAAGTTCTTAAGCTCAGTTTTTTCTATTTTGTATTTTGGAAGATACTTCCCTATCTTCTTTAAATCCAATTCTCTTATGAAGAAATAGGGTTCAAGGGTATTAATTGTGACAAAGGATTGCCCATTTTCCAATTTTCCAAATAACTGAACTATTGTTTTTTCCTCTGTCGTGTTGTAAGTTGAATAAACAATAAATCCTTTCATTTTATTAAGAACATCCAGAGTGTATTATAAGTTATCGTTTCTTTTCTCGTATTTAGAGTTACTATGTAGTGGTTACAAATAGTAAGATTTAAATATGTGTCAATATTGTGGTTTTTATGACATCGCAAGCTATTAGGGGCCAGATGAGAGATTATCTTGTGGCAAGACTAGAAAGTTCTGACCTCAAGATAGAGTCTGTAACAAAGGAGCTTGTATCAGGTATACACTCAAATTATATTAACGTTGGGGATAAAGGCCTGGTTTTGTTAGTTGATCAAATTTATCCATGTAAAAAAGAAGCAAATGGAAAAAAAGTTACTGTTCTTAAGCAAGCTTATCAAGTATTGTACAATAATGGCGCCAAAAATATCGCTTTGGTTTTCCTTAAAGATGGAAAGACGTTCTTTAGGTCTAGTATAGACGATGAAAATACAGGATTAAAGAGTATAAAACCTAAACAGGAGGAAAGGCGTAGCTTCAAAGATTATAAGGAGAGAGATTTAATGAGAATTAATACATTTAGACCGGAGGAGAATTTTGTTTTTGATAAAAGAAAAGGAATAATGCAATATTATCAACCTTCATCTGATGGACTTTCAGAAGCTGTGCTTAGTTATAATTTTGAGCCGGTTTCTCTTGATTATGGTCATATAAAAAATGAATATAAATATCATCCTCTGGATTCAATGTCTAAAGTATGGAGAATCTGGAAAAATGAGAATCGCTTAATCGGACAGCTGGTCCTTCAAGGAAAATATTTAGAAGGTACGCAAATGCAAGGTTTGCCAAGGCCGGATGAAAAGAGCTCTAATAATTTGATTAACACAAAAGATTTGCCGCTGATATTGGCTAACATAAGGAATATGTCAATAGGCGGAATGACATTTGAAAACTACGAGTCTGATAGAGACCCAACAGGGGCGATAGGAATTGCTCTTGCAGATTTAGCATATCACGAACAGCAAAGAATTAACAAGCACAGAAAATAAAAGACGCTAATTTTATTAAGAGCAGTTTGTATCCTTGTTAATGGGTTTGCAAATAGGGGATATTGTTCCAAGGAAAGAGGTTAGTTTTCCGGAGTTGAAAGGCAAGGTGATTGCTGTTGATGCACTAAACGCAATTTATCAGTTTTTATCATCCATTCGACAACCTGATGGAACTCCACTTATGGATTCTAAAAAAAGAATAACCTCACATCTATCTGGATTGTTTTATAGAAATATTGCTTTGTTATCCGAGGGATTGAAATTAATTTATGTTTTCGACGGAGAGTATCATCCGCTTAAGGGAAAAACGCACGAATTGCGACAAGGCGCAAAGGATATTGCTCGGGAGAAATATGAAAGGGCTATTGAGGAAGAAGATATTGAATCAATGGGCAAGTATGCCCGAGGACTTACCCGGGTTGATGAGGTTATGATTTCTGAAAGCAAGGAACTTCTTGAAGCGATGGGAATTGCAGTTGTTCAAGCTCCAGGGGAAGGAGAGATGCAATGTGCCGAGCTTGTTAAATCGGGACAGGCTTTTGCGGTGGGGAGCCAAGATTATGATGCAATTGCAGTTGGAGGGAAACGCCTTATTCAAAATTTAACGCTTTCAAGAAAAAGAAAAACAAGAACAGGGTACATTTACATTGCTCCTGAACTTATTGAATATGAAAAAGTGTTAAATTCTCTTGGAATTGATGGAGATCAATTGATTTCTCTTGCAATTTTGGTTGGAACCGATTTTAATCCAGGGGGAGTTAAGGGTATTGGGCCAAAAAAGGCTCTCGCTTTGGTTAAAGATAAAAAATATCCGGTAAAAATATTTGGCGAGCTTGAAGAACAAGGAAGATTGGATTTCAATTGGCGGGATGTGTTTGAAATTTTTAAGAAACCAAATGTAACCAAGGAGAAAATTCATTTTCCAAAGCTTGATGGAGAGAGGATAAAAGAAATTCTTGTCAAGAGGCATGATTTTTCTGATGAAAGAGTTCAAAACCAGCTTGACAAGTTAAATGAGATAAAAGAACAGAGCAAGCAGAAGACGTTGTTTTAAGGGGTTTAGAAACTAATTTAAACTATTTTTATCTGTTCTATTCATGAAAAATTGGGCGATAGTGGTGTTTCTTGCATTAATTGTACTGAGTGGTTTTGTTGTTGCTCAAGAAGCTTCTCAACCTTCTCAGCTTCCGAATCAACAGGCACTTCAGAATATATCTTCTCAGATTGGCGTGAAAAGTAATGAAGCTCTTTCTAGGGAGATTCAAATTCCAACTGGCTTTGACACAGTTGTTAAAGTTGTTTTCGGAATAAAACCTGAACAGCCCATACTTTTTGAAGAAGGTATTATTCTTGTTGCTCTTTGGTCTTTTGTTTTGCTTATTATGGTTAGTTTGGTGGGGTTTATCCCTCTTTTTGCAGGCAAGCTAATGAAATGGGCTGCCTCAATTGTGATAATGCTTTTGATATCTATTACAGGAGGGTTTTATCAGGGCTCTTTGTTTATTTTGGGTCTTGTCAATATGTTTGAATTTACATCAAAGAATAAAATGCTTGGTATGTTCTTGGTTATTGTAATAATTGGGGTATTGGGATGGGGATTGACCAAAATTCTTGGAAAGTTCAAAAATCAGGCAGAAGTGGGCAAGGCAGAACGAACAGGGCTAGAAATTGGAGCAGGGTTGAAGCCAAAAGGGTTTAGAAGGTATTGATTTTTTACGTTAAGAGACTAGTTTTCGTCCTTCTTCTGCTCCCTTGACAAATGCTTCAGCTCTTTTTGCTTTCTGTTCGACTACAGACATTCTTTTTTCTTGCTTTCTCTTTTCCATATATTTTTTTAAGGAAGTAGATAGTGCTCTTCCAAAATAGTGTATAATCACCAAGACTCCAATGACCACAACCCAGATTATTACTCTTATCCACCATGCTTCATTTGAGAATATAATCGCAAGAACGCTTTTTGTTATAAAACTGTATAGCTTTGTTTGTGCTATGATTATTGCAAATAAAATTCCTGCAATCCAACAAAGTTTTTGATCTATAAATCCTGTTGCTTTTGCAAATTTTGTTGCGATGATTGCCACTAAAATCCAAAGAACAAGTATCATAAAAAAGACAAGCGAAAATGAATATGGCTCTGCGAAAGCGATTTTGAAAGGCATGGGATTGTTAACTGAAAGATTATGAATCGGGCCTATTAAAGGCAAACCCGTAATTATTTTTCCCCATTCCTGTTGGAGATATGCATTGCGTATTTCTTCTGGTGTCTTTGGGATTTTTTCTATTGTTTCTGGGTTTATTCCAAACTCCTGGCCGATAGTTTCTTGGGGGCTTTGTGATCCTAATTGGGCTGAAACAAAAGTCAAGCTTGATGTGAAAGAAAAAATAGAGACTAGCAACAATGCCGAGATGACAAACAAGCCTATCTTTTTCATATTTTAGATAGAAAAATGGAATTTATAAGGGTTTTGTGAGGGCTTATATCTCGGGGGTTACGCCCAACTCTTTGCCCAATGCTAGTATATCTTTTTTAACATTTTGTCCGTGAGAGCTTGCTCTTTCTGTTGGGCTTGCTTTACTCCATTCTCTCATCATAGCACTTAGTTCCAATGACCGCGCATCTTTCCCAAGAGTTTCTGAGAGCTCTATTTCTCCCTTTATCCCTGCCTTTTGCTTGATCTTTGATACTCGCTTTTCAATTAATAACCATATAACCAGGGCAATAACAGTAGTTGGATAAAGGACAATTAGAGTTGAACCTTCTATGTCAAGTGTAGCCCATCTAATACCCGTGTAACCTAAAAATAGAATAATTACAAGTTTATTAATTAACCCAGCATATAGGAAACCGCTATCTCTCATTTTTAGTGTAAATGCTATAACAATTATTAACGGGATAACTGTGGTCAATGCTATGCCAAGACCCTCATATGTAGAGAGTATATACCTTATATCTGCAGTTGTTATAAAGATAAACGAAAGAACTGCGACTACAATTGAGAGTCCCCAGTGAGGCCACTCATTCTTCGGCACTAGGGGTATAAGAGAAAACACAGAGTATACAATCATGAAAACAAGAGCCATCAATAGAATTCTCGATATCTCACCCTTTACTGTATCTGAAACTCCTCCGCTGGCGCCTGTTATATACCCTTTAATGTTATCTATAATTGAGGCAGCAGAAACAACACCCGCAATGATTGAAATTGCAAATAATCCTAGAAGGAATAATGTCAGAATCTTGTACCTTTTTTTCATACTTTCTAGTAATTTTGTCTAGTATATAAATGTTTTTTTTACTATTGCACATTTTTAATTGATTTATAGTAATGATCTCTCTGGATGAGTGTTAGAGAATGTTTTTAAAGTTGGGAAATTAGTTCTAATAATGGATAAAAAGAGTGGCGGGCTTATTGCTTTTGCGACTGGCTTGCTTGTTAATATGGTATCTTTAGTTAGTGCTCAATGGGGGTATTTTGATACGAGATACATCTCTGATAGCGTTATAAGATTTTATGAGAACTTTTTTGGACCGATTTTCGCCGCTTTGTTCGGGCAGTATTACACAAACGAATTTCTTTTTGCCAAAATCCTTCTTTTCTTTTTGCTGATTTTGATTATAAACGTTGTTTTGAGAAGAGTCCCTCTTTTTGAGCATAAAGGGGGGGTTTCATTTGTTATTTCTCTTATTGTTTCTCTTTTTGCAGTTAGATTCATCTCTGAGAATCAGCTGATAAATGGGATTTTACTGCCTTATGGGGTTTTAGGAGTTGCCCTTGCGACTATCTTACCCTTCTTGCTATTTTTCTGGTTTGTGCACCATACAGGAATGGGAGGGGCAGGTAGAAGACTTATGTGGATTGGTTATGCAATTGTTTTTGTTGTTCTTTGGTTTTCTAGGTCTAATGAAATATTGGGGGAAATGAATTGGATTTATTTTGGAACTGCAATAGCAATAGCAATTTCCTTTGTCTTTGATAGAAAAATACGCTCGTATTTTGCTCTTTGGGAGATACAAAAAATGGAGAGGAGAATTGACGACAAAATTGTACTTGGATTGTTAGATGATTTGGAACAAGCGGAGAGACACGCAGATACTGAAGCGGGCAAGAGGCGGGCTGAAGAAATCAGAAAGCAATTGAGAGAAAGGTATAATGTAAAAATTTAAAGATTTTTATTCTTCTTTTAGAACTCTGTAACCAACTATTTTCTTTCCTTGGTAAATTGGAACTTCTGTTACTTCTTTATTTGATTTTCTGAAAGAAAGGAATGCTCCGGCAAGAAGCAGAACAACTCCCAGTATTGTCAAATAAATATCTTTAAGACTTGCAGGCGTTGAGAATCCAATCATTGCTCTTATTCCTGCATAGGATAGGAAGAAAACTATAAGTCCTGCTCCGGCAAGAATATACCCAAGTGTTTTGTTTGCCATCTTTTATCCTCTTTATTATAATGTTATTTATCTTTATTTGTATATAAATGTTTTTGTAGCTTTTAATCTTCTTCTAGCAAAAGGTTTATATATCAATTGATATACTAATTGAAATGCTTGATTTAAAAATCTTTAAGAAAAATCCAATCGCAAGGTATCCTACTTTGGATACTGTGCTAATGATAGAGGAAGCTATAGAAAAATATAGCGGGGAGGTTAATAGAACTGGGCTGTGGAAGAAGTTACCAAGAAAGGTAATGTGGCAGACTTATTTGATGGTATTGGACTATCTTACATATTCAAACAAAATAATTATTGATCCTCGTGATGGCAAAATTGTTTGGATATGGAACCCAAAATTACTAAAACTAATTAAGGGGAGAAAGAGGTATTAACTTGAATAAGAAAATAAGTGTTATATTTGTTTCTGAGAAGCTTGAGAAAGAGTTTGAGAAACTGGGCGCAGAGGAAGATATAAAGAAAAACATTCTTAGAGCGATAGATGATTTAAAACAAAATCCTCTTTGCGGGGTTAAGCTTCCTAAGAGGCTATTTCCTAAGGAGTACGTTCAAAAGTATAACATAGACAATCTTTGGAAATATGACTTGCCAAAAGGATGGAGATTAATTTATACCTTAATCAACGAGACGGAAGTTGAACTTATTTCTATTATACTTGAATGGTTCGACCATAAAGAATATGAAAGGAGATTTAGTTATTGAATCATGGTAGGGATTTACGGGCAGGATATTCTTGGGAATATTGCTATTCTGAAGTTTGATTGGGTGGAAACACTCAGGAATAAGAAAAAAGAAGCTTTGAAGTTTTTGAGGGGACATAAGGGAGTAAGGACTGTCCTGGAAAAAACTGGGAAGTTCTCGGGGAGATTGAGAACTTTAAAGACAAGATTTTTAGCGGGGGATAAAAATTTGGAAGCTCTCTATAGAGAAAATGGCTGTGATTTTAGATTTAATGTAGAATCTTGCTATTTTTCTTCACGACTTGCTTCAGAGAGACTTGAGTTAGCTAAAATGACCCGGAAAGGCGAAAATGTGCTTGTTTTATTTGGTGGGGTTGCACCTTATGCTATTGTAATTGCTAAATTAGCTAAACCAGGCAAAGTTGTTTCTGTTGAATTGGGAAGAGAGTGTTCAAAATATGCTGAAATTAATGTCAAGCGAAATAAAGTTGCTGATGTTGTTTCAATTGTTCAGGGCGATGTGCGAAAAGTTTTACCAAAAATGAATGAGAAATTTTCTAGAATTGTAATGGCCCGCCCGAATTTGAAAGATAGTTTTTTGGATGTTGCTTTTAAGAAAATAAAAAAGAATGGGATAATGCATTATTATGGATTTTATGAAGAAGATGAACTTGAGAAGATGATAAGGATGATTTTTGACGAGGCAAGTAAGGCAAGAAAGAAGATTAGAATTATTGGATTAAAGAAGGCAGGGGATATAGGGGCATATAAGTATAGATATCGAGCTGATATAAAGATTTGCTGATACAAATCTTTAACCTTCGCTTAGCAAAGCTTCAGGTCTGAAGATTCTAAGTTAAACGATTATTACCTTCAAATTTTTTGATGTTTCTTTTTCATACTCTTCAAATTTTTTCGGGGTATTATCTCGTTTGAGTTTTTCTATGTGAGGAGTTATTTGGTATCCATGAAATAATTTTCTTAGGGTTTCTTCTATCGAGGTAAATCCTAAGTTTTGGCTAAGTGATTTAGCTGGGTCGATTTTACTTCCGTCAATTCTAAAAAGTTGAACCTGAGGAATGTCCGGTCTTCCAAGGTAATTTTCTCTGCCTATTTGGACAATTTCCATAGTTTTGAAATTTATGAAATATGAACCTGTTCTATCTGAGAACTCGAGTGCAAAATGCACGTGGTTAAATGGCATCTTTTCAGTCTTGTCGTGTTCTTCTATTGCCATCTGATAATTTATTGTATCTCTTCTCATTAAAGCGGCAGTTGCTAATGTCAAATCCAAACACGGATTCATATAGAATGTTTCTCCTTCTTCTAAAATCTCTTTTCCAGAACGTTTAGCAAACTTTCTGTCTATTTTTTCGCTTGTCCAACGAACTCTTTTTATCTGCTGGTCTATTTGTTCAACTAAAGAAGATGCATAACATATTCCTTCTAGACGATTATTCATCGAAATAGCTTACAATACTCGTTTTTAAGCTTATCCCTTTAAATTTATAGCTGTAACTCGGCTTTGACTGCTGTTGGAGCTTCTCCGCCATGCCAGGTGAATCTTGGGCGGACTCTCATTGAGTAAATTCTTTCGGAATTATCATCAAGAAGGATTGCCGAACCTTTTAATGCTGGAAGCTCGTCCATATGCTGCCTTATGCTTTCAAGAAGGTAAGTCTGCATAATTTCATTAAGAGCATCAATATCTGGTTTTGCTGTGACTCTATGGGAAATAACAATGTCTGCTTGCGTTAAAGCATCGTGATGCAATTTTCCGGGCTGTTGAGTTGCCATTACAAGAGATATTCCGGGCTGTCTTCCTTCTCTTAATAATTGGATTATCGCATCTGTTGCTGGAGTTTTTTCATCTTTTCCAAGAAACTCGTGAACTTCATCAATAAAAAACCAAACTAACGGCTCTTGTCTTTTTGATTTATATTCCAAATATTCTTGTCCGTGCTGGATAGCTTCCATTTCTTCTTTTTTTCTTGCATCCATTCTTGCTTTGAAAATTTTTCTGCAAATTATGCTAATAACCAGAGCTCTTACATTGAAAACTCCGATTGAGCTATAAACAGAAGTATCCAAAACAGTGGTTGTACCTGCATTTACCAAATCATGAACTTCTGTGCCTTGGCCAGTTTTTGAAAATATCCCCCAAGTGTCTGCCGCCTTGAATAGCGATGATGTAATATCCTTTGTATCCTTGCTTGCCTTTGTGTCTTTTTCTATTTCGTCTTGAACTTCTTGCAGCGTAAAATTAGGATTTCTTTCTTTTACGTCTGTGATTATTTTAGATATTAGTGTGCCAGCAAGGCTTGTCATTTCAAGATTGAAAACGGTTATCCAATCCTCTGCTTCAAGTTCAGAAGCTTTCAACGCGAAAGTTGCATCAATCGGTATATTTTTGTTTTTGTAATCTTCAAATTTTCCAAATGGAACAAACACTTTGACTGGAAGAACTTTTGATTTCAAATCCCATTCGTCCAAGAGTACTCTATCTTTTTCATTCTTGTATTTCATTGTCCAGAAGATTCCCATAGTGTCAAAGATTATTGAGGCAATGTTTTGTGCGGTTTCTGGAGGGAGATTTGATAATTCTTCTGCGATTGCCCCTAAAGTATAAGACTTTCCGCTGTTATGCGAAATTATTCCATTTGCGATGAAAGAATGATTCTTGTCAACTGATAGGTCGTATACTTCTGTAATCCCCGAGATTTCTTCAATCTTTTTTATTTTGTTGCATACTAAATTACCTGACAAATAATGTGTTTTTCTTTTTCTGGTTTTATTAAACTTATGGATATTTAGTCTCTCCTGTTTGTATTTGCTAATAAATCCTATCTTTTTGAAATTCTCTATAGAAGTATTGTCTGTTATGAACAATCGATAGTTTAGATAAGTTTTTCCTTTGCATTTTGCATTCTTAATTCTTATTACAGATTCTATATTAAAGTGCGTTAGTAATAATTGTAAATCTTCTAAAAATTTTCTAGATTTGCTTGAATAATCTATAGTTTTTCCAGTTTTATCAATAAATCCATCACAGGAGAATAATGCAGATATGAAATTCGCTTTAAATTCATTGGAACTTTGCCAAACTATCTCGGGTATTCTAATTATTCCGGCTTTATCACCAAGAGGAACTCCGAGCTGATGAATTTTATCAATTACTTTAGCATGGAGAGATTGCACAACAGAACAGTTGCAGTCATTTCTCTCGTATTGTTTTACATGTAACCCAAACTCTTTTTCTAAATCTTTTTTGGCAGTTTTGAGAACAGATTCATCGTCACAGAAGATTCTTAATCTGCTTTTGGTTCCGTTATACCATGCTCCCCTTCCATCTTTCCATCTTCCTTTTCTCTTACTAATTGTTCCATCCGAAAGAACGAAACCAAGAATTCTTGCCATTGTAAGATTTTCTTTGTTTTTAATTTCTGGCAGGTCAGTCGGAAGAATTAGTTTATCGTTTATTTTTAGTTCTTGTGCTGGTCTCCAAAAAATATATTTTCCATAATTAACTAGAAGTGGATGTTCTTTTGTTAGATTAATTAGCCTTCCGTCTTTTAGCTCTATTTTTAGAATGTTTTCTTTTGTAATCGGATACTTTAATAGTTCAGCATTTTCCCACTCAAACTCTTTTTTATCTTTGTTAAACGACAGAATTTTATCTTCTTTTTTATTAAAGTCTTTTATTGGTTTGTATCCCTTATCAGTAAAAATCATCGTGCCGCCTTCTAGACATCCCCTTTTCCCGCTTACTAGAACAACGTGACTTCTCGCTACATCCATCCAGAGCTTGTTTGAGAGAGAAGTGTAATTTCCCATCTTAACATAACCCTTGCCGATGTAGATTAGTCCTTTGTCACCAAATCTTTTTTTATCTGCCAAGTCTCTTCCAATAATGATGTCATAAGCCATAATAATTAGATATGTTTTTGTTTATTAAATGTTATCGTGGTTAGTTTATTCAATCTTCATAAAGTTTTTAAACTGCCATTTTCTTGAAATGGGATGCAAGAAAACAATAGTAACCGCGGAAGTTTCCTTTCTTTAGATAGAATGAGACAAAATCCTTGGATTTTGACAACTATATTCTTGGCAGTTGTTCTCGTGGTTTATTTCTTTTCAAAAGGTTCTCTAACTGGTAATGTTGTAAGTGAGTCTGTTGCTGCTGAAAACTTAATCTCATTCATAGAAGCTCAAGGCGGAACAGCGGATATTGTTTCTACCGAGCAAACTGGTTCATTCTATACAATAACAATAAGCTACCAGGGACAAGAGATCCCTGTTTATGTCACACTTGATGGAGAATTTATAGCCCCAAGTCTTTTGCCTTTGGCTATTAATGCTAGCGCTTCTAGCGCTGAACCTGCTGAAAGTACAAAGACTGTTCCAAAAACAGACAAACCAGAAGTTGATGCTTTTATTTTCTCTTATTGCCCGTATGGGTTGCAGTTTGAGAAGGCATTATTGCCAGTTTATGAATTACTAAAGGCTAAAGTAGAGTTTAACATAATTGCAATAGGTGCGATGCACGGCGAGTTTGAGAAGATAGAGTCATTGAGGCAGATAAGCATTGAACAAGTGTACGGGAAAGATAAATTATGGGCATATCTTAAAGAATTTGATTACAATACCAATATTGGCTTGTGCTCTGGGAATTCCAGCTGTATAGATAACTATCTTTTAGTAATTTATAGCAAGCTTGGAATTGATAAGGCAAAAATTGATGATTATATGAGCAAGAGCGCAGAGGCTATTTACACCACACAAGGAGAATTAGCAAGCTCGCTCGGGATAAGCGGTTCTCCTACTTTTGTGGTTAATGGTGTTGAGGCTCAAGTCTCGAGAACACCTCAGGCAATAGGAGAGTTAGTTTGTTCTGCTTTCAACACTGCTCCTGCAGAATGTTCGCAGAATTTATCTAGTACTGCTCCTGCTGCAGGATTTGGCGGTTCAACTGGGACAAGCACCGGTGCAAGCTGCGGCGCTTAATTCTAAGTAAAAATAAATATGAAGAAAAAGGAAATGCCAAATATCAAGATTGGAAGTATATTAGAGATTAGTGTTGAAGAAAATATTGGAGGGGGCATGGTCGATAAAAAATCTTTTGATAGAAATTATCAAATTGTTGGTTATTATCGAGGCCTAATGAGGAACCCTTCAATTTATGGCAATCCAAAAGAAAAAGGAATTTGTCTAACTTCTGCTAACACTCGAGATGGAGGAAATAATTGTTATATTGGTTTTGAAAATAGTCGGGGATATTCCTTCCTTATCGCAAAAAGAGTTAAGGTGATAAGAAGTGTTTAATCTTATTTTTTTATTTAGTTAAGAAATCCATTTCTTCTTCGCTCAACTTTAATTGTGTTTGAACTCCCGGCTGTTTCAAGATTGGCCTTAAAAGGTCAAAGTCTCTCATGACTCTTTTTAAGGAGCAATGAACAAGTCTCGCGTATTTCTTTGCTATCGTCTTCTTTTTTTCTGTTTTTTGGTTGTGAAGCCAGATTTTTAGTATTCTTTTCGGGTTTTCATACCTTGTAAACCCTTGCGAGGGGGTTTTCTTTGCATATGATATCCCTGCTGTTTGGAAGATATTCTGATAGATTAAAAATCTCCAGGATTGATCGCGGTAAATTCTTCCTCTGAATACATCTGCTTGTCCAAGAGCATAATATGCCTTAGCAAGAGCTTCATTTTTATATTCTCGAGGGATGTTTTCTTCAATCCAGAGGAATATTTCATCTAGGGAAAGCTTGGTATTATCAAACAAATCGAGAAAAGGGGATCTTTCTTTGAAGAGTTTTTTTAAAATATTGAATATGTTCTCTTCAATGTCTCTTTTTTCGGAGGGATCTACTAGAATATTATGATCATAAGCATAAGATTGCAAGTCGTTTATTGCGGCCCGCACATCTCCCTGGGATTTTAACACGATTTGACTAAGAAAAGAGATATTTTTGTTTATTCCTTCTTTTTCTGAGATTTTTTTTAAAAGTTCTAAGATTGAAAGTGTTGAGAGGGCTTTCATTTCAACAAGCTTGCACTTTGCTCTTAGAGGAGAGAGTTTTGACTGCCAGACATCATTGCAAGTCATAATGATAGGGTATTTTGTCGTGCCAATTAATCTGACAAGCTCGGGGATTCCTCCTATATCCGTCCCGGTTATACCGTCTGCTTCATCCATTAGAATTATTTTACTAGTTTTGAACAAGCTTCTTTGTTCAGTTGCAGGTTTTACTATCTGTTCCAACTTGAGGCGATTTCTCAAATCTGAAGCGTTTAGTTCTAGAATTTCCAAATTGTTTTCTTTTGCTGCTGCAATTGCAAGAGAAGTCTTTCCTGTGCCTGCTGGGCCGTAAAGAATAATTCCTTTTCTTTTTGGAAATTCTTTAAGAAATTTTTTTAGCTCATCTATCGCTTTATCTTGCCCGTAAAGTTCTTCATATTTCGTAGCTCGGTATTTTTCTGCTAGATTTCTGTACATTTTAGGTTTCTAGAGCGTCTTGCCTTGGCCTGCTAAGACAAATGAGGCTAAAAGGGCTTGTAATTGGACAAATTCATCGCTTCCTTCTATCATTCTAAACTCTGCTTCTCCAGTTTTTTCTGTCAGTTTAACTTTCAATTCTGGCTCTATCTGCAAATTCCAAATCTCTTTTTGTATAGCCTTTATCATATCCGTTCCCGCTATGCTCTCCTTTAGCATAACATCAAGCAATTTATCTCTCGCATTAATGAAATCTCCTGCGAGAGCATAGTCAAGAATTACTTTTATTCCAGTAGGCTTTGTTGAGGCGGCAATCATGGAAATCATCTCTGAATTTATGTCTATTGCGATTGAGGCAGTTGCTTGCAGAAGGTTAATTGCCTTTCTGCAGTCACCCCCACTTGCTTCATAAATAGATTCATAAGCATCTTGTGAGATCTTTAAACCCTCTTTTTCAGAGACTCTCTTGATTATTTCTGAGATATCTTTTTTTTCTAGGATTTTGAATCTAAACGAGACACATCTTGATTGAATTGGGTCTATTATCTTGCTCGAGTAGTTGCAAGAGAGTATAAATCTGCAAGTGTTGCTGTAATTTTCCATTGTTCTTCTTAGTGCTTGTTGCGCTTCTTTTGTTAATGCATCAGCTTCATCCAAGAAAATAACTTTGAAAGGAACGTTTTTTATTGCCTTCGTTCTTGCGAAATCCTTTACTTTCTGCCTTATAACATCTATTCCTCTTTCGTCTGATGCATTGAGCTCAAGATAATTTTCTTTCCAGGTTGGGCCGTACAAATCTTTTACAACTATCAGCGCGAGGGTGGATTTTCCTGTTCCAGCAGGCCCTGCGAACAAGAAGTGCGGGATGTTCATTGCTTGGACGAGAGATTTTATTCTCTTTATTATTTCATGCTGTCCGACAACTTCTTCAAACTTGCTCGGCCTGAATTTTTCTGTCCATATGTCTGTTTGACTCATTCTTTTTTATCCTCTCTGATAAAATTCTGTGTTGAAAATTGATTATAAATATTGTTGTTATCTAAAATATGCTAAGATAAAATAATCGTCGATAAATTAAAATAAAGTATATATGCTTAGACAGATCTCATTCTATGCATCTTTCTTCTTTTCTTCTCTTTTCTAAGGCGCTTTCGCTGCCATTTCCAGCGCATTTGCCCTTTCTTTTTCCATCGTCTTGAAGAACGTTTCATAAAATTACATCATTTGGTATATTTATAAAGATTTGCGGTGCTAATTAATCTGAAAAAATAGACAAAAGATGTAACTATAGAGTAGTTATAGAAGATAAGTTTATAAACCTTGAACTTTTTCAGTTTAGAATGGTAAACAATGTTCAAAGCAGCGGTACACTTGAAAAAAAATTGAGCGAATTTAGCCATGAGCAAAGAGAACTGATAACGTCAAATGTGGGAGCTATTCAATTAACGGAGGGCTGTTCTATTGGGTGTCCTGATTGTGGTTTCGGAGCGCAAAGAGGAGTTAATGATTACATTCCTTTTGATGTGCTTACGCGGATAGTTAAAAACTATAAGGAAGGATTGAAATCAACAGAACCTTATTTTTATCAGGCTTCTGACCCGTTTGATTATAATTTTGATGGTAAAAAATACAAAGATGTTCATAATTTGTTCGAAAAGGTTTGCGGGTTTTCTGCAGGAACATCTACTTCAGTACCAAAGGGTAAAGAAAATGAGGTTTTAGAATTCGCACGCAGCGGAAATTATCTAGGAATTTCATGTTCTTACATGAACAGGAAAAGACTTCAACCATATGTTACCAAATTTGAGGGGAAAAAAAATGTCGAAGTAGCAATTTTTGATGAAAATAAAGCTGATAAAATTAAGGAGATGGAGAAAAGATTCGAGAGGGATATTTTCGCAAATTATATTTATCCTAATAGAAGAAATTTCAATCCAAAAAAAGGAGATTTAGATGAAATCGGAATAGGATGTTTTAATGGAGTTCTAATGACTCCGAAGGGGGTGTACAATGTTGTTTCTATAAAACCCAATCCTGTTTATCCACATGGGCAGATTGTTAGAGAAATTAGCCCTGATAAATTTAAAGTGGTTGAATTGTTTGATGCTCCGTTGAAATCTGAGCGTGGTTACTTTGGCTGGTGGATAAATGAAAGATTGCCCTTGAATTTATTGACAAAGAAAGAACATGAATCTCCTGAAAATGTTAAAAAATATTGGAGGACTTTTGTTAAAAAACTTGGCGCTTTTTTTGATATTCAAGATAATTTGAATCCAAAAGATTTGCATGCTAAGTATAAAAAACTTGGCGCTAAGAATTTTCCTATCACGAATGTCTCTTCTTCCGAGAATATTTGGAATGATAGTACACTTTTTCCAGATTATACAAGAGACTATGAAGATGTTAAAGAGTTTAAGGCTATTGGAATTGACAAATATTTCAAAATGCATTATAACATCGATGTGGATAGATTAAATTCTTTGAGGAAGGTAAATTCTCATAACAAATCTGCTTTGGGTTTGTTAAGAGAGTGCGAGCATCTAAAGGAGAATACAGGGACATGGTTTAGGGTGGCACATAGCGCATATGAGATTATCAAAGAAGAGAAACGTAAACCTTTAAGTGCTTAAAAACCTGAAGGTTTTTAAGAGAGTTTTTCCTTCGGGTTTTATGAAGTATTGGGGAATTGTAAAAGATATTGTAAGGAAGGCAGATGTAATTGTTATTATAATGGACGCGAGAATGCCTGAGCTTTCTCGAAATGAGTCTCTTGAGAGTATGGTTGTCAAGATGAACCGAAAACTATTTTTAGCTTTCAACAAAATAGACTTGGTGTCTGAGGAGCATCTTGCATTCTTAAAGAAGAGATATCAGCATGCCTTCTTTGTTTCTGGGCCTAAGAATTTAGGTATAGGCAAACTCAGAACTGCAATAATTATTGCTACCAAGCGCGATGGTATTGAAAATCCCAAAGTTGGAGTTGTTGGTTATCCAAATGTAGGAAAATCTGCAATCATAAATGCATTAGCTCATAGATCTAAGGCATTGATGTCTGCTGTGGCTGGAACTACAAAGGGGATGCAGATTATAAACGCCGGCAGATTTAAAGTTCTGGACTCTCCGGGGGTTTTTCCTTATGAAGACGATGAAGTTAAACTTGGAGTTCTTGCCGCTAAAAATCCAGAGAGCTTGAAAAATCCAGAACTTGTTGCTTCTGAAATAATAAAAATGTTTCAGGAGAGTAATAAGAAGGCGCTTGAGGATTTTTACAAATTCAAGATTGATGAAAATTGGGATAGCTATGAAATAATGCTTCAAATAGGGCAAGAAAGAAAGTTCTTGCTCAAAGGGGGGATTGCAGATGAGCATAGAACAGCAATGCAGATAATAAGAGACTGGCAGACGGGAAAATTAAGGATTTAGAAAGATTTAAATATACATATGTATACAATTGTATATGGAAACAGAAACAACAATCAGAATAAATCCCAAAACTAAATCAGAACTTGATTTGTTCAGACAGTACAGGAGTGAGAGCTATGACGAATTAGTCAGGAAACTAATTTATTTAGCAAGATTGACTGAGAAAAAACCTCTGCTTAGTCAAAAGACAATTCAGGAAATCAAAGAAGCAAGGGAAAGAATTAAGAAAGGCGAATTCTACAGTGAAGAAGAGGCTAAGAAGATTCTTGGTTTGTAAAAAAAGATGTTCAATCTGGTTTTTGATAAGAAGGCATTAGAAGAGTTGCAAAAATTAGAGAAGGATATTAAAGAAAGAATTTGGAATAAGCTTCAGGTGTGCAAGGAAGAGCCTTTTCGTTTTCTAGAACCTCTTAAAGAGATTAATGGGTTTAAACTTAGGGTGGGTGATTATAGGGCGATAATTGATGTTGATAACGTCACTAAAACGATAAATGTTATTAAAGTTGGGCATAGAAAGAACGTCTATGACTAGTAGTTCAGCTTTATTCTTTCTATTTCTTCCTTGAATTGTTCGGCTTTTTCTTGCCCAAGAATTTTCGTGTAGACATCTACTTCTGCGTGGATTATTTTTCCAAGATTATTTGCTTCTTTGATTAAAAGTGCAATATCTTGCTCTTGAAGGGAAGTTTTTGATAAAATTCTCCAGCCTTTTAGTGTTTCTGCCTTGATTTCTTTCTCATAGGCAATTGCCTTTTTTATGTTATCTGCATCAAGAAGTTCATCATAGGAAAGAGTTTCTAAAAGAATCTTTGATTTTGTCGGTCCTATCTTAGTGTAATCTTTTAATACGAGATCTGTCTCCTTTTCAACGTTATGTATTATTTCTTTAAGTCTTGTTTTAAGTAAAACCCCCTCAGAACCTAACTCTACAAGATATTTTTTCAAATCTGCCGCTATTTTTTGGATTGTTCTCCCCTTTTGGATTGCGCTTATCGCATGATTTACATTGTAGTAATTCCTTAATTCTGAGCGGGTTAGTTTTTCAAGGTATGTGTCAAATAATTCTCTGTGTTTTTCAAGAAGTTGTACCTGTTCATTTGCAGTTCTTAGCAATTCTGCAGTATATTGGACTACATGTTTTGTGTTTTTATAGAACAGAACTATTTCGTGCCTTCTCTCAGAAACTGCTATTACCATGCCCCCAGTTTGTTTTGCAGTTCTTTCTGCAGCTTTATGTCTTGTTCCAGTTTCATTTGTTTTAATATTACTGTCAGGGGTTAAAAGGACATTTGCAGAATCTATTTTTTTCATATCTTGGGATAGAACAATTGCCCCATCCATTTTGCTAAGTTCAACTAGTTTTTGAGGGGTAAATCTGCAATTTACTCTAAAGCCTCCATCTAGTAGAAGAGCCAAACTTTCATTTTCGATAGCAATAAGAGCTCCTCTCCCCCCTTTAACAATGTTATCAAGAGCAGTTCTAAAATTTGTACCTGGCGCAATAACTTTTAAGATATTATATAACTCTTCTTTTGAGGCATTATTGTTTTTAGATGGAATTATTGCTTCTTGCAGCTCTTTTTGAAAGATAGTCTGAATTTCTTTAATCCCCTCTTTTTCTACCATCTTTTTTTAGAGGATTTGCAGTATTTAAGTTTTTATTTTGTCAAGAACTTTTGTCATCAAGAACTGCTGTTCTTGAGTGCACTCAAGATTCCGTAGAATCTTGATGTCTTGAGCATCCAAAAGTCTCAAACAAAAACTTAAGGACTTTTTGATGTTGTTTCTTCCACATTTTTTAGTGCTATTTTTGTGGATATTTTTGGTTTTTTTTCATTTTTTCTGAGGTTTTGCTTTCTGTCTGTTTTTTGTTCATTTTTTGTGTTTTTAGGGTGTGGAAGAACTTTTAAATGCGGTTTTCTTCTCTATTTATAGCTAAAAAGAGAGATATGGCATACAGCGGATACACTAAAAAAGACGGAAAAGTTTACGGGCCTTATTATTACAAGTCTTACAGAAAGAATGGTGTTGTCAAGAAAATTTACATGGGGCGAAAACTCCCTGAGAAAAAAGTTCAAAAAGTTCTTCCACGGGCAAATTTTCTTCCATTTGCAATTTTGTTTATTGCTCTTGGCGTTTTTATTGGTTTTTTGTTGTTTGCAGGACCTACTGGAAGAGTTGCTTTGCAGGTGCAGCCCACTTATGAGTATAATACCTCTTTATCTGGACAAGCAATTATAAAATTACAAGAGGGGGATTTAATCCAGAAAGATACGCAATTAGAATTTATTCTCTTAAAGGATAGCATTGTTGTTACCGAAAAAACAATGACTTTAGAAGAATTTCTCGTGGGTAAAATAGACTATGTAGAACTAACAAAAGAATCTATCTTTTGTGAGAATGTTAGTGTTTATTCTGAGGAGGAGATTTGTGAGGAAGTTGCAGGTCCGGAAAGTGTGGAAGAAATCTGCACTCCAGAAGTTCAAGAAGCTTGTCATGATGAGGAGAGAGAGAACGGAACAGTAGGAATTTGTGAAATCGAGGAGATTCAAGTTTGCGAAAATGTTACAATTCCTGGAGAAATTAATCTTGTTTGTTCTAATCAAACCTTAGAAAATGTGGAAGAAAATTGCACAACAATAAACGTTACAGATTATTACTACAATGCTCCTGGGGAATATCCTGCGGAATTAAGTATAATTCTTTCTTATAATTTGGAAGATGTTGGGGAATATGTGTTGCAGTTTAATATCCCAAGCATCAATGTAAGCGATGAATCAACATTCGTTGTTATGGCTCCTTCCACTGGAAACGAAACAGAACCTCTTGTAAATGAAACTGAAGAACCGATTAATGAAACTATTTTAAATGAAACACTGCTAAACGAGACAATCTTGAATGAAACTCTGCTGAACGAGACTTTGTTGAATGAGACAAATATAACAAATATGACTCTTGTAAACTTGACATTCCAAGAGGTTAATATGAGCGAGCTTGGATTTGAAAAAGAGGATGTTCTTGAATATAGATACAGCGATGTTGGTTTGACTTATTCTTGCAGTTATTATTGGGCAAAGAATCCTTCAAATCTTTCGGTTTCTGCAAAGAGTGAGAAGGATAAGCTGAAAATAAAAGATTTTGTGAATAAGAAAGGAAAGATTAAGAAGGGAACAGCTCGCTGGGAGATTTTTGATTCAGAAGTTGGAGATTATGTGCCTCTTGACAAAAAAGATTTCAAGAATCTTGAATTCTTGTCAGGAGAACAAAAAAGCATAAAGTTCTGCGCAGAGCACACGTTTGAAGCCGGAAATGAAAATGACGGATTTGCGGCAAAAGTTGAGATAGATCATATCCCACAATTTATGGGCTTTGATTATGATGAGATGACTTGGTGGAATGTAACTTGGGCATATAAGAAAACTGCAACAATTACAAACAACAATGACACAACAGCTCTTGCAAATTATTCAGTGCAGATTGATCCAAGGATCTATAACACTACCGCGCTTATGCTAAGCGATCATTTCTCAGAAGGGGATGGGGTATTTGTGTATGATACCTCCGGACAAAATAACAAAGGAACTCATTATGGAAACACAATGGGACTTTGGAGATTTGATGAGAACACAGGAACAACTGCTTATGACGTGGGTCCATATGGGAATAACGGGACGCTTGTTAATGGTACAGCATGGGCAACTGGGAAGTCAAATTATGGAATGACGTTTGATGGTGTGAATGATTATGTGAGTGTTCCAGATTCAACAAGCTTAAAATTTGGTTCTGCAGATTTCACGCTGGCAATTTGGATAAAAACAAATTCAACTGGAGGAACTTATCCGACTATGTTTTATAAACAGGGTGGAGCGTCAAACTATCCTGTTTATGGATTGAGATTAACTCCGAGCGGCACTGCTCAGGGCCTTGCGGTGGATTGCTCAACTGGGGGGTGCGGCTATGGAAGCACAAGGCATCCTGTAGACACAACAAAAGTTGTTGCGGATAATAATTGGCATTATATTGTATTCACGCGGGCGGGGACGTTGCAAACTATTTATGTGGATGGTATTGCAAATGGAACTTTGACAGAAACTGCTTGGAATACAGACAGCGTATCGACTCTTTATATTGGAAGTGCAGGGGGGAGCCTCTACTTCAATGGAACGCTGGACGAAGCAGGAATCTATAGCAGAGCATTAAATGCATCGGAAGTTTCTACGATGTATAACACCGGCAAGGCAAAGTTTACCGACTGGACGACTGGGAAGTTTGGAAATGGAATGACGTTTGATGGTGTGAATGATTATGTTAATATGGGTGATCCTACAAGCGGAAGCCTCGATTTCGGCACTCGTGATTTTGCTGTCATGGCTTGGGTTAAAAAATCAACTACCACAGGTAGAGGGTATATTGTCAATAAAATGCGTGATACAAGTTCATGGTATCCAGGTTATGGGATTGCATGGGATGCTGATAACACATTTGTGTCTTATATAGCTCAGTCAGGAAGCGGAGCTGGTGCATATACGTCAGCTTTTGGCATAAACACCTGGCATCATGTTGCATTAGTAAGAAGTTCTGGAGCGGCGCTTTTCTATGTTGATGGTATAAATGTTGTTAACTATTCTGCGAATTATAATACTGACAATGCAAATAATTTCAATATAGGCAGGGAGTCAGTAGACGGAGACCAATATCTTAATGGCACAATCGACGAAGTTAGAATTTACAATCGTTCGTTGTCTGCTGCTGAAGTTCAGGAAGTTTACAATGCGACAAAAGTAAAACTTGATTATGGAGATGTGAGATTTGCTCAAGGAAGTGATGAACTTGGCTATTGGATTGGAAAGGACAATGAGTTGTGGGTGAAAGTTCCAAGTGTTTCTGCTAATGGGACTGCAAATGTGCAGATGTATTACGGAAATCCAAGTGCAAGTTCTAGTAGCAACTCTTCTGCAGTTTGGTGGACGCTTGAGAACACGAGCTGGAGGTATGGAGGTGCGGGTGATATAAGAAACGATGAGATTGTTTTTGTTAATTTCAGCTCTGTTAACGGTAATAGTAATAATTTAGCATTCTTGAGGAGAATAGATGCGAATAGCAATGTCGTATTCAATACTACTCCTGCATATAGCAATCACTATGATGCCGCCTGGGACTCTGCTGGCGGTTATGCAGTGCCGAATTTTTACTGCAATGATGCAACTTATGGTTATTCTGGCTGTACTATGTACTTGCAGAAGTGGAACAGCACGAATGCGCTGGTGATAAACAAATCAATAAGAAGCGGCAATAACGTATTCGCGCGAGGTATTGCTATAGACAGCGGTAACAACATCATAGTGGCTGGCGCAGGCGGACCAAACTATATGTGGTTTGGAAAATATAATTCTACCGGTGACCTTCAATGCGATTATTCAGACTTGGTAGGCAGCGGCGATTGGTGGGTCATGTTTTATGATGTAGCTGTTGATAGCTCTAACAACATTATCGCTGGCGGCACTTCAGATGCAATTTGTCCCAATGTTAATCAGCGTTGCGCGCGATTGGATAAAATAAACAGCACCTGCGGAAGCTTGTGGAGTGTAAACCCTTTAAACAGCTCTTATGATTCTATCGTATCTTCGTTAGCTGTAAACAACGAAAGCAATATTTTGACTCTTGTAGAGAACGGGCCTACTGCATCTCATAATCGATTTGACTTGATGTTCTACAATTCTACCGGGTCCAATCTTTGGAACAAAACAGATTTTGATGGCGGAAACTTTCTTGGTTGGAGTAGGTACAATCTTATAACAGCTATTGGGAAAAACTTCATTGTAGGCGGACAAGATAATAGCAGCTTAAAGCCGGTTTATTATATAGTTAGCGCAAGCGATGGAAGCATAATAAATAAATGGATTCTATATGAGGTGACTGGAAAAGGCAGCATATCTGCAATTAAATATGATAAACTTACGAATACTGCTTTGATTGCAGTTCAAAGCTATTCGGAAGGGACAAATCATATAACATTTAGAAAACACAAATTTATTGAGCCTGAACCAACTGCGTCGTTTGCAACAGAGCAGGTTGGCTCGGATATTAATGTAACGCTTAATCTCAATCCTGGTACAATTGTTGTGGGAAGAAATGTTACAGCAAGTGGAAATGTTCAACAAATTAATGAAATTCCCATAACAAATTCTCAAATTGGAGTTTATGTAAATAATTCATTGTTGAATGAGAGCAATCTTGTTTCTGAAAATTCTCATTCGCCTGCATGGTTTAATTTGGGTTGGAAGTACAGAAAGAACCTTACCGTTATAAACAACAATGCAACAGAAGCGCTTGCAAATTATTCTGTTTCAATTGATCCGGCGTTTTACAATACAACAGGACTTTTGCTGAGCACGCATTTCTCAGAGGGAGACGGCAGCGTTGCATCTGACACATCGGGACAAAACAACAAGGGAACGCATTATGGAAACACAGTTGGACTTTGGCACTTTGATGAGAACATAAGCACAACTGCTTATGATGCAAGTCCATATGGAAATAATGGGACAATAACAGGAGCAACCTGGGCTGCTGGAAAATCAAATTCTGGTTTGAGCTTTGACGGCAATGATTATGTTGATTTTGGAGACAAAGAACAGTTTAGATTTATCAATGCAACTGGCATAACATTAGATTTCTGGTTCAAAACCACCCAGTCAGGATATGGATTCTTCTTAAACAAAGATAATTATGGAATAGGTAACATCAGGCAGATTATGATATATCACAATGGAAATAAGGTTGAGTGCGCCTTTTTCAGCGGCAATCAAAGCGGAGGCGTCAGCCCGGCAATTTATACTACAGGCGAGACAGGCGCGATTGATGTCGGCGCAGCAGACGGAAACTGGCACCATCTTGTGTGCACAATTGACAAACAGTCAAATAATGGAAGCCTTTATGTTGATGGCGTTTTAAGGCACAGTGGCGCGCTAACCGGCAACTGGAGTTATGCGGCAGGACTCCCTCTTGTTTTGGGCAAACGCGCAGTCGGTTCTTACCCATATTACTTTGTCGGCGCTTTTGACGAAGTTGCTGTTTACAACAAAGGTTTGTCACAAGCAGAAGTCTCAGCACACTACAACGCAGGCAAGGCAAAGTTCGAAGGCTGGAGAGATAATGGAAAATATGGAAGTGCGATGGAATTTGATGGGGTTAATGATTATACAACTTTAACTGATATTGATTTGCCTTCAACATTTTCATTTTCATTATGGATAAAACCTAATTCAATCACAAATAATCCGATGATTATAAACAAAGATGCTGATGCTTCTAGATCTTATTATATAAATTCTAACTCCAGCGGAAGCCTTCAGCTTTCAATCAGAAATACTGGAGGACTGTTTACCCAATATGCAACTAATAGTCCTGCTGTTTCAACAGGGCAATGGCAGCACGTAGTAACAACTTATGATGGAGGTCTTGGCGCTGATCAAAAAATGAAGTTCTATGTTAATGGGGAAAATAAACCTGCAGTGCATTTGAGTACATACGATAATGGAGGAACTCCAGCTAACATAGCTCTTCCTGTAAGATTTGGTGTTTGGGGAGATTTGAATTCAAATTGGTTCAACGGAACGCTTGACGAAGTCAGGATTTACAATAGGACTCTTTCTGCAGCCGAAGCTTCTGAACTTTACAATGCGACAAAGGCAAGACTTGATTATGGTGATGTAAGATTTGCTCAGAATAAGACTGAACTTGGATATTGGATGGAGCAAGATGATAAATTCTGGTTCAAGGTTCCAAATATTCCTGCAGGAGGAACAGCTGCTGTACAAATGTATTATGGAAATCCGAGTGCAAATACAACAAGTAATGCTGATAATGCGTTCCTATTCTATGATGATTTCAGTAACAACATTGATTGGGCAAATAAATGGCAATCAACAGACCATACATTGTATACGGTATCAGGCGGTATTATGACTGCAACTCCTGCAAGTGTTTTAACGAAATTATTAAATACCAAAAATTCTTATAATAATTATATACTGGAACTTGCGGTTAAACCGAATACCCCTACAAGGTCGTTGACTTTTACAGATTTTGAGGCATCGCAGGCAACCTTTGCCCAAACAGACTATATATATTCTGATACACTCGGTAATCTTCTTGGCGTAGCTCCGGGTGGAACTGAAGTAACCGTTGCACCATGGGAAAATGTCTGGTATAGACATGTTGCAAAAATGCCTTCAACGGGAAATGCCACATTTACAATATATTATCTTAATGGGGCACAGCGTGTAACAGCAACAAAAGCACCAACGGTTAATAGAACGAATTATCCAAGCATTGTTCAATGGGTAGGAGGAACATCAAATTATGATTGGGTTCTTGTTCGTGGTTATGCTTCTCCAGAACCAACAACTGCAACTGGAATAGAATCATATCGTTTGCAGACAGGTTCAAGCGGCAATTATAATTTCACTTTCACAGCGCCTGTGACAGCAGCAACATATCCAGTCAAGGTTAATACAACTTATCAGGGTAAATATGATTATGATGAACAAAATCTAACTGTAAGAGATGCAGCAGTATACTCAACATTTGACGGATCAACTACAGATTTCAATTCGGCTCCGGATATTTCAAATGTCTGCCAGCCAATTCTTGAAAAGACTGGTTTTGGAAAGATACAATGGGATGGGTGTGTTGATGCGTCGGGAGCAAACTTCAATTCTAATGTTAATCTAAGCTTAAATCTAGCCAGAGTTAATTCAAGCGCATTGCACTCGAGCTTTAATTCGTCTGCAAATGTAACATTGTATGGATTAACTTTCAGCAACTCAGGAATATTGTGGGATCCACTGGATAATGGGACATTTGTCAAGTGCCCAGATAATATTTGTACAAAGTTAAGTTACGCAAGTGGGAATTTGCTATTTAATGTCACGCAGTTTACTGGATATTCTGGAGGTGAGAATCCAAATGTTACATTAATTAGTCCTGCAAACAATAGCATTGTCGTAACACCTTTGACTTTTGTTACTAACATTACAGCGGTCACCAACCTGACAAACGCAAGTCTTTGGCACAACATTAGTGGAACTTGGGCACTTAACGATACTTGGTACTATGGGAACATCGCAGCTGAATCAAGCACAGTCGGCTTGTGGCATCTTGACGAGGGCGATGGAAAAACAGCGGCAGACTCTGCTTTGACAAATAACGGAACGCATTACGGCAACACAGTTGGATTGTGGCGCTTTGATGAGAACACAAGCACGACTGCTTATGATGCAAGCCCGTACGGAAATAATGGCACGATAAGCGGAGCAAACTGGACTACTGGAAAATCTTATAGTGGGTTGAGCTTTGATGGGGTTAATGACTATGCAAGCGTGCCTGACGCTAATAGTTTAGATATTTCAGGTTCGTATAGCTATGAGGTCTGGTTTAAAACCAACACCACAAATAACAGGGTTGCTATGGAAAAAGGAACTAATCAACTGTTTATATTGCAACCCGCTGGAGATGCTTTGTTCTACGGTCACGCACCAGGAAAGTCAGCTACAAGTCCTCCTATTTGGGATAATCAGTTCCATCATTTGGCTATTGTTTATGATTCAAGTTCTACTGCGATAAAATTGTATATTGATGGTTCATTGTTTCATAATTCAACAATAATCGCGCCTGTGCCAAATGCTAATGCACTTTACATTGGTTCAAGAGCAGGGACTCAGTATTTCTGGAACGGCACTCTTGATGAGCTTGCAATTTATAGCAAAGCGCTTGGTGCTGCTGAAGTTTTAGCGCATTACAATGCAGGCAAGGCGAAGTTCACTGACTGGACGAACAGCAGCAAGCTTGGAAGTTATGCGATGGAGTTTGAAGGAGTGGATGATTATGTCGCGTTGCCAAACAACGCATTTGATGCTAACACACAAGGAACTGTTTCGGCCTGGGTTTATCCAAAAAAAGCCGGTGTATGGTTTGGGGTTGGACCAACTGCTGCTGAATTCCCTTACATATATTTCCCTGTAACTGCTGATTGTTCTTCTTGGGGGCTAGTAAGTCCCTGCCCTGGATTTGAATGGTATATCAGTTCCGGAAGCCGTTATTATGTCTACGCGAATGTCACGATTCCATATAATCAGTGGAGTCACATTGCCTATACAGGAAACGGCACAACAACCAAAGTCTATGTAAACGGTGTAGAAATTACAAATGTCTATGTTGGGGACACAGGAAGCAACAGAGGCTGGTGGTTTGATGACTTTGCGGCAGGCACAGCGTATTATTCAATAGGCGTTTTGAAGAGGCTTACTCCTTATAATTATTTCAACGGCACCATTGACGAAGTTATTATTTACAATAGAAGTCTGTCTGCCAGCGAAGTTAAAACACTTTATTCGAGAAAGAACCCGTCTATAAATTCAACTGCTGACACAGTCAATTGGACAATTAGCAATATTTCCGTAGGAACATACAAGTGGAATGTGCAGGCATTTGACAGCGCAGGGCTTGATGATTGGGGAGATTCTAACTATACACTTAAAATATATAATAGTAATCTGACTGAGTGCAAAACAATTGATGTGAGCGGAAGTTATACGCTGGTAAACAATGTATCAAGCAGCGGAACCTGCTTTACAATTGCAGCGGAGAATGTTACGATTGACTGCAAAGGTTATACGATTGATGGAGCAGAAGTAAGCGTTTCTTATGGAATTAATAATCCAGGTTACAATAATCTTACAGTTAAAAATTGTAAAATTACAGATTTTGGGTATGCGGTAAGATACTACAGCGCAAATAACGGACTGGTGATGAACAACTCGTTTAGCTCGCAAGATGAATCGAATGTATATTGCGCTTATTCCACCAACCTGACTGTCTTTAACAACACGCTGGACTGGGGTGGCGGGTTTTCGGAGCAAAATGCATACGGAATGCTATTATTGGATGGTTGTAATTATGCAAATATCACAAGCAATTCGATAAACGTAAGTTCAATGCGAAGTGGGATGACATTCCAAGCAGCGCATAACGGAACAGCCGAAAGAAACACAATAGTTAGTGCAGGCTATGGGGTTCATATTCAGTATTCAAATGGCGTGAACATATTCAACAATACTATTGATAATACCGCGCGAGGGATATATGTATCCTCAACATACGATAATATCAATAAAAATAATCTTTATTCAAATAGCTATGGTCTTTATTTGGAAGGAAGCAATAACAATGTAACTGATAACACTCTCAGCTTAAACAATTACGGCGTATATTTTGGAGGAGGTGACAGCTATATCTTAACAGGTAACAATGCAACAGGCAACACGCTTTGGGACTTTTATTCAACGACAAACTCGCTTGATAATGTTGTGATAAACTTAACAACCCAGCAAAACCTCATTTCGTTCATCAGCAAGGACATCTCGCTAAAGGGGCTCACGACCGTAGGTGTTCCAACAGATCCAACAAATTATTATAACATCAGCAAGTACGTTAACATAACAAATAATTCAGCAACAAGTTGGGCATATCTTAATGTTAGCTACAACAATGAAACGGATGTTCCTGCAGGTGTTAATGAATCAACGTTGAAAATCTGGAAGAATAATGATAGTGGTTGGACTCTTGTTCCTGGGGCAAATGGAGTCGATACAGCTAGCAAGATTGTTTATGCTAACATTACAAACTTTGGCAGCACATTTGCGCCTCTTGGGCTTACAGCAACAGAGATTTCAAGCTGTCAGACTCTCAACAGTGCTGGAACTTATCTCTTAACGCAAAACATTAGTGGTTCTGGGACTTGTTTAACTATCGGAGCAGACAATGTTGAACTGGACTGCCAGGGATGGACAATAACTGGAGATGGAGTTACAAACAACACTTATGGCGTTTATGGAACAGGAAGAAATAATGTTACAGTCAGGAATTGTGCGATTACAAATTATTCTGCTGCTGTAAATGCAATGGGAATTTATTTCAATGCTGTATCTAACTCTTATGTTTTGAATAATAATATTTATAATGTAAACAGAGGAATTTATGTTTCATCTTCGTCAGGCGATACGATTGCTAACAATACTATAAGCAATACAATATGGTCTGGCTCTTATGGGCAGTCGATAATGACGTTTGGAACAAATTCAACTCTTGTTTCTGGAAATATAATCAGCAATTCTTCAATGAACGGAATAACGGTTTCAGGAACTAGCGGGACTGGACCGGCAACTGCGTTTAATAATATTGTTGAGTATAACATTGTTAATAGGACATATTCAACCAGCGCAGGAGGTATTGTTGTTCTTACGGCAAATAATAGTATTGTCAGATATAATAACGTGAGTTCTGTTGTTGCGGGCGGAGTTGTTGTAAACAATGGGGGGAATAATACAATTGAATACAACAGAATTGTCACGCCCGGGATAGGGGGTCTTGTTGCTATTGCTGCTAATGCAACATCGAATCGTTATAGAAACAATACTGTTATCGGGGCAGCGTATGGTATTTATGTAAATGGAACTACAGGAACTCATAATTCAAATAACTTCCTTAACAACACTATTGAAAATTCGACAAGTTATGATATCTATATAAGGAACGCAGTGAACAGCTTGCTTAGAAACATCACAATCAAGAATGAAAACACAACAAGCGTTGTGTCATTAACCGGAGAGAATATAACTGTTGTTGCAACAAAGGGAGCATTCCCTGCAGATACTAATAGGTATAACATAACTCATTATGTTGATTTGACAAATCTAACTGCTGGAGGCTGGGCGTATCTTAATGTTAGCTACAACAATGAAACGGATGTTCCTGCGGATGTTGCCGAAAGCACGCTAAAGATTTATAGATACAGTGGTGGCGATTGGGTTTATAAGAAGCCTATTTTTGTAAATACAAGTACTAATTTAGATAGTTATCAGGTTCTTCTTAACGTTTCTTTTGTTTTAGGAAAGATGAATTCTAATTTCTCGGACTTAAGGTTTACAAATACGGCAGAAACAATAGAGCTGCCTTATTGGATTGAAAACTATACTGAATCTGGAAGCGCACTTGTTTGGGTTAAGGGAAACTTTACAACTGCGAACGGTACGCAGATATACATGCATTACGGAAATCCAAGTGCGAGCAGCGCGAGCAACGGAACTGCAACATTTGCATTGTTCGACGACTTCACTACAAATACGGGATGGACAGAAGTCGATCCAAATAACTATGTCTGGATTAACACCACATCGCAACGTTTAGAGTGGTACAATGACAGAGATGCTGATGCTTATATCTACAAAGCAACACCAAGCCCGGCTGGCGAATTTGCAATGGATTTCGATGTGCTGGGCGGACCAGGAACTGGAGACAATCCAGGAAGCTGGGGGAATGTTTATGCATTCGCTGGGTATGGTGATGTGCTTGATGACACATTTACCTGGGCAACAAATAAAGCAAATGCAACAATTTTGTCAATCTCAGGCACTAGTTACGTAAGAGGATTTTATACAACTCAATATGTTAATGGCAGTGAGAGTAATAGTGATAAAATCAGAGAAGTAAGCTACAATACACCTTATTATGTAACCATAATAAGAAATTCTACAAATGTGACTTTGAATGTATACACGGATGCCGCAAGAACAACGCACTTTTCTGGCACAGTAAGCAGCCCTCAGTCAATGGGTGTTGGCTCTCTTGCTTCGTATCCATATTTCTTTGGGCATGTTAATAGGAATGATGGCAATTCGGGTTATCGCGCTCAGGGATGGCTTGATAACGTCAAAGTCCGCAAATATAGTAGTCTGGAACCAACTGCAGCGTTTGGGAATGAAGTAGCTGATTCGTGGCCAGTTAATTGGATTCTTGCAACTACCGCTCCTTATACGGCAGACAGTTACACCAAACTTTTGCTTCATATGGATGGTACTGATGCGAGCACTACTTTTACAGATAGCGAAACAACTCCTAAGGCAGTTAGTGCCAACGGTGATGCTCAGATAGATACTGCACAGAGTAAATTTGGCGGGGCGTCTGGATTGTTTGACGGCACAGATGACTATTTGAATTTGAGTGATAGTGATGACTGGTACTTTGGAACAGGAAACTTTACAATTGATTTTTGGGTTAAGATGAATTCTGTAACACAACATCAGGGATTTTTTGGTCAAGCAACAGATGCGAGTCACGGAACTCTTTTATATTGGGATAAGGATAGTAATTTGATTGTTCTTCTTGTTTATAATGCTGGCTCGGTAATATTTGTAACGTATCCGTGGACACCAACGATTTCAACTTGGTATCATATGGCACTTGTGAGAAACGGCACAGGAACTGGCGGTATTGCATGTTATATAAATGGGCAAGCTTTAACACCAACTCTTGCAGGTGGTTCTTGGGATGGCAGTTTTATGGATTGGACGGGGTCTTTTATGGTTGGCTATGGAAGTGCAACAAGTGGGCAATATTTTAACGGGTGGATGGACGAGTTCAGAATAAGCAAAGGGATAGCAAGATGGATAGCTAATTTCACACCACCAGGAGATAATGGTGTTGACCTTGTGAATAAAGTTGTTTATGCGAATATAACTGCATTTGGCTCAACATTTGCGCCGCTTGGGGAACTTTCTAATCAGGCGCCTCAAGTAACTTATGTGCAGGCAATATCAGATACTGATCCTGTAGCAGGAAATTCAACTCCTGTGCAGTTTACAATAACAGTTTATGATAGTAATGGATTTGATGATATAAATGATTCAAGCATAAGAGCAAACTTCACCAAGGCTGCGGTCTTGAGAGAGAACACTTCGTGTGCATTGCTTGCGGACTATGACGCAAACTACTCGAATTATTCATGTACTATACATATGTGGTATTATGACTCTCCAGGGAACTGGAGTGTTAGTGTTTATGCTGAAGATTATTCACAAGTAGCTGCGGTAAATGATTCAACTTACTTCTTATACAAAGAGCTGCTTTCTTTCATAAACAGCGCAGATGCAATAAATGCTTCAGGTATTACTGGTGGAAATGCTTCATTCGCTCCTATGATAACTTCAACTAATGTAGGAAACGTTGAAGCTACGTTCTGCGTTTCTGGAACGAATCTTACTAGTATAAGTCTTGGTTTTATACCTGTGAATGCAGTTTATGTAGGTTCAACGCCGCTTAGTTACTCTTTAGCACCGATAGGCAACCTTAGTTACGGGCCTTCTGAGAATATAACAACAAATTATTCTGTTTCAATTCCTCATGGAATAGGCTCAGGGGAATTTAGCGGGCAAATAAATAATACTATGGGCTGTTGATTGGATTTAATCTGTTAAAATTTTTCAAGAGAGAGCCAAAAATCAGAAAAATTCTAAATTTTAGTCAGAATTAATTGCGTAATAAGGTTTGTTTAGTTCATGTAGCAGAAATTTTTCGGTTAATAAAAATTATTTTCCAATAAACTGGATTATTTTTGAAATTTTGTTTTATCGATGAGAAAAAAAGACAAGAATAAACCAAAAATTACTGAATTCAGAAGTTAGAAAAATAAAAAACCTAAATTTGTAACTTATTTTTGATAAAAATTTGCAATTTAATGTTTTTTTATTTTTTTTCAAAAAAAGAAACATTTAAATAGATGAATTATTATTAGGAATTATGAAAAAAGTTTGGTTTATGTGCATCACAGCACTGGTTCTTGTAACGGTGATGACATTAAGCCTTGGTTCTGCTTCAGGATTATTGGATAAATTCCTTACAGGAAAAGTTGCGGCTGATGTTAGTGTTGGTGTTACTGCTTCAGGCATATGGACAAGCGTTGTTGTTACTCCTGGTGCTGGTTCTTATGATCCGGTTGCTAATGGAAGTAGGACTGTTACTTTCTCAGTTACAGCAACAAATGAGGATTTGACTGATGGGAACACTAATGCAACAGGTTATGCTACTGTTGCTGGTCTTAGCAATGTAGCCTTATCATGCGCTTCAGATGGACCGGGAACATACACAATAACCTGCTCTGGTGGTAGCTTTGGCGTACCTTACTACTACGCTCCTGCAAATGATATAGCAATAACTGCTCACGTTTTCACTTTGTATCCTACTGAAGGCACAGGTACTGGATATTTCAATTGGACTGAATTAACTTCAATGGCAATTAATGCAACTTCTTTCTCTGGTGATACGGCTACTGGTGCGAATGCAACATTGGCTCCTACATTGGTTGTATATGACACTGGAAACAAGAATCTTGCTATAAACGGTTCTTCATCTAATCTTACTGGTACAGCTGGAACTATTTTGTCTACTAATGTTTGGCTTAATAACACTAACATTGGGACCAATGTACAGGTAACTGCAATTAATTATGGAAATGGCGCGGTTACGGATCCTATGGCCTTTAAAGTTTTTGCTCAACATGGTTTGGGTGTTGGCAGTGTTAGTGGAACCACTAATATAACAGCAATATAATAAAGGAGGAAATTTAAAATGAAAAAAGGTGAATCAATAGCAGCAATGTTTGTTCTTGCAATAATGCTAGTCAGCACAGTTAGCGCAATTGGAGTTAGTTCTTCTTACTGGGGTGATAATCCACTTACGATGTTAAAGGGAGAAACAAAGACAATAACTCTTAATCTTGAGAATACATTGGGTACTAAGGATGAGACAATAAGCGCAACAGTAACGGATGGAGCGGCTATAGCCTCAATAACTCAGGGAACATATCTTGTTAAGGCTGGTCAATCTGGTGTGCCTGTTCAGGTTAGAATAACTATTCCTATGGATGCTGAGGTTGGAGATACAATCAAAGTAACTTTTGCTTTTAACACTATAGCCCCACAGGGCACTGGTGTAATATCAGTTGCGACTGGCGTATCAAAGTCTTTTGACGTAGTGGTAGTAGAGAAGGAAGGCGAAGGATTGTCGACAGCATGGATTGCTGCAATAGTTGTAGTGGTTGTAATACTTGCTTGGATGATATTTGCTGGAAAGAAGAAGAGAAAGAAATAATTAAATACTGACTCCTTTATGTCTATTTATGAAAAGAGAGATTAGAGGAATCGTTTTTTCTTTTGTTTTATTATTATTCTTATTCT
>Ga0315273_10000813_pt1 | contig 34027 bp, 31 predicted proteins | sample YL17G02_0_MG_FD_205753 | JGI IMG/M metagenome (GOLD analysis project Ga0315273, IMG submission 205753) | Sediment microbial communities from Yellowstone Lake, YNP, Wyoming, USA - YL17G02_0 | ecosystem: Environmental > Aquatic > Freshwater > Lake > Sediment | place: USA: Wyoming | collected...
AAAAGAAACGATTTCAGCAGAAAAAAATGATGGATTAAAAACAAGTATGACTAACTTTTTTTAGTAATAAATATTTTAGGGTGTTGCAACGCTGAAAACAGGAAAAAGGTTAACAAAGATGTTATCACAGAAGGGGCAACATTCTAAATACTACTGAACATTTTCTTACACAAGTAGATTCGATGTTAAGGTGTTATGGCGTTGCGCCGTTACTCCTTTATGCCGTTGTGCCTTTACACCCTTATGCCATTATTTAAAACAACAATGTAACATTTTGAAATACCGATTCATCTAACGACAGAGCGACCGGACAGGTTTTTACGCAATACTCAAGGATTTTTTTCTGTTTGTCGGTATAATTGGCACCGGTAAAGTAGAATTCAATTTTGATCTCACCTATCTTTCGTGGGCTATCAGTCATTATCTTTGTTATCTTGCAAGAACTTCCTTCGATAGAGAAGCCATGTTCTCTGGCTGCAATTCCCATTATGGTGAAGATGCAGCTTCCAAGCGCAGAAGCAACCATATCGGTTGGTGAGAAGTTTTCACCTTTGCCTTTATTATCAACCGGTGCATCTGTTGTTATAACACTCCCTGATCTGACATGAACAATTTCAGTCCTTAGATCGCCAAGGTACTTTGTTCTTGCTGTTTCCATAGTATTTATTATTATTCCAAATATTAGTTAACTCCAAACTCCGGGCACTTTAGGTATTCCAAATTATACTGGTTTAAGTATTACCCCTTTATGGTTTTTCCCGTCGATCATTATCTCGAGAGGATTGGTGAACCTTACATGCCTTATGAAGCTATCTTCATATATAACTTCAAGTTTATTAAGAAAATCAACATCATAATAACCCTCATTAATGTAAGGATTAAGGGTTAAATATCCAACCCGGAATGAGGTGAGGTTCTGAAAGAAATGAGTTCCCTGACTTGGATCTATCCTGTAGTTTTTTAAGCCTGATTCAATGATGATCCTCGCCGCTGAAATCTGTGGCCACTTAACCGGAATGCCGAGCCAAGGATCAGTTGATCCCCATCTTCCCGGTCCAATAAGAACATATCCGTTACCCTGCTTTACAAATAAAGCGTTTATCTTCTCGATTTCAAATGCAACACTTTTATTGTTTGCCGCCTTAAAAGATTCTGGTTTAACATAAACGAGGTCATGGATACCTTTAAAAACACCATTCCCGAGGGCTGATTCTGAATAAATAATTGTATCCAAGGTTTTAATATGCTCAAGACTTATGTTTTGGGTCTCCTCAGTATGTACAATTGGCCTTATCTGCAGAAAGTTGAAAATTTTAGGTGTGCCTGGTGATGTTTCAAGGTTGGCGGCAAATTCAATTTCAATAGGATTGTTCATCTCCTGCTGACCAAGTTCGAGAAGGGTAGTTAAAATGTCGGCCAGAGGAAATGTTTTGTGCTGCAGTATATTTGAGAAGGTAATTACCCGTTTCCCTGTATGAATTATTCCATCACGCAGGACATTATTATTCCTGTCATAAGTTGAGGCGACATATTTCATTGCAGCTTCGTTATTTATCTCCTTAATGTCAATCTTAAGAATATTCACACCATCATCAGTTGATGGGACAAAGCTGTTGATATTCAGATCGAGTGCACAAAACACTTTTTGTGTATCTCTTAATGCTGCTTCAGGAGACGAAAGCTGGAGTATTTTTTTGGGATGTTTAGGTGAAAACCTGAGAGATAATCCCCCCTCAACAATTAGTTTTCCAAGGCCAAAGGCAACGTTCACAATGCCGTCTTCAGCTTTTTCAGAGCCGATCGGATAGTAATTTATCGATCTTGCAACACCCGATAGAGTCGGATAGTATATTTCTCCATGCCTGTTACCACAAACCTCCTGGAGGATGATCCCCATCTTCTCCTCATCAATAACATTGGAAGTAGCGGTCATGTATGCTTTGCTCACCTTGTAGTAAACTGAGGCATAAACCTCTTTTATCGCATCAGATAACATTTTAACCATCAGCTTATTATCCGGGAGCCTTGGTATCATATAAGTTGAATAAATACCCGCAAATGGCTGATAGTGTGAATCTTCAAGTTTACTGGAAGAACGTACAGCAATCGGAAAATTACTTGAAACAGCCAGAAATGCATAAAAATCCTGGTATACATGTCCCGGAAGTTCAGAATTGATAAACCTGTTAAGAATCTCATCATCCGAGAGGTCAGATAGCGCAATGGAATAGAGGTTGTTCTGATCCATGAACTCATCGAAGATGTCGGTACTTAATACAACAGTTCTAGGGATAGTAATAAGCACATCAGGAAATTTATTAAACAGTTTATTGTTTTTAATAATCCTGTTGATAAAGGCTAGGCCCCTGGCTTTTCCTCCAATTGAACCTTCGCCGATACGTGAAAAGATCTGATATTCATCAAAGCTTGTCTTATCGAACTTTGCAATCACTCCCCTACCTTTTCCAAGACGGAAGCTGGAGATTGCCACATAAAGGAACTTCCGCATCTCATCCATTGTTTCAAAATCCTCTCTCCTTATGTATTTAAACATCTGGGCAACAGGAAAGAGAGCTCTTGCATTTAACCATTTGGAGAAGTGGTTACGTGAAGCATGGTACTCAAGGATGTTGTCGGGTATTGTGAGTAATTTCTGCTGAAGACTCTGGAGATCAGTAGCTATAGCTATAGGTTCCAGGGTATCTGGATTTCTGAAGACAAATGGTCCGAAGGCAAGGTTCTGTATAATAAAATTCCTTAACTCAAGTGACAATGATTTGGAATACTTATTAATAAACCCGGCTCCGAGTTCCTCTGCAATCTTCTTATGTGTTGAACTGGAGGACTGTATCAGGAAAGGGACTTTATCATCATCGGCCATAACCACTTTACACAACTCGATCCCGGCATTTTCGTCGTTGATGTTATCTCTTTTATAGCTGATATCTGAAATTACTCCCAGAACATTGTACTTATACTTTTTGTAAAGGTCGAGAGCATCATTGAAATTGTTCGCAAGAAGAATTTTTGGACGTCCTCTCATTTTAAGCATCCGCTGATGTTCATTCAGAGCTTCACGCTGAAAATCAAGAGACTGCAGTAGGATTATTCTGTAAATGTTCGGTAGGTATGAAGAGATATATCTTCTCGAGTTTTCAACCAGAATGATTGCCTGAACGCCAATATTTTCAATGTCATAATCAGCATTCATTTTGTCCTCAATCAACTTAATTATAGCCAGGATAAGAGAAGCATCACCGAGCCAGCAGAAAACATAATCAATAGCACTGAGATCCTCCCCTTCAAGTCTCAGAGATACTTCCCTTGAAAAATATGTAAGCACCACAATAGGTATATTTTCATACTTAGACTTGATTCTTTTTGCAAGAGCAAAAACATCGGTACCCTTAAGACTCAGCATTGAGATGACAAGATCAATATTGCCATCCTGAAGAATTTTGAAAGCATCTTCAGCATTATCGGTCTGGACAAATGTGGGTGGATATCGGAGGTTAAGAGAAGCATATTCATTAAATATCTGCTCGTCAATTCTGCCGTCTTCCTCAAGCATGTAATTATCATAATTACTGCATATTACAAGAACACGGTGTATTCTCTTCTGCATCAGAAGATCGAAGGAGGTATCGGTAAAGTCGTATTTCTGAAGATCCAGTATACCTTCAATAATGGTCATGAATTCTGCTTTTTTAATGATTCATAGAGATTACAGCCATCCCTTTTTTGCCATCCATACGTATAAGTAGTGGTTTGTCAAACCTTATATGCCGGAAGAATTTCCCCTTTTCTATAATCTTTTGTTTTTTAAGCTTTTCCCAGATAATGGTCCCATCATGCGACCCATGGTTAATTGAAAAATAACCTACATTCATAGAGGTGACATTATGAAAAAAGTGAGAGCCAAGTGATGCATCAAGGTGGAAATCAGGTAAACTGACCTCCACAATAACTTTTGCGTTTGATATTTGCGGCCAGACGACCGGGATGCCGAGGAATCTGTCTTTGGTTCCCCATCTTCCGGGCCCCAGAAGGACATACCGGCGGTTTTCCTTTAGCATCTTTTCGTTGATCATATCAATTTCAGTTGCCATCTCATTGGTAAGCATATTGTTAAATTTTTCCGGCTCTAAATATATCAGATCTGTAATATCGTCAATTACTCCATTACCCATACTTTTTGTAGTCACAAGTATCAGGTCTTCAGAATAAATGCTTTCAGGATCAACGGAATAACCTGCACCGCTTCCGACAAGAGGTTTTATCTGGAGAAGATAAAATGAGGCATTTCCTGCATTATCTTTTGTAAGGTCGACAGCAAACTCTATCTCAACCGGTGTGCCAAAAGCTTCAGTTACAACGTCTAATACAATCCCAATAGTAGATGCCAATGGTACATAATCATATTTTAAAATATCGGCAAAATTAATTACCCGTGGACCTGGGGCATCCAGACCCGGAATTATTGTATCATTATCGGTGTTTAATACTGAAGCAGAGTGTTTTAATGTGCCATGTTTTTCAGCATGACTGATATCAAGCGTTACAAGCCCGGCATTTTCCCCTTCCAGAAGATTAAGTTCTTTTTTTGCCATATCAACAGCATAGAAACGGACCTGTGAATTTTTATAAAGGTCTTCATGAGAGATTATATCCAGCGTTGGGTAAGCCGGTGAGAATCTGAATGCTCTTTCACCCTCAACGACATATTGTCCCAGTCCGACTGCCATTACAGCAAATCCATTTTTGGGGGTCATGTGAGCAACAGGATAAAAGTTGAATGACTGGGCAGTTCCACTGATGTGAGGATAAAACGCATCTTCAAATCTGTTACCAACGACCTCCTGAATCACAATGGCCATCTTTTCCAGCTCGATTTTGTAGCTAATGGCTTCGAAATATGTGCGGGCATTTCTTGAATAGATTGAAGAAAAAACAAGTTTTATAGCTTCAGATAACTGCTTCAGTCTGATCGCAGGATCAGGATTATTATTTGGAAGAAGATATGTTCCGAAAATGCCTGAAAAAGGCTGGCTCATTGAGTCTTCGAACAAGCTTGATGATCTTACGGCTAATGGCTTGCTTATGAGCCTGATAAAAATCCTTAGTTCTTTTTCGAGGGTGTAACTCAGGTTTCCTTCAAGAAACAGTTTTTGAAGAATATCGAAATCTTTCTCTTCTTTTACCTTGTCCCACAGATGGTTGCGCTCCATAAACATATCAAATTCATCTGTGCCTATTATGGCAGTTACAGGAGTTTTGATATTAATACCAGGTAAAAGACGACCAAGTTCAAAACTATATATCAGGGTATTTACAAATGCTAAGCCACGGCCCTTTCCGCCAAGAGATCCGGCTGAAAGGCTGACAACATTTGTCTCATCAATTACTGCAGATTCCTCAAAATTAACCACCTTTCCTTTGTTCTTTTCTCTTCGTCTCTTGTGGATGATATCGATAAGGAATTCTCTGAGTTCTTTAAGGCTATTGAAATCAGATACTCTTATCGGATTTATTATTTTGGCAATTTTCACCTCTCCTCTTGCCATGAGCCAGAGTGAGAAATGGTTTTTCATAGCATGATAAGCAAGAGAATCTTCTGGAACAGTCTGGAGGTATGCCTCAAACTCCTTCATCGATTTTGCTACCGCAATCTGACGGCCTTCGGTGTCCCTGTAGACAAAGTGGCCAAATCCCAGGTAATAATTGATGAATGATTTAAGATCCTGAAGAAGGCTTTTGGAGTTTTTATTTATAAAAATTGATTTCAGGGTGTATGCATATCTGGCATTTTCAGGATCTGATGATTGGAGTACGGTAGGAAGATTAGGAAGGTCCTCTTTAACATGCTGAATCAGTTCGAATCCGGCAGTATTGTGCAAAACACCGTTTTTCGGAAACCGCATGTCAGAAATGACACATAACAGACTGTCCTTGTACTTATTATAAATAGTAATCGAATCCTCATAATTTGAAGCAAGCATAATTTTGGGTCTTGCCCTGAGTTTAAGCACTTTATACAATTCATCAGTTGAGACGTCCTCTATCAGGTTTTTAGTCTGTTCCATCACCAGGGTATAAAGCATCGGCAGATAATTTGAATAGTACTCTGCCGAATCCTCAATAATCAGGATAATCCTTGTGAGTCCCTTTTTTGTATCATTATCAACGTTTACCCTATCTTCGAGGAGCTTTACCATTGCAAAAAACACCTTTGACTCACCGGTCCACACAAAATAGTTATCAAAAGGGATACCCAGTGATTTCTGCTTTTTCACGAAGGATACGTCACAAGGGTTGCTAAGAAGAAGGAAAGTAGGCATGTAGGGATATTTATCCTTAATTTTTTTGCAGAGGATCATTGGGCTCTCTTTATCCACTCCGATCATAATAATGATCATATCGTAGTGTCTTACTTTCAGCCTGCTAAAAGCCTCCTCTTCACCGGAAACTCCTGTAACCCTGGGAATTGATGTAAGGCTCATCTGGTAATATTCACCCAGCATGTGATCCGAAAACCGACCTTCACCTTCAATGGAATAGGCATCATAGAGGTTAGCAACAAGAAGTATCTCTTTAACTTTAAAAGGCATCAGATCGTGAAAAACATCCCTCTCAGCGTTGTGGCGATCGAGAAACTTCTGAAGTAGCTTCCTGCTGGAAACCTCATTAAGATCGTCATCATCTTTTTGGGTCACCTGTGTCAACCGGATGATATCCCTAGCTCTATAGCTGTTAATATACCCCGTTAAAAGGCTTCCAATATTCTGGATAAGATCTCTCTCCTCTTTCAGAAACGGGCCCTCATTTTCCATATTGAATTCCGTTGTATAATAAATCTCTATTGAACCCTTTTCTCCATCGATGGTGATGAACTCCTGTACCATCCTCCAGTTTGATTCCAGAAAATCTACCGACTCAAATTCTTTTCCCATGAATCTGATTCGAGCCACAGTATACTCCGGATATTGCCAGGCTGATGGTAAAAGAAGTACAATTTGCTGGAGGGACTCCTCAATAGGCTTACCCTCTTTAAGGATAGAAGTGGTATGGTTGATACATGCCAGCTCCTTCAACCTCTCCTGCTGATCATGAAGTAACCGATTGTATTCAGAACTATTATGGCTCAATTCATCCATCAGCGGCAGGGTTTACTCAACTTCCCACACTGATCCGCTCATAAGCAGATCATCCATGCTCTTGATTTTTGCTGTTTTTTGTATTTCACCGATCTGTTCCTCCACAGATCTATCATAGGTAGGTCCGTGCACTGACCTGATAACTCCAAGAGCTACAGGATATTCCGGATACCTCATATTTGCAAGCATATATTGGATTCCCGGATTAGCCTCGAGAGCATCATGAACGAGAAGGTTCTTTTCTGTGATGCCGTTTTCTCCGAATTTAACAACCTTAAGTTTCAACCCATCCAGGATCAGTCCTTTGTCATTTTCTTTTCCGAAAATCATTGGTTGACCATGTTTAAGAATCAGGCTTCTGTCGTCTCTTACCTCCTTATCGGAGATGGTATCGTGGATTCCATCATTGAAAATTACACAGTTCTGAAGAACCTCAATGACAGAGGTGCCTTTATGTTTAGCCGCTTCAATATAAATCTGAGTTGAAAGGGCAACATTTGTGTCGATAGTACGGGCAAAGAATTTGCCTTTTGCCCCTATCACAAGTTCTCCAACTGAAAAGGGTTCTTCAACAGTACCGAAAGGGGAAGTTTTTGTTACAAGCCCTTTTGTAGAAGTCGGTGAATACTGGCCCTTGGTAAGCCCATATATCTCATTGTTAAACAATATAATATTAATATCAACATTACGCCTGATAGCATGTATGAAATGATTGCCTCCAATTGCAAGTGCATCACCATCACCTGTAATCTGCCACACCGAAAGTTCGGGATTTGCAGTTTTTACACCTGAGGCTATTGCAGATGCACGGCCATGAATACCATGAAAACCGTAGGTATCCATGTAATAAGGGAACCTTGATGAGCAACCGATTCCGGAAATGAATGCGAACTTCTCTTTAGGGATATCCAGTTCCGCCAATGCTCTCTGTACTGAATTCAAAACTGCATGGTCTCCACAACCCGGGCACCATCTTACTTCCTGATCACTCTTAAAATCTTTCAGAGTATATTTATTTACCAGTACTTCAGCCATTTTATTTGTCCTCCAGCATTCTAATACATTTGTCTTTAATATCATTTATAGTAAAGGGGAGACCCTGAACTTTATTAATCTGTTTATAGGTGAACTCCTGGTGTTTTATCCGCAAATAGTCGGCAAACTGTCCCAGATTTAATTCGCAAACCACAATCTTTTTAAATCGTCTGAAAACATCTTTGACATTTTTTGGCAAAGGATTGATATAATTGAAGTTGACAAGACTGACCTTATGTCCTTCGGCCTGCAATTCACGTACTGCCGTGATGAGATATCCATATGACCCACCCCAGCCAACTACCAGGATATCACCGGAATAGGCACCCTGAACAACAAGGTCGGGAATTTCATTAACAACTCTTTCAACCTTCTCTGCCCTGAGATTAACCATTAGTTCATGGTTCTCAGGTATATAGGATACTGTTCCCTTTTCAGTTTTCTCAAGACCTCCGATCCTGTGTTCCATAGCCGGCGTCCCTGCAACTGCCCAAAATCTTGCAAGTTTTTCATTATCACGCTTATATGGCAAAAATGGAACCTCCTTTCTATCGGCAAATGGCGGATTAATTTTTGGAAGATCCTTCATCTTTGGGATTCTCCATGGCTCAGTGCCATTGGCAAGATAGCTGTCAGAAAGAAGTAGTACAGGGGTCATATGTTCCAACGCAATCCTTGCTGCTTCAAATGCAAAGCGGAAACAGTCAGATGGAGTACTTGATGCGATCACTACCACAGGGCATTCACCGTTACGGCCATAAAGAGCCTGCATAAGATCGGTCTGTTCCGTTTTTGTCGGAAGACCGGTTGAAGGACCCCCTCTCTGTACATTTACGATGACCAACGGAAGTTCTGCCATTACAGCAAGTCCGATAGCCTCCGATTTAAGCGCAAGTCCGGGACCTGAAGTTGAGGTAATTGCAAGCTTACCAGCGAAGCTGGCCCCAAGTGCAGAACAAATTCCGGCTATCTCATCCTCTGCCTGGAAACTTATAACACCCAGGTCTTTACGGGCAGCCAGTTCCTCAAGGATTCCTGTTGCAGGAGTAATAGGGTATGAACCGATAAAGAGTTTCAATCCGGCTTTTTCCGCTGCAGCAATGAAGCCCCATGCTGTTGCAGCATTTCCACAAATATTTCTGTAGGTACCTTTTGCGATCTGGGCAGGAAGAATTTTATAAACCGGCGTTAATGCTTCAATTGTTTCAGCATAGTAGTATCCAGCCCTCAGCACAATTTTATTGGCTTCGGCAATTTCTGGTTTATTCTGGAACTTCTTTTCAAAGTATTCTTCTGTATAGTCGAGTTGACGATCGAAAAGCCAGTAAACCATTCCCAGTGCAAACATATTTTTTGTCCTTAAAACCGATTTTGGGTCCAGCCCGAAATCTTTAAGAGCCTCTTTCACCATTGATGATATAGGTGCTGCGATAATATTGTAACTATCGAGTTTCTCCTCCTTAATAGGATCTCTTATATAACCGGCTTTCTCAATATTTTTTTCGGTAAAATTACCTTCATCATAAATAATTGTACCACCCGGTTTGATCCATTTAGCGTTGGCTTTGATGGCAGCCGGGTTCATAGCCACCAATACATCGGAATAATCTCCCGGAGTATTTATTTCTGAATGGCCTAAATGAACCTGGAACCCGGAAACACCTCCAACAGTTCCCTGTGGAGCACGAATCTCTGCAGGATAGTCAGGAAACGTTGACAAGTCGTTACCGAATAAAGCGGCAGTGTCGGAAAACAGCATACCTGTAAGCTGCATACCATCACCTGAATCACCGGAAAACCGGATAACCACCTCTTCTCTTTCGATAACCTCTGATTTTTTACCCATGATACCTTATAGTTTATTCACAGCATGTTATGAATTCTAATACGAAAAAATGTATAATGCACAAAATTAACTTTTAAGAATTGTAATACCAAAAAAAAAATACTTTATGATCTTTATCATGTTTCAACGTTCCCCGAGAACTCAACCCCTGGCACCCTCACCTTTAGGAAAGAGCCTGCCCCGACTTGTCGGGGGGTTGGGGTGAGGCGGATTTCAAAAGGGGGTGAAATTCAGCTCCAAATATCAGCTTTCTTCAAATTAATCTCTCCCTCAAAGAACATTTTTGCTATTTTCTCAAAATAGGTTGTATAGTCGGAAATAAAAAACTGGTCTTTTACAATTCCGGTATCGTTTAATAAGTTATTTTTATCCAGGGCATCTCTTAGAATCATTGAAACAATTCTTGCTGAATCGATTACTTCAACATTAAAATTAAATATTTTACTTATCTGATTTTTTATAATAGGATAATGAGTACAGCCAAGTATTAAAGCCTGAATTCCGGTAAGTGATTCATTTGAAAGGTAGGTACGTAATATCGCATTGCTGATATCGTCGAATATAAATCCCTCCTCAATCATTGGAACCAGCATTGGAGTTGCCATTGAGACAACTGTAGTCCCTGGTGACTTTTCTTTAACCTTCTTTTCATAAGTACCGGAGCTGATAGTTCTCTTCGTTCCGATAACACCAATTTTGTTGAAGTTTCTGGTGCTTAGATAATCTACAACCGGGTCTATAACATCGAAAAGAATCGTTTTTCCCTGAAATTCCGTTTTAAGTGAGTCGAATGCAGAAGCAGAGGCTGAATTGCAGGCAACAAGAACAACTTTTGAATTATGGTTAAGAAGGAATTCGGTAATACGTTGAGAGTAATATCGTATTGATTCAGCCGATTTATCACCGTAAGGAAGGTGGGCGGTATCTCCAAAATAGATGAGGCTTTCTCCTGGCAAAATCTGCTTAATTGCATGAGCTACAGTAAGTCCTCCTACACCTGAATCAAATATTCCGATTGGTTGTTCTTTCACTTTGCGGGTATATTAAAAAAATGACCATCCCGGTAAAAGGATGGTCACCGGTTTGAGATATATGAATTATTTTAATCCAAGTTTTGCTTTGGCAAGAGGCATAACGTTAGTACTTTTTGTCTCATCAAAATAGAGAAGTGCGCCTTTTGCAACATCGAATACATATATGAATCCATTCTCTTTGCCTACATCCTTAATGGCTTTGTCAACTTTTGCCATGACAGGCTGGAAAAGCTCTGCCTGTTTATTCTGCAATTGCTGCTGGGCGTTGTTCTGAAAATCCTGGATTCGTTTGTTCATATCCATCAGTTCCTGTTCTTTGGTCTGTTTAACGATATCACTAAGGTTTTTGCTCTCCTTATTATACGCCTCGTTCTTATTATTTAATTCAACCGACATCAGTTCAAGGGCATTAACAAGTTCCTTACGAAAATTCTCAAGTTTAACCTGGGCTGAGTCAAATTCCGGTAATGCCTGGATCAGTTCATCACTGTTAACATGTCCGAACTTCAGGGTTTGACCCACTGTCCTCTGCCCCACCAATGTAATGAGAATTGTTAATGCTGCTATACCTATAAATCTTTTCATTTTAATAATTTTTTTAAACAATTAATGCAAAAGTAGTTAATTAATTTTTATAACCTAATTTTTCAAGAACCTGATCGCTGATGTCAAATTTTGGATTGGCAAACAGGATGTTACCTCCTGCAGCTGTATCAAAAATGACTGCATAAGATCCTTCAACAGCTATCTCTTTTATTGCTTTCAGAATCTCATCCTGGATAGGCTTAACTAACTCTTCTCTTTTCTTGAAAAGGTCTCCTTCCATACCAAAGTACTTATTCTGAAGGTCTTTCATCTCTTTTTCCTTTGTGATGATTGCTTCTTCCCTTTTGGTTTTCATATCCTGGGAAAGAAGAACTACCTCATTCTGATATGATTTGTACATCTGCTCAACGACAGAATAGCCATCAGCGACCTCTTTTTCCCATTGCTTTGAAAGTTTGTCGAGTTGTTCTTGTGCAATGGTGAAAGCAGGAATGTTTTTCCTTATATATTCGGAATCAACAAATGCATATTTCTGAGCTATGGCCATGGCCGAAGTCAGAATAAATAATCCTATTAAAACACCTATTTTCCTCATAACATAAAATTTAATAATTAATTAAAACTGTTGCCCTATAACAAAATGGAATTGTGATTTATTGGCATTTGGATATCTTAAGGGATTAGGAACAGGGTCAAAACCGTAACCCCAGTCGATTCCAAGTAATCCGAACATCGGAAGATTAGCCCTGAGGCCTACACCTGCAGAACGATTCATTTTGAACGGATTATATTCTTTAAGCTGATACCAGGCTCTTCCCGATTCAAGAAATGCCAGGCCGAAGATAGTTGCCTGCGGGTTAAGAGATATAGGGTATCTGAGTTCAAATGTTATTTTTGAATAGACATTTCCTGATGATACACCTGTTTTAGGATCATTTGGCGTTAGTGATCCGTTGGTATAACCTCTTAGGGCAATAACATCACGACCATAAAAGCTATAACCTGACATCCCGTCACCACCTAAAATATAGTTCTCAAAAGGAGATGGTCCGATGTCTTTATTATAGTATCCAAGGTATCCGAAAGCGAAACGGGTATTAAGAACCAATTTATCATTCTTTGTAATCGGGAAGTAATAATCTGATTTAAATGTCCATTTATGATATTCAATCCAGTTATATTTTACCTGATCAGAGACATTTGACATATCCTTGCCGCTTATTGAAGAATATGGAGGAGTTGCCTCAAGTGAAAGGGTAAATGAAGAACCGCTTCTTGGATATATGAGGTTAGGACTTGTTGAGAATCTGGTCAGTTTTGCCTCAAAGCTCAATTGGTTGGAAGTCCCGTCTGAAAAAAGGAAGCTGGTCCTATTATAGTTATTCAGATTGTATCTCTGATAGCTCAATTCACCATAAAGTGAAAAGTAGTCATCGGGCCATTCAAGCCTCTTACCCAGACCCATTGTTACACCATCTATGATCATTGACTGACGTCCGTCCTCCCCTTTCTTCTTTCCATTTGTCATAATCGACCTGTACATGGAAATTGAAAAAGTATTGGGTTTTTTACCGCCAAGCCATGGTTCAACAAATGAGATACTATATGATGAAAAGATACGACCGTTTGATTGGACCCTGAAGTTTAATGACTGTCCATCGCCTGATGGATAAGGTCTCCAATCCTTCAGGCTAAAGAAGTTGCGCATTGCAAAATTATTGAATCGTACACCAATTGAACCGACAAGCATACCGGCTCCCCATCCGCCTGATACCTCGAACTGGTCGTTTGCTTTTTCTTCAAGCTTATAAAGCAGATCCACTGTTCCGTTAGTAATATCGGCAAGCGGAGTCGGATTTATTTTTTCCGGGTCAAAATGGCCGAGAACACCCAACTGACGAATAGATCTCATTATCTTATCCTTACTGAAAAGGTCTCCTGGCAAGGTGTATAGTTCACGGCGGGCAATATGTTCGTTGGTTCTTGTATTACCCGCAATAATAACATTATTAAGGTAGGCCTGGTCTCCTTCATAAATTCTGATTTCAAGATCGATAGAATCATGATCCACTTTAGCTTCGACAGGTGTAAGACGCGAAAAAAGATACCCATAATCCTGATATAATGAACTTACAGCATCCTGAGCACCGGTGGAACCATTAAGCCTGTCAGAGATAAGTGTCTGATTATAAATTGTCCCCTTTTTAATATTAAGGACCTTTTCAAGATATTCCTTCGGATAAACACTATTCCCGACCCAATCCACATTTCTGAGAAAGTACTGACTGCCTTCATCAATCCTGATCTGTAAAGCTATCCGGTCCTCTGAAACCGGATATATAGAATCTGAAAGTATGGTAAAATCTTTAAATCCGTTATCATTATAAAAAGTATTTAGTTTATCCTTATCCTCTTCGTACTTTTCAGTAATGAATTTTGAAGCTCTGAAAAAGTTCATACTCTTTTTCTTGGTGCCCTTCATCTGCTTGCGAAGTCTTGAGGCCTCAAAAAATTCATTTCCTACAAAATAGATATCCGCAATTTTAACCTTTTCTTTCTTGTCGACATTAATACTGAGAATAACATTATTAGGCTGATCAGGGTCCTCTTTCTGAATAAAATCGACCTTTGTGTTAAAGAAGCCTTTTTCAACAAAATGGTCTTTAATTATTTTTTTGGCAGTGTTAAGTAAGTATGCAGTTACCTGTGAACCGACCGGAAGGTTTATCTTTTTATCCAGGTCCTGTATCTCAGAATTTTTCACTCCATTGTATTTGATAGATGATATCCTTGGCCTCTCCAGGAGGAAGATATCAAGAAAAATTGAGTCTAAAACAACCTTTGCAATAGAAATTCTCACATCTGAAAAGAGCCCCTGTTGCCATAACTTTTTCACAGCAGTTGTAACCGCATCGCCTGGAATAGTTATCTCTTGTCCAATTCTAAGTCCGGAAATTCCAATAAGTGCATTCGTATCGAGAAACCTGATACCTGTAACTGTCACTCCTCCGACAATGTAATCGTAGGATGACATAAAATCAATAATTTCCTGTTTTTCCTGTGCATTCAGTGAGAGACTCATCAGAGTCAGAAATATTGCTACAAAAGTCCTTTTAATTCTTCTAATCAACATTATATAATCATTTTTCCAAAACTTGTTCACTCGTTTTTCCGAATCTTCTTTCTCTCTTTTGGAAGTCAATTATAGCATTATAAAAATCCTCCTTACCAAAATCAGGCCAAAGTATATCAGTAAAGTATAATTCAGTGTATGCAAGCTGCCACAAAAGGAAGTTACTTATTCTTAACTCACCACTGGTTCTGATCAATAGTTCAGGATCAGGAATCCCGTAAGTGGTAAGGTACTTTTCAAAGTCCTCTTCTTTAATTGAATCAGGTTTCAGTTTACCACTGTTCGCATCAGCAGTCATTCTTCTGGCTGCTGATGTAATTTCCCACCGTGAGCTATAACTTATTGCAAGAACAAGATTTAGTCCGGTACTTACTGAAGTCAGATTTATTGTATCAAACAGTCTTTCCCTTACATCCTCTGCAAGCCTGTCAACATCCCCGATTGCTTTGAGCTTGATATTGTTCTTTATAAGCGTATGTGTCTCATCATTAAGTGATTGAACCATAATTTCCATTAAGGCAGATACCTCTTCATCGGGTCTGTCCCAGTTTTCAGTTGAGAAAGCATAAAGGGTAAGAAACCTGATTCCCAATTCAGCTGCAGTCTCAATAACTTCTCTTAACGCTTTGACACCCTGCTGGTGTCCAAATATTCTATCCAGGCCCCGTTGCTGTGCCCATCGTCCGTTCCCATCCATAATTATTGCCACATGAGAAGGCAATTTACCGGTATTTATCTGTTTTCTTAACGGCATAACCTAATGTTTTCTTTTAGAATCCATATCGCTATAAGCCGGACATCCGGCTAATTTGCTATAGATTTTCCATGTAACTGCTACTCCTAAGAATGAATACCAGTCATTGTTATGAATCCATGAAAAGTCAGACGGAGCAACCAAATCTTTTAAGCCGTCAAAGTTATCATAAAAAGTTTTACGAAAACCATATTCAGCTTCCAATCCTATATTTTTATAAATATTAACCTTAAAACCAAACGAGAAAGGAATGACAGGCACATATGTAAAAGTAGTTGTGTTTATCAAAGCAATTCCAGCTCCTGCTGCAAGATATGTTGTGTTTATAAAAGCAATTCCAGCTCCCGCTGCAAGATATGGAGTAAAATCCCATGGCTTTCCCTGTGTTGAAAAAGGTAAAAAATTGAACTCAAACTGGAGTGCCCACTCACTTACAGTTCCTGAGAATGAAGCTGCTCGTGCTGTTTGAAAACTATTTTTGAAATCAAGGTCATTTGCTCTTAACCCACCATAGAAAAAACTGGTTCTTAAAGCCTGCCGGGGATGAAAGTTATACCGGTAGAAAATTCCGCCTGCCGGACTGGGTGAATATAACAGTCTGTTAGGATTAATATCGCCAAGGTAAGATGAGACACCAGCAATAACACCATAATCAGAACTTCGCTGACCTGATAAGGAGAGTGAAAGGTATAAAAATAATAAAAACAAATGTATTCTTTTCATCAGAACAGATCCAGCTCATTATCATCTGAAAGAGGGCAAACCATTTGCCCCGGTCTTCAGCTTATAAGTAATCGTGAAGTTGAAAAAATAATAAACGTCTTTTGAGCGGGAAAATTGTATATTAGAATAACCATCAAGGTTATCAGAGAAGGAATATCTGCCTCCTAATTCAACTCCAAAATTAAAATTTGGTGTATACGCAAGAGTAGACCCCAGACCAACCGGAATAACAGCAGTAAATCCTCCAGGTTTTAATCCATAATTTACCAGGTTATCATTTCCCCTGACAGTATAACTAAGTCCACCTATTCCGGTAAATGCATAAAAATCGAGCGATTTGAAAAATCCTCCAAAACCAGGACTTCTGCCTTTAATAAACAAATAGCTGCTTTCAGCTTTGTTCTTAATAAAATAATACTCTCCGATAAGAGCAGGCTCTAAGATTGAAATTGAGGATTCATATTCTCTTCCCTCATTTGACCCTCTTTCGTCTGTAGCATGAAGAACCCCGTATGTAAGGCTAAGTCTTGCGTTAAGTTTCTGGGAAATCCGGTATTTCAGACTAAAATTGAAGTCAAACCTGGTCTGCAGGAAGCTCATATCCTTAAATCCAAGAATATTTTCAGTCCTGGAATATCCTCCAATATCTCCGAAGAAAAGAGACGGTCCAAACCCTACGACAGCCTCATATCTTCTCATTCTCCATAATTGAGCTTCAGAGAATTGAACTATAAGACAAAAGAGTAATATGATTAAAACGGACCGTTTCATAAGAATTTCAATTTTCATACTGATACAAATATAATAATTATTTCAATTCCTCCGGTCAGCACCCCACATCAGCTTATTTCTGAGGGTGCTGTAAAAATCTCTTCCCTTTAGCATTACGGTTTTAAGTTTAACCGGAGCTTTTACAATATGGATCTCCTCGCTAAAGGGCAACCGTTTTGATCTGAAGTCACATGTTACCAGATATTCATTACACCTTCCTTCAATTACCATTCTCAGTCTACTCTTGCCTGAGAGAATAATCGGTCTGATAGTCAGATTATGCGGGGCAATGGGCGAAATTATAATGCTCTCATCCTCAGGGGACAAAATCGGGCCACCCACACTAAGATTATATGCTGTAGAACCTGTAGCTGAAGAAACAATCAGTCCGTCAGACCAATATGTATTGAGGTAGGTTTCATCGACATATACATTGATAGTGATCATACTGAGGTCGGCCTTCTGAATGGTTATCTCGTTCAGAGCCGATGAAGAATTTCCCTCGAATAATCCGTCCGGTTGCCTTATTTCTAAAAGACATCTTTCTATTATTTCATATTCTCCTTGGCATAACAAATCAATTGAATTACCTATTTCCTCTGCCGAAATATTTGCAAGAAAACCCATCCGTCCGGTATTCACTCCTGCAATTGGGATTCCAAGGTCTTTTACTTTAAGAACGGTTTCCAGAAAGGTACCATCACCACCAACACTTAAAAACAGGTCGGGTAATCCAGAAATAGTTGACAGTTCACTGAACCGTTCAATTAATTCTCCACCCGGGCAAATAATTACATCTTCCGATTTCTGATAGATCTGGATTTTAATCCCTCTTCTGCAAAACTCAGCAACCAGTCTGTTGACTCCTTCCCTGGTTTTTAAATTATTATCCTTGCTGTAAATGGCAACTCTCTCAATCATATTTTTCAGATATTAAGATATTTCATCAGGAGGTCAAATCTTTCGGAATAGAAGCGCTCCATTGAGTCATTGGTAGTTACCCATGTTTTAACCTCATAGTTGTAACGTTCGAAAGTTCTTATTACCGACACCAGATCTCCTGTGTTTACCTTAAGTGTCACTTCCAGCTTTGTTGATTCAGGTGGCGAAGTTATATACATACTCAGGACTTTAACATTATTACTTTCAACTATCTGGGCTATCTGCGAAAGCGAATAATCTCTTTCAATAAGTTCAACAACAATAATACCTCCCGGCTGATCCATTGAAGATATTCCTGCCATGTGCCTTATCAGGTCGCTTGTTGTTATCACTCCTTTAAAATGGTTATTATTATCCAGAACAGGAACAACTGAAAGCTTAAGCCGCGAAGCAAGTCCGATAACTTCAAAAATATGCTGTTCAGAACCAACATATGGTTTAAACAATGTAAGAGCATGATTTCCAATTGGTTCTTCAGGCTGATTCATATCATAAATATCGGCATCGGAAATAAGACCAAGAAAATCCTGATTATTTATTACAGGCAGGTGTGATATCCTGAATATCTCCATCCAGTTCAATGCTGTCTGCCCCAGATCGGAGGTCTTAAGGGAAGGGATAACTTCTGATATTAAGTCTTTAGCGACCATACATACTTTTATTTTCAACTAAAATAGTAAAAAAAAAGCCAGTTGTTGTAATTTTGCATCACAATAACAATACGGATAAATCTTACATTTATTATAATGACAAAGTTAAGCGTTAATATCAATAAGATAGCAACTCTGAGAAATGCCCGGGGTGGAAATATGCCAAATGTATTGACAGCTGCAATTAACTGCCAGCTTTTTGGTGCTGACGGGATAACCGTTCACCCCCGTCCTGATGAGAGGCATATCAGATATAATGATGTTCTGGAGATCAGACCTATTATTACGACAGAATTCAATATTGAAGGCTATCCCTCCGAAGGATTTATCAATCTTGTTCTTTCAGTGAAACCAGATCAGGTTACGCTGGTTCCCGACCCTCATGATGCCATCACTTCAAATGCTGGCTGGGATACGCGGAAATACAGGATCTTTCTTACTGATGTTGTCTCCACATTCAGGAGAGAAGGGATCAGAACATCACTGTTTGTTGATACTAATCCTGTTAATATTGAAAATGCTGTACTAATCAAAACAGACAGGGTTGAACTCTATACCGAACCATTTGCGACAGGGTTTAACCTGAATGCCATTGATGCAGTTAAGCCGTTTATCAGGGCTGCGGAAATCGCACGCGATGCAAAACTCGGACTGAATGCCGGGCACGATCTAAACCTTGATAATCTTAGATATTTTCATCAAAATATCCCCTGGCTTGAGGAGGTTTCGATCGGACATGCACTTATCTCAGATGCGCTATATCTGGGTCTGGAAAATACGATACAAATGTACAAGCGGCAATTATCCTGATAATAAGCCTGATGAAACTGTTTTACAGAAAATATGGTAACGGACCACCTCTGATAATTCTACATGGTTTGTATGGATCATCCGATAACTGGGTAACAATAGCAAAAAGTCTGGGTGACCTTTTCACCATATACCTGCCTGATCAGAGAAACCACGGCCAGTCTCCCCATGACAACATCCATGATTATGATTCGATGAGAAACGATCTTTTTGAACTGGCCTACGATTTAAAACTTAATAAGTTCTTCCTTGCAGGACATAGTATGGGTGGAAAGACTGCGATCGCTTTTGCACTTAAATGGCCCGAAATGATAAATGGCCTACTGATTGCAGACATCTCTCCGTTTACAAACGAAACTACTAAATATTCGGCTTATAATCAACATCTTACAATCCTTAAAGCTATGATTTCCATTGATCTGTCGCGAATTTCAATACGTAAAGAGGCAGAATCAATTTTATTGGAAATGATTCCTTCTGAAAAGGTCAGAGGATTTATTCTTAAGAATCTGCAAAGGACCACCGGTAATAATTTCACCTGGAAAATAAATGGTTCCTCACTCCTGAATAATCTTGATAAAATAATGGAAGGAATTGACCGCAGTGCAGATGTCATTCAACAGATAACAGGATTCCCGGTTATCTTCTTAAAAGGTGAAAATTCTGATTATCTTCCTTCCTGTGATTTCAAAGATATTCTGATAGTATTCCCTGCTGCAGAGTTTATAAAAGTAGCAAATGCCGGTCACTGGATCCATTCCGACCGTCCGGACGAGGTTGTAAAGAATCTTAAAAAGTTATTAGGCGACAGATAATTACAAGAAGGTTACAGATTCAATCTTATCGTCATTAATCTCAGGCAGGTTCATAAACCGTAAAAGCACCTGGGCGATCGCCAGAACATCTTTCTCGCAATAACGCACAATCCGTTCAATGTCGTTTTCACCATAGTAAATTCCTGCAACCATACTTCCATCAATATCATCTTTAGGGGTGGGGATGCCAAGTATCGAGGTTAGCAGATCGAGGGATGTATAATTCTTATAGTCCCCGAATTTCCATAGGTCCATCGTATCCAATAGTTTTATCTCCCATGGTTTCTTACCTGCATTATCAAGGATTTCGGGGATGATAAGTCCGTTAATAATCATCCTCCGGGAGATATAGGGGTAGTCAAATTCTTTCCCGTTATGCGCACACAGGAGCACTTCTTTATTGGTTTTTGAGAATTTCGAAAGCATAGCAGAAAAGTCGGAAAGAAGAGATTTTTCTTCATTCCCATAAAATGATTTCAGCCTGAAAATGAAGGGATTCTTTTCCTTAATCAGACCAACCGAGATACAAATAATTTTCCCGAATTCAGAATAGATACCTGCTCTTTCATAAACATCTCCGGCAGTCTGATCGGGAGATCTGAACTGCTTTGATTTTTTATCCCAGAGAATCTGCATTACCGGTTCAAGTTGTTCATAAGAAGATGCTGCCGGTACTGTTTCAATATCGAGGAACAAAACATCCTCCACTTTTATGTTATCAAGCATAGCGTTATGATTTTTACAATCAACATAAATTTATAATTTTGCAGCATTAATTATCAAAAATAATAAATTGAATTGAAGAAGTGTCTAAAGTTGAATATTAATTGAATTCTTATGAACACTAATGATTTCTGTTTGAGTAGGGTAAAAATACTTCAACTCCTAACTCTAAGTACTTTAGGCACTCTAGGCACTTTTTTAAAAATTATCAGATGTCAGAACTATATCCGTTAAAGTTTGAGCCTATTTTAAAAAAGAAGATATGGGGAGGTAATGCCCTTGTTACCCGGTTTAATAAAAAGGCATCCGGCTCACTTCATATTGGCGAGAGCTGGGAATTATCGGCTATTGCTGATAACCTGTCGGTAATCAGTAATGGATTCCTTGCAGGAAACAACATCGAGGAGCTTATTGAAGTTTACATGGGTGATATTACCGGTGATTCAGTTTTTGAAAAGTTCGGAAACGAGTTTCCCCTGTTGATCAAGTTTATTGAAGCAAAAGAAGATCTTTCGATCCAGGTCCATCCTGGCAATGAATTGGCAAAAGAGAGGCATCAGGCTTATGGAAAAACCGAAATGTGGTATATTCTTGAAAGTAATAAAGGCTCAAAGATCTATACAGGTTTCAGAGAAGATGTTACAAGGGAAATGTACCAAGAGGCTCTCATTAACGGCAAACTTGCTGATCTCCTTAATGCTGAAAGTGCTGAACCTGGAGATACCTTCTTTACTCCAGCCGGCAGAGTACATGCAATCGGTGCAGGTATAGTTCTTGTTGAAATACAACAGACCTCGGATTTAACATACAGGATATTCGACTGGAACAGAAAGAGTTCAGGTAAAGGACCAAGGGAGTTGCATACTGAAATGGCGCTTGATGCCATCGACTTTAATGCAACAGGAAAAAATAAAATCAGAAAGGAACCGGAACCTAATAAAACTGAAAATCTCGTCAACTGTGAATTTTTTAACACTAATATAATCAGCTTCAATACTGCGATAAATAAAGAATATTATTTTAATGATTCATTTGTTGTGTACATTTGTATTGATGGTGAATTCTTAATCAGCTGGGATGAAACTTCCGAGAAAGTTTCAAAAGGAGAGATTGTTCTCCTTCCAGCGATGATAAAAGAGGTTATTCTTGAGCCTGTAAGAGATAGCCGTGTGCTTGAGATTTTCATTAATTCGGAAAATAACTATTAACAATTTTAAATGCAAAAGGCAAATAACAATATTTTAAAAACTTATGAAAATATTTTCTGTTTCATTAATTGTAATCTTGTCTCTGATGTTAATCCCGGGCTGTAACGGAAAAGGACCCGGGAAAAAAGATTCGCAAACTGCAAATGATACAATTACCGTTCCTGATACTGGTTATACCGGTATTAAGCAATACATGAGCAGTCGGCTTATGGTCAAGGAGGTTACCTTCAAAAACGGAGTGAGAGAAGGATTGATGAAATCATTTTACATGAACGGTAAAGTACGTCAGACTTTCTGGTACGAGAATGGTTTAAGGGAGGATTCAGCTAAGTGGTATTACGAGGAAGGACAAGTTTTTCGCTCAACGCCCTATAAGAAAGATACCATCGACGGTATCCAGAAACAGTATTACATGAATGGCAGGTTGAAAGCCAAAATTGGCTATATAAAGGGATTACGCACACCATATCTTGAGGAGTTTACCAAGGATGGAAAACTGGTGGGTGGATACCCAGTGCTGGTAGTCAATATCAGAGATGATTACCGGACTAAAGGCGTTTTCAGAGTCTCACTGGAACTGTCAGATAAGTCAACAAAGGTTAGATATTACAGTGGTGATTTCTCGATTGGTGTTTTTGATACAACTCGTTGTAAAAAAATTAATACAATTGAAGGAATTGGTTATCTGGATCTCAAAAAAACCGGATCGCCGAATACGGGTTATGTCGGCATAATAGCTGAGATACTAACCAATTACGGGAACAATTATCTGGTTTATAAAAAGATAGGACTACCCTACAACGATCTTAATTAAAGGGTAGATATGATAATTCGCTCAGCCACCTTTATTAAAAGCAGTCCCACTTTAAAAGAGTGTCCGGCACCAACAAAACCTGAATTTGGATTTATCGGGAGATCGAATGTTGGCAAATCTTCACTCATTAATATGCTTACAGGCTGGTCGAAGCTTGCAAAAACATCAGTTCAGCCTGGAAAGACCAGGACTATAAACCATTTCTCTGTTAATGAAAGCTGGTACCTGGTCGATCTTCCGGGCTATGGTTACGCCAAAGTACCCATAAAGCTTAGGGAGGAATGGGTTAAAGCAGTTGAGAATTATATTCTGAAAAGGGAAAATCTAGTCTGTCTTTTTGTACTTCTCGACACAAGACACAAACCCCAGCGTTCCGATCTTGAATTCATGGAATTTCTGGGGAAGAACCAAATACCATTTGTAAGAGTATTCACTAAGAGTGACAAACTTACCCGGACTGCACTCGAGAAATCAATAATTCAATATGATGCTGAGATGCTGGAAAACTGGGAACCTCTGCCGGATTCTTTTATTTCATCGGCGGTTAATGGCTATGGAAGGGATGAAATCCTGAACTATATTGAAGAATCTATTAATAATTTTTCAACTGGTGACTGATATCGACGGGAATTTATAATTTTGTAATCATAATTTGATCAATATATTAAATAGCTAAATTTTAGGAAAATGTTTGGAAAAGCACCCATGAAACTTTTTTCCTGCAGGTCTTCTCAACATCTGGCTCAGATGATTGCAGATAAGCTGGTGATCGAACTCGGGAAAAGTTCAGTAACAGAATTCAGCGATGGAGAATTTCAACCCTGCTTTGATGAGTCAGTCAGAGGCTGTATGGTATTTATTGTTCAGTCAACAAATCCTCCCGCAGATAATCTTTTTGAACTGCTTCTTATGATTGATGCGGCCAAAAGAGCCTCAGCATACAAAGTAATAGCTGTTATACCATATTATGGTTTTGCCAGACAGGACAGGAAAGACAGACCAAGGGTTTCGATTGGTTCGAAGTTGTCGGCCGATATCCTCAGCACTGCCGGGGTCGACAGGGTAATAACCATGGATCTTCATGCTGATCAGATTCAGGGATTTTTCAATGTTCCTGTTGACCATCTTTTCGGTTCCGCAATCTTTGCACCATATATTGAAAATCTGAAGTTGAAGAATCTTACCGTTTCTGCACCCGACATGGGAGGATCAAAAAGAGCCAATGCCTACTCGAGGCACCTGCAATCAGAAATGGTATTATGCTATAAGCTCCGTAAAAAGCCAAATGTGATAGAAGAGATGTCGATAATAGGTGAGGTGGATGGACGTAATGTGGTTATAATCGATGATATGGTTGACACCGCAGGTACACTGGTACTGGCAGCAGATATGATGAAAGAGAGAGGAGCTACCAGCATCAGGGCATTCGCTACACACCCTATACTTTCAGGGAATGCTGTGGAAAGGATCAACGATTCAGCTATTGAGGAACTTGTTGTTAGTGATTCCGTTCCATTTATTAATAATTCCAAAAAAATAAAAGTGCTCTCAATAGCGGAAATATTTGCTACAACCATCCAGGCTGTAAATACAAATCAGTCGATAAGCACAAATTTTGTTTTCTGATTCCTTTGTCCTATATTTGCGGGCCAATTTTTTTATTAGTGTCAAACGTGTAATGGGAAGTTGTCGGGATGATAACTTTTAGTAGCACAATAACTTTCAGACAAATGAAGACAATAGAGATTAAAGGATTGTTCAGAGCAGAATTAGGGAAGAAAAGCTCTAAACAAATCAGAAAAACAGGGAATGTACCATGCGTTATCTATGGAAAAGAAAAGAATATTCACTTCTATGCTCATGAGAACAGTTTTAAAAATCTTGTATATACACCCGAAGCTCATCTGGTTAAACTAAGCATTGAGGATAAAGAATATAAAGCTGTCCTGAAAGATATGCAGTTCCACCCGGTAAATGATAAAATTTTACATGCTGATTTTATTGAGATATTTGATAATAAACCGGTTATTATCAACCTCCCTGTCAAAGTTTCAGGCGATTCAGTAGGTGTTCTGGCGGGTGGAAAATTAAGTATTAAAAGAAGAACCCTGAAAGTAAAAGGGTTAACTAATGATCTTCCTGAATTTCTTCCAATTGATATAACTGATTTAAAAATTCACGAAGGAGTAAAAGTTGGTGAGCTATCGTATGACAAGATAGAATTACTAGATCCGAAAAAATCAATGGTTCTGACAATTGCCACATCACGTGTTGCACAAAAAACTGATGAAGAGGTTGTAGCTGAAACAGCAGCAGCAACAGCAGCAGCAGCAGCAGCAGGAACACCAGCAACACCTGAAACTCCTGCAGCAGATTAGAACCTAGTTTTTTAAACAACAATCAGGCTTGATGAAATATCTGATAGTTGGCCTGGGAAATATCGGTGAAGGGTACAAAGATACCCGTCATAATATAGGATTTACAGTATTGGATGCCATAGCTATGGTATCCAATGTTTCATTTACAGACAGACGTTACGGAGGTGTTTGTGAGATCAGATACAAAGGGCGTGAACTTATCCTGCTAAAGCCTTCCACATATATGAACCTCAGCGGCAATGCCGTTAGTTACTGGCTCAAAAAGGAAAAGATCCCTGTCGAGAACATGCTTGTTATAGTTGACGATATTGCTCTCCCGCTTGGAAGCATAAGAATGAGACCGAAGGGAAGCGATGGAGGCCATAATGGACTTTCTCATATAAGCAAAATTCTTTCTACAAATGAATTTCCCAGGATCAGAATTGGTATCGGCAACAGTTTCCGGAATGGAGCACAACGCGATTTTGTTCTCGGTACCTGGAACCAGGAAGAAAAAAAATTCATGGAAGAGAGAGCCTCCATTGTGATCGAGATGATCAGATCATTTGCTTATGTTGGACTTGAACTGACTATGACAGCCTTTAATAAAGCAGGGAAAGTACCTTCTCCCATGAAAGAATCAGACACGGGAAAAACCCTTACAAAATAATCCTGAGTAAATGGCTCATAATAAACCCATGCGGATTGATAAATTCCTTTGGTCGGTCAGAATTTATAAAACGAGGAGTATTGCCTCTGATGCATGCAGGAAAGGTAGAATCATCATTAATAATATCCAGGTCAAACCCTCAAGAATAATTTTAAAGCACGAAATTATTATTGTTAAGAAACCTCCGGTTATTTTTACATACAGAGTGGTCGGGCCTGTAGAAAACCGAGTATCAGCAAAGCTTGTTGAGCAATTTGTTGAAGATTTGACATCGGAAGAGGAAAAGGCTAAAATGGATATCCGGCAATCAGTTGGAATTGTTTACAGAGATAAAGGTTCCGGCCGTCCCACAAAAAAAGAGAGAAGGGTAATAGATAAAATCGAAGAGGACTTCAACGACCGCTAAAATGGTGGTATAAAGACTTAATATTGCAAAAATTGTTGTTAATGTATTTCTGTTTTTAGCAGCATCATTTCATTTTTTTTAACTTGCACTATACAGCTTCAAGCCATCTGTTTTTACATGAATCAGCTCAAGCGCATATTTTTTTAGTTAAATGGGGAAAGAAAATATTGAAAAGTATTCGGCCGGCTATGCGTTATTAAAATATGCAGCAGGTTTCTGGCATAATAATGTATTTTACAGAAAAGTCATAGTTCTTGGTCGCGAGAATATCAATCCTGAACATCATCTTATCTTTGCCCCTAACCATCAAAATGCTTTGATGGATGCACTTGCAGTTCTTTTCACACATAAGGGACAACAAGTTTTTCTTGCAAGAGCCGATATTTTTAAGAAAAAGCCAATTGCAGCCATACTCTATTTTCTTAAGATACTGCCTGTTTACAGGATAAGGGATGGATTCAGCAGCCTTAAAGGCAATGATGAAATATTTCTTAAGACAATTGATGTACTGAAAAATAAAAATGGCCTCGTAATTCTTCCGGAAGGAGAACATTCAGGATTCAGGAGACTGAGACAATTAAAAAAAGGTATCTGCCGGGTTGCTTTTCAATCAGATGAAGCAACCGGATTTAATCTTAAAATTAAAATAATACCTGTAGGGCTTGAATACTCAAACTACAGAAGGTTCAGACAGGTTCTGACAGTTGTTTACGGGAAACCTATTGAGATATCGGAATTATTCGGATTATATAAAGAGAGCCCTGAGAAAGCACTTAACGAGTTAAGAACCAGGCTTTTCAATGAGATGAAAGGAAATATGGTTCACATAGAATCGGAAGAGGATTATGAAGCAATCGACGAACTCAGAAGTATGATAAATAGCAGGTTCAGTGATGATATCAGGTTTCCTAAACTATTCAGAGACAGGATTCTTATCAATAAATTGAACCTCCTTAAATCTTCGGATCCATCTGTTTACGAGAGAATATGCTCACTTAGTCTTCAGATAAAGAAGAAAGCTAAAGACCTGAATACCGACTATAGGTTGCTTGAAAAAAAGAAACATCCAATAGGGTCACTGATTACCGGGTTGCTTGGTATAATATTTACATTCCCACTGTTTATTTATGGTAGTATTTTCAATTTAACCTTCCTCGAAATTCCTAATCTCCAAACGCGTAAGATACGTGATCCCCAGTTCCACTCATCGATACGGTATGGGATTTCGCTAGCCCTGGCATTTGTTTTCTTACCTGTATATTTGATACTTTCGCTTATCATTTTTTCTTCCTGGTGGCTTGGATTACTCATTTTCCTTACCCTGCCCCTGTCAGGTTTGTTTGCCTGGAATTATTATCTCCAGTTCCGCAGAATAACAGGAGGATTCAGGGTGAGAAGTCTTATTAAGAATAAAGATAAAGAATACGATCTTCTCAGGAGGAACCATGATGAACTAGTTGACCTGGTCACAGGATTATAGAATGGAGAGAGATAAAATATTTATAGGGAAAGTAGCATGGATTACCGGAGCATCGTCAGGTATCGGGGAATCACTTGTTAATGAGTTTGTAAGAAGGGGAGCAACTGTAGTAGCATCATCAAATGATCTGCCCGAACTGGAAAGAGTAAAAGCTGCATGTGCTGATAAATCCCATATGGTTCTCTGTGTTCCCTTTGATCTCGCTGATACTTCTGGAATAGATAAAATAGTCGAGCAACAAATCAATAAGATAGGGAGAATCGATTTTTTACTTAATATCGGTGGAATAAGCCAGAGAGCAAGAATTGATGAAACCCCACTATGGCTTGATAGAAAAATATTTGAGATCAACTATTTTGGGACAATCGCTCTTACCAAAGCAGTACTGCCTTATATGATCAGACAACAGTCGGGGCATATTCTGGCAACAAGCAGTATATCAGGCAGATTTGGATTTCCACTTCGTTCAGCATATTCAGCATCGAAACAAGCCCTTCATGGATTCTTTGAAACACTCTACCTCGAAAATAAGAGATTTAATATTAGGTCGTCGGTTATTATCCCTGGAAGAGTAAGAACATCGATTTCATTTCATGCGTTGAATGCTGAAGGTAAGGAACATGGCAAACTTGACGATGGACTGGCAAAAGGAATTTTGCCTGGGAAAGCCGCTGAAATAATAATTAAAGGAATCGTAAGAAACAAACGGGAAATTCTTGTTGGCAAAAGTGAATTATTCCTCTTGCACATAAGAAGATATCTTCCCTGGCTTTTTTTCAGAATTGCAGATAAAATAAAAAGTACTTAAAATTTTGAGTGTCTAAAGTGCTTAGAGTGCCTAAAGTTTGAAGAATGAAAATAACAGCAGAATAACTCTAAGTACTTTAGTCACTCCAAACTCCAAACTATTTTTAAAATATAAAACATTAAAATCAAATAACAAATGAAGGGATATGTAATTAGCGGTATTCAGCAGATGGGGATAGGTGTAATGAATGTTGAAGAAGCCTGGAAATGGTATATCAGCCAGTTTGGAATGGATTGCCGTATTTTTGAAGATGAGGCTGAAGCTAAACTGATGCTTCCCTACACGGGGGGAAAACCAAGGAGCAGACATGCCGTATTGGCTCTGAATCTGCAAAGTGGGGGTGGATTCGAAATCTGGCAGTATAAAGGCAGAGAACCTGTCAAGATCAAAGAAGAGATTAGGATCGGTGATCTGGGCATAATTGCCTGCAAAATGAAGGTAAAGAACATTCAGGAAACTTTAGCCTCTTTTCAGAAAAATGGTATTTCTGTGCCGGTTAAGACATCTGAAGACCCATCAGGAAAGATGGCTTTTTTTATGAAAGATCCTTACGGAAATATTTTTCAGCTTGTTGAAGCAACCGACTGGTTTAGAAATGAAAAGAAAGCTACTGGCGGTTCATATGGGGCTGTTATAGGTGTTTCCGATATTGAAAAATCAAAGGTGGTCTATTCTGATATCCTTGGTTACGATGAAGTTATTTACGATTCTACCGGTATGTTTCCGGACCTGTCAAATCTGCCAGGCGGCAATAATGAATGCCGTAGAGTACTTCTTAAAAGATCGGAACCATTTGCAGGGCCTTTCAGAAAGGTTCTGGGACAGAGTGTAATTGAACTCATCAGTGCCACTGTTAAACCGGGTAAAAAGATTTATGAAAACAGATTCTGGGGCGATCCGGGATTTATTCACCTTTGTTATGATATGCGGGGTATGGACGAATTGAAAAATTTCTGCGAAAGCAAAGGTTTTCCATTTACGGTTGACAGCAAAAAGAGCCATGAAGGTAATAGTTTCGATATGGGTGAAGCAGCCGGCCACTTCTCTTATATAGAAGATCCCGACGGAACATTGATCGAATTTGTTGAAACACACAAAGTGCCTATCCTGAAAAAAATAGGCTGGTATCTTGATCTCCGGAAAAGAGACCCAAATAAATCACTTCCCGACTGGATGGTGAAGACATTGAAGTACTCGAGGGTAAAGAGCTAAATAATGGTGCTGGCCCTGTGAAATATTGCCAAGGCGTGGGCTATGCGTTATTTCACAGGGCTGGGTTCTAGGTTCTGGTTGCTGTAAAATTTATTTCAAGTTACAAGATAATATAAATGACATCTGTAATTCATAAATCCTGCTTATTAAACCTTAATTAGCAATGCAAAAAGCCCCATTCGAAATGAATGGGGCAGCCATGAAAAGAATGGAAAAATTGCTTTTGGACAGTAAAAAGCTTCTTCTTAAAGTTCTACATTGATAAACACACTTAACAATACAATTATCCCTATTACAAGGATAGCAATTCCTCCAACCTTGTTTAATCTTACAATGCTCCGGAGCCTGATCTTCTTTTTAAACCTGCTCAAAAAATAGCTTAAAAAAACCCACCAGGTAATAGTTCCTATGAATACTCCGAGAATCAGGAAAAAAGGAAACAGTTCAGGGCTGACATTCCCGCTGATATTTATCCCGGAAAAGAAAGCCACAAAGATAAAAATTGTATAAGGATTCGATATGGAAAGGACAAATACTGAGAAGTAATCACGCCATAAAGATTTATTTGCCTTCTCTTTACCCCTGAAGTCTTTTACCGGATTCGACAGAAACACTTTAACCCCGACTCCTATAATAATTATCCCTGCAATAATGCTTAGGATAAATCTTTCTTCCGTAATAAAACTGATAATAACTGAAAACCCTAATCCAGCTAAAATTGCGAGTATTGTATCGGCTGTTGCAAGACCGAGTCCTGAAAAGAATCCGGAAAGGAAACCCCTTTTTATTGTTCTGTTAATCAATATTATACCAACAGGTCCTAATGGCATGGATACCGTGAGTCCAAGAATTATCCCCTTTAGTAGCATTTCGATAGAAGGAATCATCTTCCCTGATTATGAGCAACAAATATAACAAGTTTATAGCCCCATAAACGTACTATATTCTTGAAAAAGTATATTGAAATTAATACGGGCCATGATTCTTCTGTTACTTTTGAGGCTTGTAATATTATGACTGAAAAACGAAAAATCTGGGATTGGATTGTTCTTGCGGTTTTATCATTAATCTAAGATTAGATGAATAAATATACTCTTGTTGCACTTTCGGTTACAGGAGGGATCCTTTCTGGATTAGCCTGGACGAGTTGGTGTTCCGGCCTTATCCTTCTTATTGCATTTGTGCCGTTTTTCTTAATTGAAAACTATCTGTTTGATAATCCCAAAAAATTCAGTCCCAATGCCTTTTTTATTTATATTCTTCCCGGTTTTGTGATCTTCAGCATCATAGCTCTCGGATGGATGAGAGTTGCCAGTATTACGGGAGCAACATGTGTAATTATGGGATTATCATTCTTAATGGCATTTACAATGTGGCTGGCCCATATGGTAAGGTTGAAAGCAAATAATTTTTCCGGATTTGTTTCTCTGGTAACATTCTGGCTCGGATTTGAATTTCTAAGCCTTAATATAAATCTTATAACACCCTGGTTAAATTTGGGTAACGGGCTTTCAAAAGATATTATGTTCATTCAATGGTACGAGGCAACCGGTACTGCCGGTGGTTCACTCTGGATTTTATGCTCTAATCTTTTCCTTACATTATCCCTGGTAAATTCCCCGGAAAGAAAAATGAGTAACAGATTTTTCTTAGTAATCTGGTTATCCGTAATTATTATACCATCAGTTATTTCCATAGCAAGGTATTATACAATAAAACAGACCGAGAAAGGCGCAACTGAAGTCATAATTATTCAACCCAACACTGACCCTTATACTGAAAAATTCACTATTCCCTTCGAAGTACAGTTGAAAAAAGTTATCGCACTGGCAGGTACAGCTATAACAGATAAAACTTCCTGGATCATTACACCAGAAACAACTGTTGATGATCCTGTCAACTTAGATGACCTCGAGAATAACAAATACATAATGATGATTAAAGATCTGGCGGTACAATATCCCCGGGCATCAATTGTTACCGGATTAGTAAGCTATAGATTATATCCATTCTCACTTGAGGCGCCCACAAAAAGTGCAAGAAAAACTGATGCATCAGGTTTTTATTATGACCATTTTAATTCTGCTTTTAAAATTGACACTGGAAGAACCATTGAGGTATATCATAAGTCGAAACTCATACCGGGCATAGAAATGCAATTTTCTAACGGCCCGGGCAGATTAATAGGCAAGATCCTCCCAAATCTTGGAGGCACAAAATGGGGCTATGGTACTCAGAATGAGCGAATTTGCTTTGAGCATCCGAGCATCTCACAAAAAATAGCTCCGGTTATCTGTTATGAATCCGTTTTTGGAAAGTACGTAACAGACTATTTAAAAAATGGTGCCCAAGCAATATTCATAATCACAAATGATGGCTGGTGGAAAAACACAAATGGCTATAAACAGCATCTTTCCTACGCTTCTTTAAGAGCAATTGAAACCCGGCGACCGGTAGCAAGAGCAGCCAACACAGGGATCTCTTGTATAATTGATATCAGAGGCAACCGAACAGAAGAAACTGAATGGTGGAGTCAATCAGTAATTAAAGGAGAGATTTATCCCGAAACCAGGATAACACCATATGTTAAATATGGAGACTATTTAATGCACATTTCATCATTAATAAGCGTCTTTATCCTTTTAGTTATCTTCATTGCGATACCAATCAGAAAAAAAAATAAGGCGATTTAACTGAATAGTGCAACCCTTACAACATCCTTTTGTCTTTATAACCAGGTAAGCATATCAGGTGGATAATTTTAATGTTTATATACATGCTCCGCTCATTGAGGAGTGCAGAAAGGGCAATAGCAAAGCCCAGTTCAGGCTTTATAACCAATATTCAAAAGCTATGTACAACCTGGCATACAGGATATTGAACAACCGTGAAGATGCTGAGGATTTACTTCAGGAGGCATTCGTTGAATGCTTTAGGAATATCGGTTCATTCCGGTTTGAATCAACATTCGGAGCCTGGCTTAAAAAAATAATCGTTAATAAATGCATAAACCAACTGAAGAAGAAGAAAATTGAGCTGACCATTTGTGAATCCCTTCCTACATGCATTTACGAAGAAGAACCTGAGGTAACCTACGATACAGGAAAAATATTTAAGGGCATTGAAATGCTTCCCGATGGTTACAGAATTATATTAACTCTTTATCTGCTTGAAGGCTACGACCATACTGAAATCTCGCAGATACTCGGGATATCCGAATCGACTTCAAAATCTCAATATTCTAGAGCAAAAGAAAAACTAAGAAATATACTTTCAACAAATTAAATATATGGACAAGCTTGAAGAACATATCAGGAAGAACAGGGAGGATCTGGACAGGTACAGTCCATCTTCAGGTACATGGAAAAAGATAAAGAGGGGATTAAAAAAGGAAAAATCACCAATTATTCAATGGTTTTCCATTGCGGCAATGATTGTTGTGATTCTTGGTACTGCCGCAGTTTTCTTCAGACCTGGAAACAGGTGGTCAGATACCAACAGGGAAAAAAACAGTGATGCCGGACTGACATTGGCCAATCCTCAACTGAAAGAAACAGAGATTTATTACAATAACCTTGTTAATTCGCTTTACCGCGAAGCAACTCCCTTGCTGACAGGTAATCCTGAATTTAGAAAAGAACTTAATACTGACATTTCACAGCTCGATAGTATTTGTTCAGAAATTAAGAAGGATCTGAAAGATAATGTTGCAAACCAAGAGGTCGTAGAAGCATTGATACAGAACTACAGGATAAAAATCCGCCTCCTGGAGGATATGCTGATCATATTGAAGGAAAATGAAGTCAATCCTGAAAAAAAACAAAAGCTATGAACTATAAAACCATTATAACCATTAATTTGATATCGCTCTTATTCAGCTCATTATCTGCGCAGAGCGATACGGAAATGCGGAGTTTTATGAAAACTGTTCCTGTAGGAAAAGAAACTACACTGGAGATTTCAAATAAATATGGGACCATCCACATAACTTCATGGAACAAAGATTCGGCTTATATACGGGGAGAGGTAAAAGCTTTTGCACCTAACCAGACAAAGCTTAAGAAGATGTTTGAGGGAATAACAGTCAACATAACAGAAACAAAATATCTGGTAAGAGCTCAGACTGACTTCACCCA
>Ga0315273_10000814_pt1 | contig 34011 bp, 55 predicted proteins | sample YL17G02_0_MG_FD_205753 | JGI IMG/M metagenome (GOLD analysis project Ga0315273, IMG submission 205753) | Sediment microbial communities from Yellowstone Lake, YNP, Wyoming, USA - YL17G02_0 | ecosystem: Environmental > Aquatic > Freshwater > Lake > Sediment | place: USA: Wyoming | collected...
GAGTCAATTCGAATTTAATGACAAACGTACAATTCTTAAGAATCGCCCAATGAACTTGGCGCAGCAAGTTATGCAAGATGTTGATGGCTTCAATAACGCTTCAAAAGAATTTTATGATGAAGATGAAGATAGTGGAGAAAAAGAAGCTGATATTAAGAAACCTCAGCCGGTTCCTCAACAACCTATTCCTGAAAAGTCAAAGGTAGAATTAGAGCCTAAAAAGCCTGAGCCTAAGAAACCTGAAGTTCAGAAACCTAAGGCATAAATATGAGCGCACTTGACAGAATCGTTGAAGATAACATTGACCTGATAGCAGGTGAAGTATTTGAAGGTGATGGTGACGATGCTAGAATGATGATGTCAAGTTCTATAGTAGAACAGAGTGTTCACCATAAGAAGGCTTCAAGTGTGTTTAGTAGAATACAGCAGCCAGAAGTTGAAATGCATCAAGATGTAGTTACACCAGATTTCTGGAAAATAAGTAAAAACAAGTTAGTAAGAATAGTACCACACGTGGTGAAAGGGTGAACATTATGTTATCAAATCGCGAAGGACAGTCAAGTTTTCTAGATGGTTTAGTTGAAGTTTTAGCTACTGAAGAAAATACTGGCATTGCAAAAACTGCTAGTGACGCAACTGCTGTTGCACCTGTTACTGTTCCAGCAGCTGTTGAAAGTCCTGTAGTTGAAAAAGCTGCAAATAGTAGTCATCCTATTGAGAAGGCAGCTGCAGAGAAAGCAGCTGCTGAAAAAGTTGCAGCTGAAAAGTTGACATTACATCAGGTTAGAGTTGCTCGTAGAGAAGGTCGTTTTGTTAAAGTTGCTGGTCATAATGATCTTTATCAAGATGCAACAACAAATGATTTTTGGAAGATTTCAGAAGATAAGCAGTATGCTGTTCGATCGTTTGACGACAACAATGGTTTAGCCGTTAGTAAGTAAAGGACAAAACATGAAAAAAGTTCCGATGTTTGACGATCAACGTCAACCAATGTCATCATGGTTGCAGAAACTAGCTAATGAAGAGTCTCAGAACTTCACTAGCGAAGACTTAAAAGAAGATGATCTTGCCGTCAAGCAAAAAGTTGCTTATACTGGCATAACATCTACTTGGGATAAGTCGTCTGCCACTAATTCTACTCCTGCTCCGTTATTGAATGATGCAGTTCGACATGTTGACAATAAGCCAGCAGTGTTAGCATCATCTGAAAGTATTGAAAAAGAAGCAAGAACGCTTTTGATGACTGGTCTTAGTCTAGAGAAAATTGCATCAGTACTTAAGAAAAAGTACGAAGCAATTGAATTGAAAGCATTTGACATTAGTAAGTTAGAATCTGAATATGGTAAACTCGGTCATGTTTATGTTGATGCTTCATTAGTTGAAACATGTAATGATCTATCAACCATTCTTAAGACAGCAAGTCATGTTTCAAGTATAGCTATTAGAGAAGTAAAACGATCTGCAAGATGTAATGATTGCAGCATGAACAAGAGTAATTGTTGTGTCAAACTCGGATTAGCTATAACTGATTCTCCTGCTATCAAGACTGCAAGTGAAGCAAAGTTTATTCTAAACAAATTCGCTTCATTAAAGTATGTCAATACGTTTTTCATTAAATCATCAGACATTACCAAGTACTATAGTAGATTAGCATCAGAAAGTCCTGAAAGAGTTGTTAGTGACTTTTTAGTTGATATCAATCATAGACGGTCAGCGAAACAAAGCACTAGCACTAGAATAGCTGTTAAAGAAACTATTGCTAACGAGTTTAAGAATAAAGAAGCTGCCATAAAGATGGGCAAAGCTGATATTGAAGTATCTAATGGATTCAAACAGCTTCTTATTCAGAATCCTTCAATTCGTGCAGCAAAATCTGAAATGACAAAGAGATATAGTAGTGTTAGAATTGAAACATTCTTAAAAGAAGCACGTAGTGACCTCAAACGATACATTAGCTTCTTGAATATTAGACCGCTAACAGCTAATTCTAGAGATGCTATCACGAAAGAAGCTGCGTCAGAAAAGTTAGACAGTAAGATTTCAGCAGCTGCCATTGACAGTGCAATAAAAATGGCATATTCATTAAAGACAATTAGACAGTCAAGCGATGCTATTAAAATTGCAGTTGCGACAGCATTCGGTGACAAAGTCGCAAATCATGTCATGAATAAGCTGGCATCTGACAAAGAAGCTAGTATGTTGGGTTTGACATACATTGATTCGAACCTATATTCAAGTGCTAGCGAGTTGCAATCAATATTGCCTGTTTTGAATCGTCGCGCAAATAATATGATTTTCCAGATTAAAGAAGGACCGTTGTGTAAGTTAGCTAATAATCCTTCTGGAATATGTCAAGTTACAGGATTGAAGATAGTTAAAAATGCATCAATTGATTCTAGGAGACAAGCTTCTAGTGTGATAGATCATGCAAAGTCAATAAAGTTGACAAATCGGTTTGAGATTGAAAGAATTGCAGCAAAGATTAAAGATTCAGGTAATGCTGATATTATTAGACACTTTATTGCTAGTACTGATTCAGGTATTAAGAAAATAAGTTCATCATTCGTTAAACAATTGACAGATATTGCATTGAAATATGCAAAAGACGTGAATACAGTTCGCAAAATTGCAGCTACTTCATGGTCAACTGCATCATCGTTAGTTAGAGTATTACAATCGCAAGTGGCGAACAAAGTTGCGTTTGCTACTGAAGTCAAGGCTGTTATTAACAAGACTGCAAGTAATGTAAGTATGTACATGAAGCCTACAAATCAGTATGATGTCGATATTTATTCAGCTGATAAGGATAAGGTATCAGATGTCACACTTGGTAAAACGATCTGAGTATTTGAATCAGCGAAAGCGGCTGTTATATAATAATGGCGGCATTGTGCAGATTGGTGATGTAGTTGAGTGTTGTGATAAAGAGGGACACGTCGTTAATTTTGATAGAGAAACTGTCAATATTAGATTTGACGATGGTTCTCAAAAAGATTTTGCTCAACTAGAAAATGTTAACTTAATTAAGAAAAATGCGTCAGATGAACAGATAATTGAATATGTACTAAAGTATTATTAAATTCAAACAGACTAGACTATATGCGAAAGATTACTGCAATTCCATCTAAAAAGATAATGTTTAAGAATGTGCCTGTGACGAGTTTATTTTTCTATAAACGGACACTTTACAAAAAAATCAGTATTCGAGAAGCTAGTTGTTACAGTGCAGTTGAACAAATATTCTTTGAGTTAGATAAGATTGTAAGATTCATAGCAAAACAGCATGAGAATATTGCTATTGAGCTTTTTGATAGTAAGTGTCGTAAGCAAGATAATCCAGTTTTTAACATAAATGATGCTGTTGAAATAATTAAGAAATCAGTTTTGGGCAAAATAGTATCAGTGAACAAGGCTACCTGTTTAGTGCAATACAAGGATAAAGACGTCATTAGTTTTGATGAATTTGACTTTGAAGAATTGAAATTGGCAGTCAGTAAATAAATTGACTTAAATTCACAAGAATTAACTATGAACATAACAGATGTACAGATCATTTTTCCACACAATACAGATACTAATAGTAAGCTTAAATGTTTTGTGAATATAGTATTTGATGCAATTTTTATTGTGCGCAATATTCGTGTCATTGAAGGTTCAAAGGGATTTTTTGTCGTAATGCCGAATTTCAAACGAAAAGATGGCAGTTTTCAAGATACAGCTCATCCACTAAACAATGCGTTTAGACAACAAATTGATGACAAAGTATTAGAAGCTTATGAAGAAGCACTTAAGCGTAGAGCTGAACGAGTAGATAAAACTGATTCACCTTAATACGAGGAGGGACAAATGAAGACACCGTGCATATCATTTAATTGTCCCTCATGCAATTCATCGTTTGAAGTATTCCTTAAGAAGCAGCCTGAATTGATGACACTTAATTGTCCTACCTGTAAAACGTCTCTATCATTCTATGAAGGACAAACTTCAATTAACGATAATCTGCAAGAACAGTTAAAGAATGTAAAGTCGCAAGCTGAAATACATTCAATTTATAAGGCATTGAAACTAAAAAATCGACACGTGTTAACTTGTGATGATGTTATTAATCTCACGATAGATTTAGCTATTTGCAAGACGTTTGATGATGTGATGGGGTTAATGTGCAAGACAATGTAGTCAAAAGAAGATTGTATGAAGAGCAAATTGTAAAGCAAATAGTTGTCACTGCTGTTGAAAAAGCAATTTCAATGAAGATTACAAAAGACAATATAGAGAAATTTCTTGATGAAAACATGTCAGCTATTATTGATGAATCAGTAAAATGAGTAGATTTTATAGACTTGTTGAACAGCAAATAGATGTGTTCGTCACTATTTGCGAGAGATATATCGAACAACGAGGGCTTAAGGGTAAAGTTTGGGTTACAAAAGATGAAGATCAGTCAGTTGTTGGAATAGGTGATCCTGACAAACTTAAGCAAAGTAAAGATTATGGGTTCACATTCTATTATGAGATGATTATTGGTCGCGATTTGCAAGAAGTTGTTGATGAATTCAAATTCAAATTAGATCACTTTATTAAGTGTGCCAACAGTTCAAGTAGATTCAAAGTATTCAAAAATAATGAAACAAGTCAGCATAATCAAGAAAATTGAAAATTTGACTTTATCGTCAAGTGAAATTATAGAGATTATAGATGCTGCTGATGCAACAGATGAAGTCGTAGATTTTATTGCAAATAAGTATAAGCACGAAATTGAAAATGACGAATCTTTGAGTCGTGTTCGAGATATAATTGAACTAGTTAATTTGACAAAGCACGATGAAGAAAGCATCAATTTTTCAGAAGCTGCTACACGCAGCTTTTGTAGCTTAATGGCCTCAGGAAGATTAACTAGACCTGAAATCATCTATTTCATTAAGAACAACATTGCTACAGATAGTGAAATTGAAATTGTAATGTCAAAGTTTCCAAGCAAAGATTTAGTCGAAATAGTGCTGCGATGGCGACCATACTTGTTTGAAACTGTGCTATGTAAATATTGTGCACAATACAGTATATCCAATACTATGATAGACGATATGAAGCGGCGTCTTCAAAACATTGAAAAATTCAAATTCATATCCCAATAGAAAAAATTCATGAATCTCAGTAAACGACAAAAGTTTGACGAAAGCGTTAATTTAGATAGTGATGTTGAAGCTGAGTTTGAACCAACAGCATCACGCACTGAAGATGCTGAAGTACAAGAAGCTGAAGTCATTGATGATACTGAAGTAGCTCAAGAACCTGTAGAAAAAGATGAAGAACCAGATGTCTCAGACGAAGAAATATCTGACGAATTAGAGAAAAAATCTGACAATGACGTCATTAATGATTATCTCAAGCCCAACTCTCATTGCATACTCTGTACTACACCCATCTGGTCTCTAAAACTCAACAAAGCTTATCTTGACGGAAATTCTTATAGTTCACTCATTGAACAATTTTCTGTTAAATTCGAAGAACGCACTAGTAGAAAGATAAACAAGTCTTTATTACACAGACACTTTAGATTACATTTTGATGCAAGAGCTGCAGCAATTGCAGAATATAATAAGCGAAGATTGACGAGTACTGACCAACCAACTGGTTCAACTGCTCAAAGAGATATTTTCAAGTTAGCAACAAAAAAGTATTTGGATGAGTTAGAGATTTTTGATACTACTGCTAGGGAGATGATTAATAAGTATCAAGAACTAGAAACTATCATTGAAGAAAAACGCACTGCCGGTAAATCTTTCGGTATCGACGAACTTATACTTAAACAAGCACAGATACTAAATGCTCTCAATAAGCAGGCAATCTCAAAGTTTAAGGCATTATCTAAGGTTGATTTAGAAAGCAAACAAGGGCAATTCTTATCGCAATTAAGCTTTATCGGCAATAAAGCACTTGCGGGCGTATCGCAGACTGATGACAAAAAAGCCATACTGCTCACTGCTAAGCAGACTGAAGAGATTTATCTGAATGTTGTCATTAAGCAAATGTTGGCAAGACTAGAAGATCCGTTGAAATCTTTAGTGCCAGGCATATCTATAGATCAAAAAGCATTATTTTATCGTGAGTTAAAGAAATCTATAGAAGGGATACAAGAAGGAATCAATATTGATTTTGAGAAACAAGTAAAGTCATCATCACAAAAGTTGTTGACTGATAAACAGGATTCGCAGGATTCATAACATTTAACCAATGGAGGCTGTATGACAGATTTGACGGCAAAGATCACTGAACTGGAAGAGGCAGTCGCAGAGTTCAAGGCACAGTACGTCAAGTACACTGCTGAAGACGTGAATTCAGCTGGTTCAAGAGCACGTAAGGCATTGATGGTCATCAAAAAAGGCGCTAACAATCTGAGAAAGACCATCCTTACTGATCAGAAGGCAAAGAAGGCAGAACGTAAGGCTGCTAAGGCTGCTGCAGCTCCAACAGTTGCTAAGACTGGTAAGAAGGGTAAGAAGACCGTTGCTGCTGATCCGACAGTTGCAGTTGCTCTTGATGCTGAATAAACATTTATTGATGTGAAGGGGCGCTTAACCGTGTCCCTTCACATTATAGAGAGATCAATTAACATGCTGATTAAACTAAATCAAAGTGGTAAGGGTGAGTTGTTCATTTTGAGTGATGACAAGATAGGACGAGCAGATGCTCGACTTGTTTCATTGCTAGCTAGATTGACTAGAGAATTGAAAGGTAAGATTGAATCTACATATCACTGTGAAAACAGTTATAAGCAAGATTCGTCCATTGCTACTTTTGATTGGGCTGATCGTGATCGAGTTGTAAAGGTCGTTCGGTTAAATTCATTTAATGTAAAAGTACAAGAATGAAACTTGAGACTAAAGAAATTCGTACTGAGATAAGTAAATGGATGAGTCGTCTATTTGATAAAGATAAAGTACCAGAAGAAGTGAGATCGCATGTAGAAGAACTTACAAAGAAAATTGTGTCTACTCAGTTAAGCGGTCAAGAAGTTACAATAGATAAGTTGCAACAGTTATTTCAAGCAGTTGAAACAAAACTAACCAAGGATAGCAAATGAGTGATGAACAGAAGACTTCAGAAAAAGCTGAACAATCGACAGAGCAAGTTAATGAAATTAATGTTGACAGTGAGACTTATCTTACGATGCAAATGGTAAAATTAGATGATGATATTGCATCGCTAGAATTGTCAAAGGCTGAGATAGAGCTTAAAATCATGCAATGTAAGAAAAGTAAGATGCAAGCAGTAATGGATTATCATTATAATGCTCTTAAGACTCGCACTGCAAAAGAGGCAGCTGCAAAAAATGCTACTGATACTTCAGAACCTGATCATCAGTAATAAGAGTAGTTTATGTCTGATTTGAATGAATTGCAGTTTGACTCATTCGATGGTTTGAATGAAGATGACGGGTTTATGTCTGATAATGATGAGCTTGATGAAGATATTGTCGAAATCATACGATCTTCAATGAATAAAGATGGACTAGATCCTGTTGAATTTACAGATAGTGATGATGACGATTCGCAAGAGCAGTACGACGACTTATAGCCTGCCTGTCACTCTGCCAGTGTTTTTCAAAACGTTTGAGCTATTGATACTGTTTTTATAGTTTCATGTATATTGTATATACTGTCATGATTTTAAGGAGACGTTTATGCTCAAACATGTTGCTCAGATCTGCACAGAATTCTATCAAATTCTAAAAACAGCCGCTTGGTGGGAAGGTAAAACATTTCGCAATCCTACAACTGGTAGTAGAGTGAAGTTTAAGTCTTTGCCGCCGGCAGAACAAAAAAGATTGAATGCACTACATAAACAGAAATCGTCTAAACAAACTGAAAAGCAAAAGGCTCGTCTTCAGAGAGTAAAAGATAGAGAAGATCGCCGTAAGCAGAGAAAAGAAGAACGAACACGTCGTAAGAAAGAAAAAGAAGACAAGTTCAAAAACATAACTCCTGAAACTCATCCAAACTTCTTTACTGATAACGGCAAGCGCTTAGACACAAGACATGGATTTAGACCAGGTTGGAAAATTGAAAAAAATCCTGATTGGGATGCTAAAAAAGATGAATCTTATTATGCAAAAGAATTCAATCCAAAAACCGGTAAAGCTGTTCACTATTACACTGAAGATTACATGCGTAAACATAACAAGGTTAAGTTTGCTAATGTAAAACGATTTGGTGAATTGCTTCCTGAAATTCGTAAAAAGTACGCAGCTGCTCTTACAAGTGAAAATCCAAGAGATAGAGTGTATTCAACAGCAATTGCTCTTGTAGATCAAGCAGCAATGCGAATTGGCAATAAGAAAAGTGAAGAAGACGATGTTAGAGGATTACATAGTTTGCTTACTAAACATATCAAGATTACAAAAGGTGATGAAGGCAAAAGTACAGTATTGTTGACTTATACTGGTAAAGCAAAGCAAGCACAGAAACACGAGTTTGATGTTAGTCCGACAATTGCTAAGAATTTGAATGAGCTCTTGCAGAATAAGGGCCCTGAAGATTCTATTTTCACTTGGGAAAAAGATGGTAAGAAACTTAGAATCGCCCCGAGATTAGTGAATAAGTTCTTACGTAGACAGCTAGGTTCAAATGTTACAGTTCATAAGTTTAGACATCATCATGCTACAGAAAAGGTAAAGTCATTCTTAGATCAGATTAACACTGACAAGATCAGTATGCATGATGTCAGGGTTGCAATTGGTGATGCTTCAGAATACGCTGCTGAATATCTTGGAAACACGGCTAAAGTTGCTCGTCAACATTACTGTGACCCTACGATATTCCAAGAGTTTCTTAAGAGAGCGAATATTAAGCGTAGTTTGAAAGAAGTCTTAAAAGGAAAGGCATCGTCAAACGATATGATTAAACAAGCTATGGCTGGTAAATTCAAATTTACTGTTGATGAGAATCTTCAGAGTTTGACACCTGAAGAGCAGACATTCCAAGACAATATTGAAGCAATGAAACTTGAAGAGCTTCAGCCGTATGAAGACATTGATTTTGAAAATTCAGACATCGAAAATTTGAAATTGTAAATCATGCTGATAAGACGATATAGAATCTATTATGGAAAAAGAACAGCTAGAAAGTTTGATGAAAGAAGCTGTCGAAAATTGCAGTCATTGCCAATTAGGACTAGCTACTGATTGGCTTTCATATTGTTTACAAAGATCTTTAACCTGTGAAGTTTTGAGTGAGTCGGTAGTAGAAACCATCAAATCAATCAGGGCTGGAATTCCAGCGGTTGGTACTATAACATTAATTGACAATGATTATTACGAGCTGCAGGATCAAGCGTGGAAAGATGAATATCGATTACTATGTCATAAGGGCAGTCGATTTTGCATTAAGAAAATTGAAGATATAGTATATTGTGATATGCAAAATGTCCTCATGATTACAAAAGAAGTATTCATCAAATTTGACGATCCTGACTCAGTACCGATTGATGCTACAATTTCTACTCCTTCTCTTTAAGCTTCATTCTCTATTTTTGTACTAGCATTAACAATTTAGGTTTACTATGTGTCGATTTCTGTTCCAGGCCTTTCGGAGAATGATCTACAAACAATGGGAGGTCTGCTATGGGTAGTATCAGGGTTGATGAAGTTGCCGGGTTAAAAGAACTCGGCTTCGAGTCGGGAACAGCATGTGGGATAGACAAGCAGAGGATCATCGAACAATTCAGTGATTCTGTAAAACGGATCTACGAATTTGAAGAAGCCACGAGCGATTTGAAGAGTCATGTCCCTTGCCCATGAAACATCCAAGCAGAGTGGCTCTCTCTATTCATTGCTAGACGACTTGGCTGTAAAACTTTGATTACTATAGAAAGAACAAATGCAAAATAACGATGCACAAAAACGTGCCATTATAGATGTCATAAGTTTGCTAAAAAATACATTTGAAATAAAAGATGATGATGCAACTGTCATTTCTCAGCAGCTTAGTTCAAAACAACAAGAGACTGAGCAGAAGTTAAAAGAGTTACAACAAAAAGAAACAGAATTCAGAAAATCAACGTTGCTAGAAATGCAACAAATAAGACAATATCGTAATGAAATCCGTCAACAACAGTCGACAATAAAAGCACAACTTACTGACATCAATAGCAAATTGTCAGCATTACAAAGTCAAGAACAATCTATCATTAAACAAGCTAATGACATCAAGCAACTAACAGCACGACTTAATGAGAAAGAAAAGTTGATTGATGATAGATTACAGAGCATTTCTGAAATGTCAAAAGAAGATGCTATTACATTACTATGCACTCGAGCTGAAAATGATGCAAAATTGCGATGCGAAAAGATCGTCAAAGATGCAATAAATGAAGCAAATTCACGATCAGAAGCAGAAGCACAAAGTATTTTAGCATTCGCTGTCCAAAAAGAATCTACAAATATAATTTCTAGTCTCGCAACATGCGTAATAGACTTACCAAATGAAGCGATAAAAGGCAAAATCATTGGTCGCGAAGGTCGTAATGTAAGAACATTTGAAGAACTTACAGGAGTGTCTGTATTAGTTGATGATACACCTGAAGCAATTGTAATATCATGCTATGAACCAATGAGAAGAGAAATTGCAAAGTTGGCAATGACAAAATTAATTGCTGACGGTCGAATTCATCCTCAACGAATAGAACAAGTAATTGAACTTGCAACAACAGAAATAAATGATGGTGTCATTAGGACAGCTAATGAAATACTGTCTAGATTTCAAATTACTAATATCCATGATGAACTGATTAAGTTACTAGGTCAACTCAAATATCGTACAAGCTATTCCCAAAATGTACTTGATCATAGTTGTGAAGTGGCAGCAATTGCTGGCAATATTGCTGCTGAATTACGATTAAATAAAGAAATAGCCGTGAGAGCCGGGCTATTACATGACATAGGTAAAGCAGTCGATAGAGAGTTAGCTGGGTCGCATGCTGATCTTGGACTTGAAATAGCAAAGCAATGTGGTGAATCAAGTGTTATATGCAGTGTAATAGCTGAACATCACAATGATGACAACGTGTCGTCAATATACACTTGGATAATAAAGACTGCTGATACATTGTCCTCTGCAAGACCCGGTGTACGACAAGACACATTTGATGCGTATGCAAGACGACTGACAGAATTAGAAAATACAGCAAAAAGTTTTGACAATGTCAAATCAGTCTTTGCGATTTCTGCCGGTAGAGAGCTTCGTGTCGTTGTAGAGCCTGAGAAAATATCTGATAATGACACCAACGTATTAGCTGAAAATATTAAACAAAAAATTGAGCAGACTTTGAAGTATCCAGGCCAAATAAAAGTTACTGTAATACGCGAAACTAGATGCATAAGGATCGCATCATGAAAAATTTGTACGATTGTTGGTTGAAGTTCTGGATGTGCACATTGAATATGGTAGATCCTATAAACTACAACTTATTCAAATCCATTGTCATTGGTTGCTTAATAGGAGGAATCATAGGAATTGTCAGTTTATCCTTTCAAAAGTAAATTTAACGAAAGGAGCTATTTTGAAGCTAATTTCAATTACGATAGTAGTCGGATTCATACTACTAATAATAGCTGCATTTTTTGCTATCAAACTACAAATTGACAACGTAAAAGATATTCAGATACAACAACAAGAAGAACATCGTAAGACAAATCAGTTTTTACTTTCTACTGTTGACTGGTCTACTCGACGACAGCGATTGACATTGTTCATTCGAGATATAATTGTTAAAAGTAGACTAAAAGTCAAAAATCCAATACCTCTTGAAGAAGCATATCTTATTGCAGAAACTGATGTCGTTGAATCAGAAAAATATCCCAATGTAGATGTTTTATTATTATTAGCAATGCAGCGATGCGAATCACGTTTTAATAGACAAGCTGTTAGTTCTGAAGGTGCAATAGGTATCAACCAACTAATGCCTTCTACTGGAAGATTACTTTGCACTCATTTTGGAATTGAATATTGTGATTCATTACTTTATGACATAGCAACAAGTACAAAGCTTGCTGCAAAATTGTTAGACATTCTATATACGACTTATCAGCGATATGATTTAACACTGGCAGATTATAATGGTGGTCCGTATGCTGCATCATATTACAAAAACAAAAGGTCATCATTGCCGGAAGAAACTGCAGCGTATGTACCTAGTGTATTAAAGACGTGGGAAAACTATAAAGAGGCATTCAAAGTATATAACATTAATTTAGGGTCAAACTCTACTGTTATTAATTTAGGATCAACTTCGAATATTGACACGATTAATAAGTTAGGCATCATAAAACCGTAAGGGCAAATTATGGCACAAGTCAATGAAGGTGATGTAATGTCTGCAATAGTTTTGGTAAAATCTGTCACCAAAGCTAAAACTAAAGACGGTGCTGACTACTTAAAACTTGAAGTTAATGATGGTCATCAAGACTGGCCTGCATTTGTCTGGGACCCCAATATATACGATTTCAAAGAAGGTGAAATGGTCAAACTCAAAGGTGAGTTTGGATCATTCAAAGGCAAACCGAAAATTACTGTTATTAGCGCATCAAAAACAACTGAAACTGTGAAGTTGCCGTCATTGTCATCTGAAGAATTAGCAAACTACATTGAAAGGTTTAACAGATTAAGAGATTTAGTTTCAGATGAAGACTTCAAGGCTATATTTGAATATACCTTTGACAATGACTCTATTTGGCAGTCGTTCATCAAGGCACCTGCTGCAAAAGGAAATCATCAAGCATATCTTGGTGGATTACTTAAACATTCTGTTGAAGTCGCTGAACTTTGTAATTATACTTATCATCACAATCCCATTGGCGCCAATCATAGCTTATTGATCACCGGTGCTCTTCTTCATGACATTGGCAAAATAAAAGAATATGTCTACGACTCAACAATTGACAGATCTACAGCCGGTAAGCTAATTGGTCATACTTCGCTAGCATTAATGATTATTAGTTGGTTGGTTCCAAACGACTTTAACAAAAAGAAATTGATTGAACTCTTACATGTAGTATTGTCTCATCATGGCAAACGGGACTGGGGAGCACCGGTTGAACCAATGATGAAAGAAGCGTTGATTGTGCATAACGCAGACATGATTAATTGTTATGGCGCTAGATTTGACGAAGTAAAAGAAAAAGCGCAATCTAAAGAATGGTCGGAATTCGATAATACTTACAATCGATCTTGGTACTTGCATACTACGATATGAAGCATGAAAAAAGATTCAAACCTGATGAAATTGAATTCGCATTTACGCACTGTTTACAAAATAATGAATCTACTAAAGTTAAGTTTCTAGTTTTTGCTAATAGCTGTCGACCTTACAAGTGTTCTGGCATTATTCGAAGATTATCGTTTGAAAAAACGTCAGATACAAAGGTTGCAGGTCAACTTAGACGAAACTGGATAGTACTTTTCAGTAATTTCAAATCAAAAGGAATGTATCAAAGGAACTTTACTGCGCCATTGAAAAATATTAGATTTAAGACACTACCTGATTATGTCATGCAAAACGCAAAGTTGGCTGAGTTTTTTTCAAATCATTTTATTGAACAACCAATAACTAGAAATTCAACATTATCAAAGTTCAGTTTCATGAATTAAGGGTGGAAGATTACCGGTAAGGACAGATACACCGGCGCCAGAAACTGTCTATTAAATTGGTTTGGGTAACTGGTAAGTAGTAGCAACTTAGTTGCGAAAGACTTTATCTTCCACCCTATTTTTTTTCAAAGGACAATACAATGAAAAACAACGTGTTCAATCCTGAATCAAACGAATCCATTGAGCAAAGAGTAAAAAAAATCATCAGTAATACTATCGGCGTTAGTAACGATGCTGTTGTACCACAGGCATCATTTCAACAAGATCTTGCAGCTGATTCTTTAGATTTCATTGAATTGATTATGGCATTTGAAGATGATTTTGACATTGAAATTTCTGATGAAGACGCAGAAAAAATCAAGACTGTGCAAGATGCGATTGCATACGTTGAAAACAAAGTTTGATAACTGTCTGCATTACTGACAATCTTTGCAAATCGTATTGATTAGTGTTAAATGGATACTTTCACTGTTAATGGTCATCCGATCATAGACAAATTCCCGCCAGATCTTCTTCGTGATCTTGAGAACATTGGTAGTATAACCAGACTCACTCAAGGCAAACTCAAAGGTTTTCGAATAACCTACCTGCCTGCAAAATCAAAACATGATTTGATTGTCGCGCTTGCTCTTCACAAACTTAAAATACTACGCAGCACAGAACATTTGAATACTCGAGGCAAATCGTATATCAACATTCATGAATTAGTTTGTTCATGATATTCACTAACCCATTTAACCTTAAGGAGGTTTGGTATGGGTAGAAAGAGAAGGCTACTGGACTACAGTTCAGTAGATGAGTTCTTGCGTAATTACCCGTCAGGAACCTGGAAAGAGTTTAAGATAGCTCATCCAGATTTCACAATGACGGATGCTTCCTTCTATAATAGGAAGCATAGATTGCTTGGACCAACTGACAGACAGCGAGGACCGAAACTCTACACGTCTGTCTGTGCAGTGGATCACATGGCTGCTGCGTTTCGAATCGTACCGGCTGCGCAAAATTCAGATTCTGCTGTAAAATACAGAAATCTGACGCTTGTAGAAATCAAGTCAGTGGTCAAAGAGTTGATTACTAACCTCAATGATTCAATGCATCTGCGGTTGCAAGTTGTTGAACTTGCAGATCCGATGTCATTGGAAATAAGGAGACTGACGAAATGACGACCAAATCCGCAATAGCAAAGCTCATTCACGAAGGCTACTTCCAAGTCGCCGAAAAAGGCGGCGAAATTCATCTATACAAGATGGTCGGTGGCAAAGTGATTCATCTTGTGTTGCAAAAGGTGAATGATGGCTTCGTTCTTTCTCGACCGCAATACAGCTACAAGTGCACCACATCATACCTTGACTTCACAGAAGATGAAGAACGTACCACTCGACGGTATGATGTTGCAATTGCAATTGTTGAACACTTGCAGCGAGCCGGAATTTGGGAGTCAATCTCAAACAAAGGTTACCTGAAAATCAACATGAACAACCCGAAGCTCAAGAGCGATTGTGCAAAAGCAAAGGCTCTTACACAACGGCTGCAAACAACAGTCGTCAGTTTGATCGGCAAACAGAATGTTCACGTTTGAATTGAGAGCGATACAGATTCCTTGTAAGCCCGAAGAAGGCGAGGAATGGAAAGAGCAAGGGGAGGATATCTATCTTCCCCTTGCTATCTGTACTGTAAGACTAAATACATTGACAGAAGTAGAAGAGAATGAACTACAGTCATCGATATTAAATTCATTGAAAATTGAAATCGGTGACAAGTTCCTGTTATTGAATCCTGAATATGTTCATCCATTCAATTTGAAAACTGACAAAGATTTTATGGCCATGCTAAACGGATCACAATCTCTTTGTATTGAAATACGAGTAAGAAATGAAACATCACTTGTTTTTGCTATTGGTGGTGTCTGGGACAATGAAAATAAAACATGGATTTATGAACCATTCTGCAAATCTGAAGAATTTTGGAAATAGGAGAATCTATGCTCAAAAAGAAATTCAAAAAGGTCTGGTTTGACAATGCTCTTTGGAATGTTGTACAAGTGATTTCACCGAACAAGTTTGATGACTTCTTGATTTTAGATCGAATTTTGGAAGGTGAAGTTAATGAAGGTGGAGTAAAGTGTCACGATATAATTTCTGTTGATGCTCATAATGAAGAGTTTTATCCTGACAGTCCAAAAGTTCGAAAGATCATGCAAGAGTGGATCGAAATTAGCAGGCATACTGAAGAATTGAGAAAAAAGTGCAGGAAAGATTTAGAACGTGAATGGTTAGATCTCTTTGCGTTTTGACTTGATTTATCTGTTATGCAACATTACTACATTGTTTACAAGCTTTATTCTAATCTCAGCGGTAAAGAAACTACTTATGGTCTTGTCTCTAATGTACATCCGTTTGAATGGTTGAAAACTCGAATTGAGTTTCAGGGCAATGACAGAACAACACTACTAAACTTTATCAAGATAACTGAAGAAGAAGTCAGTATATACCCTGAAAAGTGAGAAATCTTATGCCCAAGATTGGAACAGAGAAAAAAGTCAAGTCAAGTGATGTTAGCAGTTTTACTGAAACAAAAAAATTCAAAGTACTTTTCTGCGGGAATGTCGAGGGGAATTCTAATAAATTCTATTGTATTGAATTACAGTTCAGCCCTTCTACAAACTCATATCGTTTATTCACTCATTATGGTCGACTTGGTATGTCAGAAGTTTTTGGCATACGAGATGATACAAAAGAAGAACCGAACCGACCGATCACTGATTTCTCATTCATGGAAAAAGAATTTGACTCAATTGTTAAGAGCAAACTTCGTGGCAAAAGCATCAAGGATGACAGAGGTACCAGTGATTCACGTCGTGAAAATTATGAGGAAGTCGAAACGTTTTCACCCAAGGTGGGATCACCAAATATCCGTGGTCAGTCAGTTACTGTAGTGTCGACAAAGAAAGCAGCAATTGACGTATCAAGCATCAAAAATCAGAAGATTGTCAAATTCATCAATCAAATTGTTGATGAAAACATTCATAACATTACATCATTGACGACATTGACATTGACTTCCAACGGTCTTGAAACTCCTCTTGGACCCGTTACAAAAGATCAGATAGCAAAAGCCAAATCTGCACTATCAAAGTTGCAATTCTTTCTTGGCAACAAAGACAAAATGAATCCTGATTCACAGGATGTAAGAGAGATGAACAATCTCTACTACTCGTTGATTCCTCATTCATTCGGTCACAAAATCACTATTGATGATTGGATTCTTGAGTCAAAGAAACTTATTGAAGAATTTGATTTGCTGGACCAGCTTGAGTCAGCTGTGCAAATGGGATCAGCGCTGAATCAAAATGCTTCTCAACGACTGAGTGCAATTGGCGTTGATATTGATGAATTGACTGATAGCAAAGAACAAGACAGACTACGAAGTTACGTAGCAAATTCAAAGGCTCTGAACCATCGAGGAGCTGATGTCTGGAATTGGAAGGTAAGAGACATCTTTACTATCAAGATTCCTAACGAGAGGGCCCGGTTCGAAACGACAGGGCAACGTGTAGGTAATGTTAAAGAACTCTTTCACGGATCGAAAAACTGTAACATTCTTAGCATTTTGAAGAACGGGTTGATTATCCCGCCGCATAACGCACCCGGTGTGACTGGGCGAGCTTTTGGCTCGGGAATTTACTTTGCAAACGCAAGTAGTAAAAGTCTAAATTATTCTATTGGATTTTGGAGCACAACACGGAATCGTTACAATAATGCATTTTTGTTTATTGCAAAAGTTGCAATGGGACGGATATTTGACACTCATACTGCAATGTATCAAGGTATACCATCTTCATATAATAGTATTTGGGCTCATGCTGGTAAAAGCTTATATAATGATGAATTTATAGTAGAAACACCTGCACAACAGTCAATAACACACATTATTGAAATGACAAAATGAAAGTTTGCGAATATTGTAATGAGCAAATAGTCGTTAAAAATTCGAGGTCTGTTACTAATCATTACAAGTCTTGCAAAGTATATAAGCAAAAAATAATTGAAGTAGCATCTATCGTAACAAAGAATTTTCTTCAAAGAGAATATATTGAAGGCGGAAAGTCTCTTCATTACTTAAGAAGACAATTAGGATTAAAACGTAATCGATTGCTTAAGAAAAAACTTAAAGAATTTGGATTGTCACAAGTGTCTGTAACGGATTCTAGACAATTAGAATTCCAACGACAATTAATTTCAGACACTTGTAACAAAAAATATGGTGCAGATACACCTCTTAACAAAGGTACATCGTCTCGGCAAAAATTAGAACAAAACTTATTGACAAATCATGGCGTAACAAATGTATTTCAACGTAAAGATGTAATAGCAAAAATAAAGCAAACAGTAAAAAGAAAATATGGAACTAACAGTGCATCAAGTAGTCCAATTATTAGAGAAAGAGTTAAAAAGACATGTATTGAAAGATATGGTGTTGACAATGTATGGAAAAGTCCAGAAATAATTGACCAAATTAAACAAACTAAAGTAAACAACCCAAAAGCTTATAGTATAGCGTCAGACATTTCTCAAAAGCTATTTTTTGCTATTTATAAAAAGCTATCTTTGGACTTACAAAAGCATACATACTTTTTACAACTCAATAAAGAGTTTGGTCAAAAATTTGGCAACAAATATTATTGTTATGATTTTGTAATAACAAGTAATAAAAAATGTATTGAATTTAATGGAAATTATTGGCATATGAATCCTAAGATGCACAATGCTAATGACGTGAATTCAACAACTAATAAAACAGCAAGTGAAATTTGGGCATTAGATAAAGAAAAACAAGATTGTTTGCGATCAAAAGGATTTGATGTTTTAGTTATTTGGCAAAGAGACTATACAACACATCCAATAAAAACAGTTAGACAATGTTTACAGTTTTTAACAAGTTAAAGAACTTTCAATCACGTAAAAACACACACAAACAACAAGGAGTTTTTATGGACGTTACACTAGTAGAAAATGTAGCAAAAGAGTTTGTGTCACAGCAGAAGCCATTCACATCAGTGAATCTCACCAATCATATCAAGAAAGAAAAGAAAGTTTGGGTCAAGAATTCCGAAGTTGCTGATTGGCTTCGACACAATTTCTTGATATCAGTTAATGACGGTAACTTTGACACTACGACTATTGGTGTCAATGACGACACAGATCAAGCGACTTTGTATCATCCGTGCTTTATGAACATTTCAAGTTATACTGATACAAATTTGCAGGCAATCACTCCTGATGAATTCCGACAGTTGCATGGTATCGATCCATTCACAGGTCAACCTGTTAAGAGTGGTATAATTAGCGTCTCGATTCCGGCAACTACTGTTACTGTGAAGACTACTATCGAACCTACGATCATTCGTGAAATCAAACGTATTCATGTGCCTACAAGAATGATTGCTGCCATCGGTCTACAACCGGGTGATTCAGTCAAACCTGATCGATTCATAACGACTGTAACAGTGCCAGCAAATCTTAAAGTTCACACTGATGGCCGGTTGAGTATACCTCGAACATGTATCAAGTTCAATGGCAAATCAATCGGTACACGACCAGTAAAAGTGTTCGTGCGAGACAATCGTATTGGATTTGAAAGCGTCAAATAATTACATCTGTTGAACGTAAAAATCGTTGATTAATCGTGCATAAGATTAATTAACGATTTTTGTTTGCTCATTTATTATAAGGTGAAACATGACAGTCAGTTTCAAAGATCTAAAAATCAAAAGTGCAATTGCGAGTCAACCGAGACAACTTTCATTACGTTCACAATTAACAGAATTGAAAATGCAACCTGTAATTGTGTTTTGTTTTCCTGGCAGAAGCTTTTCAGGAACATTCTTGAAATGCTGGACTGACACATTACATTTTTGCATGGAAAACGGTATCGACTGTTTGATGATTAATGAATATTCTAGCATGGTTCATTTTTCAAGAACAAAATGTCTTGGTGCTAATGTATTACGTGGCAAAAACCAAAAACCCTTTGACGGTAAAATACCATACACACATTTGATGTGGATTGATTCTGATATAGCTTGGTTTCCACAACAAATCGGACAACTCTTACTAAGAAATGTCGATGTTGTAGCTGGGCTATATACACATGAAGACCGAAACAATTTTGTAGCATACAAGAATTGCAATTTAGATTTGTTCAAAAAGCAAGGCCGATTTGAATCGCTAAAGAGAGACGAAGTTGATGTCGGCGTCCTGGGTGAAAAAGATCTAATTGAAGTTGACTATACCGGTATGGGCTTCATGTTAATTAAACACGGCGTTATTGAATCATTGGAATATCCATGGTTCAGATCTGATTTAAGAATCATTGGTGATGACATTCAGGACATTGCTAGTGAAGATGCATCATTTTGTGCTAGTGTTAAAAGTAAATTCAAAATTTATGTAGATCCGACTGTATTAGTGGGTCATGAAAAATCAATCATAATCAACTAACTATGATAAGACAAACTAGTACTAGAATTCTAGTAATTGATGAAGAATCAAAAAGTAGCATAAAGCGATTAATCAACTATGCTACAGATCACAAAATTGACTTTGCTACTTTACAAGATGTAGTAAACACTAAAAAACCGCCAATTGGTAACTGTCCTGAATACGTGTGCAAATTGTATGATGGTTTTAGAGTAGTATTTTCAATTGAACAACAACCGGACAAAAATTGGTATCGACATTTATCTGTATCGATCAATGATAGAGTAAAACTTCCGAGTGTAGAAGCCGTAGAAATGATAATGACTGAGTTTGGATTTGTCGGTACTATTAAAGACTGTCAATTATGGATAGAGAAAAATTCAATTCCTTCTGCGATTAATCTGCTACAGCAATGTCATGACACAGTTGTGTGATTATTTGTATCAAGGTTCTGGTGGCACAATCGGTGATTTGTTATTATCTTCTCATAGCGTTCGTCATTTAGCGTATTTCCACAAAATATCTGTTGCGATTCCTCAGTCATTACGACAAGAACTAAAAGATCTTTACACTCGACATAAGTTCTTAACTAATATTGAAGAACTTGATGATGCTACTTTCTTTGACTCTACAAAATTCAAGCTTTACGCTGCAAACAAGAACTATTGTCCAATTGTATATTTGAAAGACATTTGGTTTCTAAAAGATATTACATTTTGCAATCTTAATGAATGGTTTGATCTACAAGAAAAACCAACAATAGACTTTAGTAAATGTATTGGCACACATATATGTAGTTCATCAAACTGGAATAGACCTACAATACCACACGTTAAATTATGGTTGCAAAGAATACAAGCATCAAATTTCAAACCATACTTCTTTGGAACAAAGAAAGATGAAGAGTTGTTAATGAGTCTGTATCCTGAAATAAAATCATGGTTTACATTTGAAGAAGATTACTGGCGATTTGGAAAAGATTCGATATTACAGACAATGGCTAATATTTCTGGTATGCACGGATTAATAGTTTTTAGTTCTTGGTCAGCGTATGCTGCAATTTTACAAGGGGTACCAGTAGTAGAATTGTGGAATGAAAGACAATGGCAATTCTATTCACCATTAGTGAATAGAATGCTAGGTGGGCCGGTACACTACGTAGCTGCTTCGTACAAAGAAGAACCTAATCCATACTTATTTACTGAAATTTTTGCAGGACTAAAAAGCCGCTATCAAGCTATTCACTTAGATAGTACATCTCTTTCGAACAATATCGTACATCCAGTGAGCACCTTCAGCATCCTGTTTTTGTTTGCTATACTTGCCAAGTGCATCTGTAGTAGTAGTATAATAATGATCAGTTATCTTTCGTGAAATCGGCGGCCACCAAGGTTCACGCAGATCTAGTGCTCGACCAGCATCTCTAAATCCTGCAAATTCAGGTGGCAAGTATTTAGCAAATTCATAACCATGATGCACATTCAAATAGTCTACAGGAAGAGCATTCATTTCTTCTCTAAATTGCTTTGTACCAACTCGAGGTGAACCAAAAGCAAAACATGAACAAGATATACCTAAATTCTTAGCAGCATCTCTTGCAGCTAAGGCAGCCAAGGCTGATCCTCGTGAATGTGCAACATAGATGACTGGTGGCAGCTTATTATCTTTCCAGATTTCACCAAGTCGACTTTTGCGATCGGGTTTTTGACCTGTTTTGTCTTGTGCAAATCGCTGTAAGTATTCTTGAAATGTTGGTTTGAAATTTAGCCAAGAAGTATAGAAATCGTTATGAATATACCCTTGCTTTGTTGAGTCGTTAGTATATACCAAGTATTTTTCAGGATTTGGATCTTTCAAAGGAAAAGCGTCAAAGTCTCCGATCCAAGCACGCAGATTTTTAGTACCGCTAATCGCAAAGTATAAGCGATCTGCAAATTCAGCTATATAGGCAAAATCTTCGTTGTTTTCAAAGGCAATGTAATTGACTACATCAGTGAACTCTGGAAACTTATCTAAAGGTGGAGTTTCATGTAATCTATGACTAGTAGATTCGGCAAATCTCCAAGCACTTGCTACGGGATTCATGAAAGCTCCTTTGTTTCATTGATGAATAGTTCATCATTAGCTATGAGGTCAAATTTTGTGACTTTGCGTGTGAAATCGCAAGAGTGCGTACTCCAAGAAGCTATATTGCCGATTGCTTGACCATTAATAGTCATAATCATACTACCAAATGCTGTCATATGCTGACTGAATTTAACATATCCATCGTCGTCCAGATATAATGATGATGATTCACTTGCCATGACAATATACTTGACTAATAACTTGTATTCGTTTACTTAAAGTCAATGATGGTTTTTGCATAGTATTACTTAACAATCAACACTTAACGAAAGGGGTTCAGATGGCTGCTACAAAAAAGATTGCCAGTACGTTGATGAACGTACTCGACAATCCTCGCATGCAGGTAATTCTTGACAAGTCAAAGCCTATTCAGCCTGTCGTAGATGACATGTTGAAGTTTTGGAGCTATGATTTGTATACCAGAAATCCTGGTGCGGCGTACACAGATGACGGCGTCTTTGTCGGAACAGATCTTGACCTTATCTGTTTCATGTCTGCACTTGCTGAGCGCGGTGCAGTAATCAACATTCCGAAGTATGAAGGTCGAAGACAAAAGACTGCTGCTGAAGGTGAAGTCATTGTATCGAAAGACAATCGTCATGGAAAGATTCTCTCGGTCATTGCAAACAAAGAAATCTTTTCATTCTCGATTCGTATCAACGATGCAAATGTCATTACAACTGATTCAGTCGGCAACTTCCGAAACTTCATGCTTGTTGATGTTGATGGTACTTGGTATGACGGTTGGAAGTGTATTGAGTTTGTACCGACGGCCAAAGAGAATGATTTCTTGACAAACAACAGTCTTTGGTCAGGAAATTCAGTAGTCTTCAAGAATTTCGTGCATCCCAATCGTTGGATTTCATTCTATGGCCAGTACTACTTCGTCACAAAAGCTTTGCTTGATCGACTTGAAGAAGAAGGCAAGCATATCGAAGAATGTATCGGTCAAATCAAAGCACGTGGCGTGAAGTTGCCTCCTGGAGATGCTGTAGAATGGCCCAAGAAGACAAATATCGGTAATGTCAAGTCAATCATGGTCAAGACCATGGAGGCTGAAATTGACTATCCTGATGTTTACGGTAATTGGTGCGATGCAACCGACGGTCTCTTGCCAAACTTCACTGGCAAAAATGATGTTGATCTTTTGCGAGCAATGTATGCTCGGAAGAAAGAAATCACGTACTCATTGATTCCGAAACTTCGAGTTGCTACAAGGGCAACAGAGTATGCGTTCTTCAAGTATGGTGATGAAGGTAAGAAGATGCCGGCTTGGATTGAGAATGCAAAGTGGGAACCTGGGTTTGTCCAGAAGGGCAAGCGAAAGGAATGGAATCGATTAGTGTTTGTCAAAGGAATTTCTCTCAGATACCGCATTTGGGAGAAATCAGAACAAGTCGCAGCTGACTGAGTTTCTAGTGAATGTTTGAGAAGCTGGGCGAGTAATCGTCTAGCTTTTTTTATGTTGAGATTCTGAAAAATCTTTTGATAACTCTGCTATTCAAACGGAGGAGATTATGAACGAAGAAAAAATGATTCAAAGTATAGTCAAGACAGCTGCAGAATTGATTTGTCCTGATTGTGGTTATGAATGTAATGACGGTGAACCTGAAAATGACTTGATTAAGTGCCCTAATTGCGGTGAATTCATGTACAAAAAAGCTGATTTAGATAGTGCTATTTTCAAAACTGCAAATTCAAAAAAAGGTTTTGTGACTGATATTGAAAATGATACAGTTAGCAATAACAATTTCAGAAAAGTATTGTATACTGGTAAGTATAGTCAATTAGTGTTAATGTCTCTCGGGCCGAATGAAGACATTGGTAGCGAAGTTCATAAGGATACAGATCAGTTCTTTAGAATAGATGAAGGTTCAGGCAAAGTTGTCATCAATGGTATTGAACATAAAATCAAGAATGGGTCAGCAGTTGTTGTGCCTGCAGGAGCGCAACACAATGTTGTAGCAGATGCAAATGGATTAAAACTTTATTCAATCTATTCACCGCCGCACCATGCAGATAAGACTATTCACGCAACTAAAAAAGATGCAGAAGTTGCTGAAGAGCAATTTGATGGACAAACCACAGAGGAGTAATCATGAAAGCAATTGTGAACATGCTGAAGAAATTGCTGTCAATTTTCAAGACCAAGAAAAAGGAAGTTGAAACAGAGACACCTGAAACTAAAAAGTAGAGATATAAATGGACTCTAACTTCAGTAATTCATTACAATTGATTTTGACATTTGAAGGTGGCTATTCTAATGATCCTGCAGATCATGGAGGAGCTACAAACAAAGGCATAATTCAGACTGCATACAATACATATAGAACATCATTACGATTGCCGACACAGTCTGTACAGTATATTTCAGATGCTGAAGTTAGAGACATTTACTACAAAAATTATTGGTTAGTTGCAAAGTGTGATAAATTGCCTATAGGAATTGACACACTGCATTTTGACACTGCAGTAAATGTAGGACCGACTCAAGCTGCAAAGTTTTTGCAGCGAACTGTTGGTGTAAAAGATGATGGTGTAATTGGCAGCCAAACGTTGGCAGCTGTTAATGCAACTGTTTCAAAAACTGTAATTAGAAAATATTGTACATCCAGAGTAAATTTTTATATTGATTTAGTTGTAAAGGATGTCTCGCAATTGAAGTTTCTTAAAGGTTGGATTAGTCGAGCAATGTCATTTATTTGAGACTGAATTATGAGACACTTAGCAACTATACAATCTGAATTTTTGAAAATTGCTCGAGATTGGGACGACTTAACATACGAAGAACAGAAGTCGTATTTGGATAGACATCCGCAAAGTAAACGAAAGATAACTGCAAAGCCTGGTGAATCTAAAGTAAAATCTGCAGATCAAATCATTTATTTATTAGTGCCTAAAAAGTATAATGGTAATTGGCAAGAAGCGTCAAATACTAAAGATGTTACAGTTGTCGCAGATGGCGAGTCATTGACTGAAGAAGAGTTAAATGACACACAGAAAGAATATGATGCAGATTTAGTTCGAGTTAGCGCAAGTGAAGCTAAGAAATTTTTTAGAGATCAAGAACGTGCAGAACGTGTAACAAAATTTGATGATGGCAAACCTGTAAAACAGTATTTGCTAGATCAAGAAATTAGTTATGTAGAGTCAAAATTAAAAAAGCTTATTGAAATGCAAGCACCGGACGTTATAATTGAACAGACAAAGAATAGACTTGAAGATGCAAAATCAGGACAGCTTGCAATTAAAAATATTGACAACTATGATGGTGAACTTATAGATACAATAGAAACTGTTGTTGGGCGTGGTGGTAGAAAGCATACTAAGATAACGACAAAGTCTGGTAAGATTTTCGGTATTTTTAATGGTATGTATTCGACATTCGCTGCGGATTGGAAAAGTTAATACATATTTGATATCACAGTAAAAAGTATGAAACATTTTTCAGCAATATCGTCAGAATTTGCAAAAATTGCTATTGGATGGCAAGATTTGTCAGAACAGACTCAGCGAGAATACTTGCAACAACATCCAAAGTCAAAACGCCATTTGCAACCACGACAACCAAAAGAGTTATCTTTAAGCTTTGCGCGACTAGATCCATCTGATTTGAAGCGTTCATTAGATGAAATGGCTGCAAAATATTTTGACAAAAATGAAATCGATATTGATACTCATTATTCATCTTACTATATGCAAGATCCTAACTGGAAATCATACGCAACAATAAAGATACATTCTGCTGATAAGCAAAAAGTTAGAGATTTCAAAGCCGATTTAGCAGAATTCAAACGAGAGAGGAAGAATCAGTATGTTTAAGTTTATTGCTCAGATTCAAAATGAATTCATGAAGTTTGCTCGTAGGTGGGAAGATCTACCTTATGAGTACCAGGTTGGTTATGTCCGGCGTCATCCTGATACACGACGTAAAGTAACTGCTCCTCCTACACCGACATCACCTACGAGTGGTCTCAAAATTCACACACCTTCACGTGGTCATGCTCATCCTATTCTCGATCTATTACGAAGCACTACAAACGCATCGACTGATAAGCCGATTGAACGTAAGTATTTGACAATGCGAGAAGGAACAGCTAACAAATTTCATTATTTCGTAGTATTTCCTACAAAAGACGGTCAGTTCGCTGCTGCAAATGCTTATGGTCGAATTGGTTACGAACCAAAAGCTATAATGTTTGCAAAAGGCCCAAGTGAACGCGCAATTATTAATGAAATGAATGAAAAATTCGAGAAGAAACTGAAAAAAGGCTATCAACAAAGTAAGATGTCAGAAGAAGATTCAACTCCTGTAAGTAGTCATTCTGTCCCTGCATCTGGTCTAAATATATATGAAAGAGCTGACATGCTTGATCGACAGCGGACACCTACAAATTCAGAACAGTTACTTAAAGATGTTCTCAAGGAAAATAAAAGACTTCGCAAAATGCTTGAATCTCGTCGTGAATCAATGTAACAGATAGCTGTAAATCTTTGGCTGAGATCAGTAAAGGATTTATTAAATATGATAGATCCTTTTTTTATGTGGAGTAATCGATGATATTTTTACATTTCAAAGAAGAACATTTGATAGGAGCAGTCAAAGAACTATTTGTACCGCTTAATAATATCATTCAATATTATACTTTAATCTCAGACGAAGCAACTCATTTTCGACTCTATTACACTGTATCAAACGAACACGATTCTATAAATTTAACATTAGAAGGTTACAACTTCGTTAAAGATGTAACAGGCAAGCTTTGTATGGTTATTGATTCACCATTTTTTGTTGATGAAAAAGTCATTAATAAATTTCAAGCAATGAATGGATGCAAACATGAGAAAACTAGCAACAGTACAGCAAATTGAAGAAATTCAACCTATTGAAAATGCTGATGCTATTGAAAAGGCTCGCATCAAAGGTTGGTGGGTTGTAGTCAAAAAAGATCAATTCAAAATTGGTGACAAATGTATCTACTTTGAGATAGATAGTTTGCTGCCCATTATTCCGCAATTTTCTTTCTTGTCAAAAGGTCAGTCTCTTAAGAAGTCAATTGAAGATGGGAAAGAGATCACTGGATTTCGTCTCAAGACGATCCGGCTCAGGAATCAAATATCACAGGGTTTGATCATGCCATTGTCAGAATTTCCTGAAGTCACGGTGCTTGACATTGATACGGATGTTTCAGAATTATTGAATATTTTCAAATATGAACCGCCGATTCCTGTTCATTTAGCTGGCGATGTCAAAAATCAATTTCCTGGATTCTTACCAAAAACTGATGAAGAGAGAATTCAAACTTGTCCTGAAATACTTGAAAAGTATAAAGGTTGTCGATTCTATATGACATCTAAGGTTGATGGTTCGTCAACCACGATTTTCAAACATGAAAATGAATTTGGTGTTTGTAGTCGAAATCTTGAAATGAAAGAAAACGAAAATAATGCTTTTTGGAAAATGGCATATAGATATAATTTGAAAGAGAAATTACCTAATGAGTTTGCAATTCAAGCTGAGTTAGCGGGCGAGGGAGTGCAAGGTAATCCACACAAACTAAAAGGTGTTGACATATTTGTGTTTTATGTATTTGATATTATCAAGTATCAATACTTGAAACTAGATGATATGCTAGCGTTTGCAAAAGACCTGGGACTAAAGACAGTACCGGTTATTGATGACAACTTTATACTCAATCATACTTGTGACGAGATATTAGCGATGGCTAATATGAAAAGTCCGTTGAATCTTAATGTCATTCAAGAGGGCATTGTATTCAGACTGTATGATAGCACAGAAAAAATCACATTCAAAGCTATTAGTAATGAATATTTGCTAAAATATGGAGAGTAATGATGGTTACTGAACGATGGATTTGCAATGAATGTCAAGCGCTTGCAAAGTTGAAGTGACATCCAACAGGACCTGCTAATGATTCTCAGCGATTCTATCCGCACTGTATTTGTGGTAAAAAGAACATTCCAGAATCACGTTATTCAAGTTGGCGACGGCAACCAGAAGGACAAAAATCGTGATTGACATTTTCATGACGAGTTGGCACCGACTTTGCATGACTAAAATAGCAGTTTATGAGATTCGTACGAGAACAGCGATGAACTCGTATAGACTTCATATTTGTGACAATGGCAGTGATATTGGCACTCAAAGTGAACTCATTAACATGCTTAATGATGGAGTGATTACTAGTCTATTACTTGATTCCAGAAATACAGGCTGTACATACAATAAGGGCATTTTTCACGCTATGGCTGATGGTCCGTATTATATCGTAACTGACAATGATATTTATCCGCCAGACTTGACTCCTGATTGGTTGACTCAAATGATTGAGATTATGGATCGTCATCCAAAACTTGCAATGTTGACACCGTCATTTCCGCCATTGTATTTAATGGAACCCAATTATTCTGATGGAGAAGTTGTTTTTTGTAAAGCAGTAGGAAATGCTTTCAAAATGATAAGACGTGAAGCAGTGCCTCAAATGGACTGGCCGCTTTATCATTATGGTGATGACGGTGAATTATCACGAGCTGTGCAAATGACAGGATGGCAAGTAGGATTTTGTAAGAATATCTTTTGTAAACACGCCGGTCAAACAAAAAATTGGGGTTACAATGAAGCAGAAGTTGCTCTAGACCCAAGAAAGTCCGGATATGGTGCGCCGTATATTTCAGAATGTGACCCTAAAACATATGAACCTGTTAATCCGATTGATAAGTGGCAATAACTGCTTGAAAAGGAGTACCAATGACAATTTTTATTGTAGTGATTATCTTGATTGTTGCAAGTTTGTGTGCAATCATTGAAATCGGTTTTGGAGACCTCTGGATCAAAAATAAAAAAGATGAAAAAAAGTGGTCACGATCAACGCATGATCTTAATGAACGATTTCCTATGGGTTCATATACTGCCATTCGATCTATAGATTATGCTTTTATTGCTGTAGATGCTGGAGCTGTCTGTAAAATTGTTGATTATAAAGCGCATGAATTGAAGATTGAATTTGATTTAGGAAATCACTTGCGAGTTATTTATTGGATTAGTGAAGAGTTGTTTGCTTCAAGTTTTAAGCTGGCATAATTATGAATAAATTTGATATTGCAGTTGGTAATGAACCAGAAAAACTAGTTCGAACTGAAGCTCGAACTAATTTAGATATTGCTCAAGAAATTGCAACTAAGATATCTGACTATTTAGGTTTTGACGTCAATTCACTAATAGATAACACTGATAGTGTAATTTTTGGTGGAGCCACTAGAGATGCGCTTGCTGGTTTAGATATTCATGATGTGGACATTATGGCACTACCTCAAGCTTGTCAAGTTCTTAGTAATAGATTAATTGATCGTGGATTTAGACGTATATATTGTTACACTCCTGACATAGCAAGTCTATACATTGGTATGTCATTAATCAACGAACCATTGACATTCATTAATAATGATGACAAGCTTGTACAATTGATACGACCAAGGGTTAGATTTGATACTAGCGACAATTATTTAATTATAGACCCACTGACTCAATTGCGAACATGCTTGTCAAGCGTTGACATGTCATCATCAGGTGTGACATATTCAACTAATGTGATTGTTTCAAGATTTTGGTCAGGAATGCAAGGTGAATGCACTGATTGGAGTCGAGTAGCTGAAGTGTGTGCTGATGCAATAGAACATTGTCGACATCGACAGTTTAAAGTTTTGCCAGATAATGCGTTTCATCAAAAGAATCGAATTAATCATCGAATAGCGAAATTAACTGATCGCGGTTGGAAAAAAATTGTCGACGTTAGCAGATACATTTGATGGAACTCTCAGTAGTCTCATAGAAAGAGTCAGAACTTATGGCACTTGATGCTGCAGGACATACGTTACTCGGGCCGCAGCCATTGACTAAAGAAGAATTTGATGCACAAGTTAAAGATGCTATGGCAAAGATTGAATCTTTATCATGCAGTCGAGTTGTTCTTCCAGATTTTGATATTGTAGAAAAGCGAGTAGTAGCTTCTCTTGTGCAAGAAGGTTATGAAACAGTCGACATTGCGATTGCTCGACGTACTCATACTATTATAGGTGAAATATTACAAGAACAGCAATTAAACATGTTCAAATAAATACTTGTTTGATATTCGCAAAATTAACACGCGAGATCATTGAGTCAAAGGAGGCGATTTAATCACAAGAAAATAACAGTTTTAGACAACATAAACAAATCAACAATCACTAATTAATGGAGAATTTGACAATGCCTAAGGTGTACGTAGGAAACATCCCGTTTACAGCAACAGATGAAGAAATTCGCAATTTGTTTACACAGTGTGGTAATGTTCAGTCAGTCAGCATTGTTAAGGACCGTGAAACAAATCGTTCACGCGGCTTTTGCTTTGTTGAGATGGAAGACATTACAAAGGCAATTACAGAACTGAATGGTAAAGACTTCAATGGTCGAAACATTGTTGTCAATGAGGCTCGAGAAAGAGAGCGTCGACCATTCCAGGCAGGTGGTAGTGATCCTTCTTATCAAGGTGGCGGAGATCGCGGTAATCGTCGGCCACCTCAGCAGTTCAATCGTGACAGGAATGATCGCGACGCAAGATATTAATCGCATCTGTGACTGAGCGTGAAGGGAGGACATCGTTCCTCCCTTTTTTTGTCTATTGACTTTATAGCGGCACATATATTTAGCCAAAGGAGTAATATATGAACCATGTCACGACTATTCAGTCTGAGTTTATTAAAGAAGCACGTAAATGGAAAGATTTGTCGTATGAAGATCAAAAGGGATATCTGAAACGTCATCCTGGTTCAAAACGTAAGATTACTGCTAAGCCTGAAAGCGGTCGTCAAGAAAAAGATGATGAAAGTAAAAAAGAGAGAAAAGAAAAACCGTCATCTAACAATTTGCTTGAAAAAATTGTAAAAGACAAAAGTCATAGCGAACTAAAAGAAGAAATTACAAAACTACAAGCAAAAATAGACGCTCGTAATGAAGCTGCCAGACGACGTGAACAACGTGCTCACGGTGATCTTGATGGTACTGCTTTTGAAATGGCATATGATAGAAATAGACCTTCAGAAATCAAGATAAGTTTGATCAAACACTATTTGGAGCACGGGTCTAAGCCATTGCCAAAAGAGCTTCAAGAAGAAGTAGATAGAATGCAAGAAGATGAAGCTTATAAGAGTGAACACAAAGAAAAGCGTCAAGAAGAAAAAGAAAAGTATGCTGATCTAGTCGGTAAAGTGATTACTTGGAAATCTAGGAAAAATTTCGGAAAAGAAATGTCAGCACGTGTAGTAAGTGTTAAAGCAGGAAGACAAGGTATTAAGGTAAAGACTGATACAGGTTGGAGAGTACCTGTAAGTTTGATAACTAAGTCAACAGAGCCGCCAAAGGGTGAGAAAAACAAGGAACTTGTTACAGCGAAAGATTTGATAGGTAAAACAGTTTCTTGGAAAACAAAATACAGACCGGGCGAATGGAAATCTGTACGCGGTGTTCCCGGTGCAAGAATGCAACGGTCAGCTCCTCCCGGATATGATCCTGCAAAAGGAACTGCTAGTGGTAGAGTTGAATCTACCAAGGGTTCAAAGGTAGTTGTTGGTAGTTGGAGAATACCACTGCCATTGGTTTTAGATGTTGATGGCAAAAAGTTTGAAAAGTGGAAATAATGAATCACTTTGCAACAGTTCAATTTGAGTTCATTAAAGAGGCTGGCAAGTGGAAAGATTTGTCGCGAGAAGATCAAAAAGCATATTTGAAGCGACATCCGAAGTCTAAGCGTAGACTAACTAAACGCGAAAAACAGAAAACTGAAGTTAAACCTAATGGCTATTACACGTCTGTTAAGCCATTTGATGAACATGAGTCTTTTGGTTTGAAAATGACTGATGATCCCGTAGTTGCAATTTTCAAAAATCCATCAAATTATGAAATGAATGAAGAGTTTAGCAAGAAAAAGTCAGCAAGAGGTCTTATAGATGACAAAGGCGACATTTACTTATGGGATGGTGATGTTGATCATAAGCACATTACTCCTGAATTACCGGAGTTTTACAAAAAGAAGATCATTCCAATTGATATGGATCTTATAAATAACAAATGGACAGTTCATGTATCTGAATGGTCATTTAGTACAACTTCATATTCAAAAAATGACTTAGAAAACATGCACGATATTTTAGAAAAAAATTCAACTGTTAAAGCAAATAAATGGACTACACGGGACAAATAATTATGAAATATGGTTGGAAGCCTGATTTGCCAGACTATAGAGACTTCAAATATATGGTCACTGCTCCTATAGAGCTGCCGCAAATTATTGATTTAAGATCAAAGTGTTCTAAGATTGAAAATCAAAGTGTCGTTGGTAGTTGCACAGCTAATGCACTTGTAGGAAATTTAGAATATTTAGAGAATTTAAGTCAATCAGATTTTGTAGATCTATCAAGACTATTTGTATATTACAATGAAAGAGCATTGGAAAATTCTGTTGACTCAGATAGTGGTGCACAGTTACGAGATGGCATTAAATCACTTGCTAGTCAGGGAGTTTGTTCAGAAGATATTTGGCCATATATTCCGCATGCGTTTGCTAATAGGCCTACAGATCAATGTTATCAAGAAGCTCTAAATAGAAAAATCAGTTTGTATTTGAGACTAAATTCGTTGAATGATATGTTGAAGTGTTTGACTGAAGGTTATCCATTCGTATTTGGATTTTCCGTATACAATTATTTTGAAAGTCAAGAAATGGCAGTTACTGGTATATTGAAGATGCCATTGCAAAGTGATAGATTACTTGGTGGTCATGCAGTAACGGGAGTAGGGTTTGATCAATCGACAAAAATGCTATTGGTTAGAAATTCTTGGGGTGAAAGTTGGGGTATTGACGGCTATTTCTGGATGCCATTTGAATATGTTGAAAATAGAGATTTGTCAGATGACTTTTGGACTATCAGAAAATGAAACATTCAGCTGTAATTCATCGGGAGTTTGTAAAGATAGCTGTTCCAGAATGGTGGAAAAGACTATCTTTTAAAGAGCAGCGACAATATATTTCTACACATCCTAAGACTTTGTTGAGATTGTATCGTTCAAAGGATCAATTACGAAATGTGATTAAAGACAATTTGAAGAAATTACCGTTTATAAAAGACATTCAATCAAATACAGATTTTTACAATAATCCGCAACTTTTAGCTAGTACAGATAAAAATGATCCACGTACTACCAGATTGTTGATTAACATGAGTCCTGAACACTTTGAATTTGCTAAGATACATGTTAATGAAAAAGATAGAGGAAAAAATTACTCAACTCAATTGATTAAAAGTGTTCGTGATGCAATAATTAATAGTAATAATAAAGATGTCCCAGTGTATGTTTCTGAGCCAAGAAATCAAGAGTATTGGAATCACATAAAATCTAAATTTCCTGAATTGAATTGGAGAATGTAATGAAACATTTTGCGCAAATTCAAGCAGAGTTTTCGAAGTTAGCATGGTTCAATCCATACTTAACGTTTGAAACGCATATTACGGGACAGAAGTTTATTCATCCAGTAACAAGAAATCGAGTAGATTTTCATTCGTTGCCAAAGTCCATGCAACAAATGGCTCTAGATTATTATAAAACCTAAAATAGGAAGGAAAATAAATTTTATATATATCACAAATCAAAGTTATTGCAATTAACATAACTGTTCTTTAACATAATAGGAGGAAACCATGGCCATTTA
>Ga0315273_10000815_pt1 | contig 34007 bp, 28 predicted proteins | sample YL17G02_0_MG_FD_205753 | JGI IMG/M metagenome (GOLD analysis project Ga0315273, IMG submission 205753) | Sediment microbial communities from Yellowstone Lake, YNP, Wyoming, USA - YL17G02_0 | ecosystem: Environmental > Aquatic > Freshwater > Lake > Sediment | place: USA: Wyoming | collected...
ACCAGACGCTGGATTACCGGACGCCCGCACAAGTGCATGGGGCGTGCACGCCCCATGCACTTGTGGTACACTCAACCTTAACAAATCACTCCACCTTATTTTGACCCTTTTTCAACTCTAAAGACTCTTATCCACCTCACAATCCAGCCTTTATCATCCCTGAAGGGGACGGCGAGGAGGCACTTGGCACGACCCGTTTAGTAGGTCTTGTCTATAGCAAAACGCGACTCGCGTACGCGTCGCGTTCGAAGATTTTGACGCTTATCGATTCGGCTACTTGTTTACTGATTCGTTGACCAATTGAAGATAGTGCTGTTCACAAAACATGATTTTTTCCTCTGTCAATGGTTCATCACGGGAAAGCACAGTAACTTTCTTCGTACGGATTCTTACGTTTGGGTCGAAACAATCCACATAGTCCTCCGGCGGCCGCCTGAAATGAGCCATCCTCATACTGGAATTAATATCCGTGTTGCGGGCAATAATATAATCATTCAATCCCAACAAATCAATCACGTTTACATTGGGCAAAACCCACGAAAGTACTCCAACTGCATGTTGCGTAACGACCGGAAAGCCATCGCCATTAACCATGCTTCCGTCTTCCCGCGTTGGAAAGTATTTAACCAAATTCAGCCACAACAACTTATGTTGGTGATATCGAACACAGATACGGTGTTGAAGCAGCCATTTCTGGAGGTTGTCATAATACCGAAGATAATCATATATAAGGTCAGGAAGAACCGGATATCTTTGCCGTATCGCGCTGGAAACCAACACCTGCCGAGACTGAATTTCGTCGCGAGTCAATGATCTGTTAATGGACCAGTGAGTCCATGGAATGATCCAAGATGCGACCAAAAATACAGCCAGAAACAGCAAAGCGGGATAAAACCTGGTTGAAACGCGTATTATCAACCAAATTGAAGACAGGAATATTAAAAAAATCCAGTGACTATAAACTCGAAATTCAAAGTAATCGCCGCCAACCACAAAAGTGTAATAAGCAAAATGCCCTAATAGAACCGGAATGGAGACGCCACGCGCAAGGTTTGAAAGACTTAACTCAAGAAATAAAAATTCTCGATTAGATTGCCGGTGAAGCGCTATTTTTCGAATGATATACACCAGAAGAAGAGCCAAATAAATCCATAAAGCATATTCGATCACAAACAAAAGCAAATACTTGGCGCCACTCGTCACCCAGAAAAGGCTGGGAGCAGATTTTGCAACGAAAGTATTTGGCAGCCATTCGCCATAAGTTAATCTTCTCCAAAAAAGATGAACAGGTACCGCCGCCAAAGATGAAACAGAAATAAAATCCTTCAATTCGATGGCGTTTTTTGATTTGCGATAGAAAGCGACAAATATCAAGAAACCGGTGGCTACAACTGCTAAAATGCCATCAGGGCGTGTAAGGTACAATAACGAAGCCGATCCGCTTATAACCCACAACCACATCCGAGAAGAGTGTTGAAGGTAAAAATTGCCATACAGCCAGAGCAAAAACAGGAAATTAAACATCGCTGTTTCAAGACCCGAACTTGTCCACGCCAGAAACGTACGATTACCCAATACACCCGCTAAAAAAACAATCAAATACACCAAACGATATTTTTTATGGACGCCAATCCAATTGAGTTGAAGACACATTAAGACCCCAAGCAACACGGTAAGGGAGGAAAATGCCAACGAAATCCAGTTTGCGGATTTTGGAGGAACAATATCAAACACACGCCAAACCACATCCAACAATAAAACCCAAAGATAACTCGTATAACCTTCGACTGGCATAAAAGGGGGGCGATTCCAAACGTATCCAAAACCCAAAATACTATTGCTGACGTATCGGAATGCAATAAAAGCATCATCGGTAAGAAACCAAAACGTTTTCCAACCCAAATATAGACCTACAAAGGAAAGAAATACAATGAAAATCAAAAATCGCTTTTCTACGTGAGTTAAATCAAGATAACTGTTGTTTTGCCAAAATATAGCATAGGACCTTAATAATGAAGTCCAAAACGATAGGAATTGCTTTGAATATATCTGGAGTTTTGATTTAACCCTGGTCATTCAACCTCTTTTTAATTGACGGTGATTATAACGAAAATTGGCACGCCACATCCAATTCGATTCTAAAGATAGGGCTTGTTCATTTCTACCAGTTTGGCTTTTAATTCATTAAGCAATTCCATTGCCGTATCCTTCCGCGAAGAATATAGATCAACCAACTCCTCGGGGTCCGCTTCAATGTCGTAGAGCTTTGCCATCTCTGTTATCCCCCGTTCAACATCTCCAATGTAATAGAGGAGTTTATAACGCCCTTTGATGAGTGCCATTGATGCGTGAGTGATGGGGACGTATTTGGCATTCTTTGATGCCTTCATTACATAGATATTGCGATTTGGATCGGGATTGGTTGCGAAAGGCGGCAGAAGTATGCCCTCCACCCAGTCGGGAATTCCATGGCCTGTGATGTGCGCCAGCGTTGGCAATAAGTCAATGGCATTGGTGGGTGTGTGAATATCCAGCCGGGACCTTCGGCCTGGTTCAAAAATCAAGAGGGGGACTCGAATTTGCGGCTGGTACAACGCGTCCGAATCGTGGCCGCGCGATCCGCGCTCAAACACTTCACCATGATCGGAAGTGAATATCACCCAGGTATTATCAAGTAAACCCGACAATTCCAGGGTTTTGAACAGCTTGCCAAACTCCCTGTCGACATAAAGGAGGAACTCATCGTATTCGTTCCGCCGCTTCAATAGAATCTCATAGGGTATTCCCTCCGTAAAAACATCAAACGGCTTGTCGATCGGCCTGTATCCGTCGAATTTAAAGCGGTTGAAGAATTCGATCGAGGTATGGTATGGGCCATGCGGCGGCAAAAAGTGAAAGTAACCGAGGAATGGCTGGGGGATCAAGGAGAGACGATTACCTACCCAATCCACGGCCGTTTCAAGCAGAAAAAAATCGTCAGCGCTACCGGTCGATGGAATGCCGCGCGGGAACTGCGACCTGAGATCTGCAAATTGGTTTTCCCTGAGAACTTCATATAAATGTGAAAGAAACAGGGAATACGAGTATCCCTCCTGCGCTACGTTTGTATTGCGCGTCCAACTTACAGATGCAATATCAATATCGTTTTCAAACAAGGCCGGGACAAATCCGCCATAGGACCTAAGGAAGAGACTCGCCCAGGGAAACATCTCCTCCAATTCATTTCGAAACTGGCGTAAATAAATTTCCGCCCAGCCGTTGTGAGTATAGGCAATTCGATAATAATCATGAAAAGCGCTAAAGATATTCCGACTCACAAAAGATTCATCAACGGTCGCCTTGGGCGGGAACGCCCGATGCGTCCAGGGAAGTGTGCCGGTCAACAAGGAAGCAGTTCCAGTTGTGGTGAAGCTGCCGCCCGCATAATGATTGTGATACACAACCGCCCGATCTACCAATCTGACAAGGTTGGGCATGGTCTCACGTTGATATCCGTGCAGGGAAAGATGATAGGCAGAAAACGCATCGAAAACAATCACGAGCACATTCTTCTTCCCCTCTTGAAGTAGTTGCGATGTATCAAGACGTCTCATTAAGCGCGGAGCAGCCATACCTAAAGGCAATACGCCGGCCAGCCTAAGGAAATCACGTCGGCTGAGATGATGTTTCATTTTTGCTGTCCATTAAATATTTCGAATTATGACAATGACCAGGCCAGTAATATCGAACAACAGATAAAGAATCGCCAGCAGGGTAAGTCGGTCAATGAGTTCCCGAACAAATCGTAAAGCCTTGTTCGATTTTAGAATCAGATATGTCGGGGGAAGAACAGTGAGGCTCACCAACAACAAACTGAGCAAATAAAGGACTCTGACTGGATGTTCTTGTTGGACAAGAAAATTGAGGAACCAAATCGGAAATGACATGCCTGACAACGCGTGGAGTTGACCAGCCATGCTCCACAAGGCGGTAATTAGAACCAGAATGCTCAGCAGAGCAACGCGTTGTTGATGCCAATGCTTCGAGATGAGAAACCCTAATACCAGGGCAACCAGAAAAACAAGCACACTCTCGGCAAAAGCAAAAATCATCCCATAAGAGGCTACACCAATGGCATCCCAGAGGTTTGAGCGTTCAATCAACCATGAAAGGTCACGAAAAGCAAGGATAAGGGTCCAGAAGTGAAGCGGGAGGCTGCACATCAGGAATAGTGACCACAGTTCCTGCCTTGGATATATTTGCATTTTGGAATCAGCTAAAGTCATTCAACCTCTTTTTCGGTCTATTTGGTCTTGATTATAACGTAAGCATAACTGGAATAATGATTGCTCAGAAGGGTTTTAGTGCAAGAAATATTTTCTTCCCAGTTAACCGATATTATGTAATATTTTGCCGGGTTTCCCCCACAAATATCAAAAAATGGCTTTATTTTGGAATAGCATCTTACAAAAACAACTCGTTTAGCTTTTGCTCAAGTTATGGAATGGGTCTCTGCTTTATGATGGCAAATATATTGCCGTCACGTTCAACGGTATAAAGAGTTTTCCAGTCTGTAAAGTTCTTCAAGTTACGGTCGCCGCGTGTGCTGACAATAGCATAGCTATACCCTGTCACAGGGTCAAAGCGGGTGCTGTTGATGGAGTCAATGACCAGATCCGGGCGCGCGTAGCGAGTTACTCTATCTATATTGCCAGCGGCAAATACAACCACATGCGCGTTTTGGGGCGCGATCTGGTTGATATATTCGATAGCTTCGCGAAAGGATGTTCCCCAGTAATCTGCTTCGAATTGACGAGATGCGCCCTGAAGTCCACCTGTAAAGGCATTGTAATAGACATATTGATATGGATGCAAATGAATAATTGGCAATATCCCAGCGAGAAGGAAAAGAATGATTACAGAAACTTGTAAAAACCAATTTTTGGTGTATTTAAATAATTTCTCAAGAGCAAGACCAACGATCATAAATAGAGGTGGGACAATAAAAAACAATTGCCGAAAATTATCATAAAGCGAGGGTCGTAAGACCGTAAAGGCAATAAAGGGAAGCAAGCCCCATGTAGTTACAAGCAGGGGATAATCAATATTGACAGCACGTTTCCATACCCGACAAGCAAATACGCATAGACCAACAATAAACAGCAATACCGCAGGTTCTGTGAATTGAAGCCCAAATAGCCCGGGGACATAGCTCACAGGCAATTGATCGGATCGGTAATAAGTCCCGTTATATAGTACTTTCCCGTTCCAAGGAAACTCAGACATTACAATCAGGCTGGTCTTTAATCGCCCGATCGGATCAGGCCAAAGATATGGCCATGTCAGATACATAACAATAATGGCGAATATAAAATATGCAAGAAAAACGGGAAACACTTTTGACTTGGCGCGATTGAAAGCAATGACAAATACGATTATGCCTGCGAACGGGCCAATAACACGAACAGAAATGGTTAATCCGAGTATTAAGCCTGCAAATAGAACGGCAGGATCTCGCAGATAACCAAATGTATCTTTAAAGAATTGCCGGAGTGATTGATTGTTCAAGAAGGATAGAGTGGTAGAAAATATTCTTCGCAAAAAGAAAACTGCCAAAACTAGAAAACAAACAATAAGGATTCCAAAAGCAACATTGATAAGTTTCAACAGTTTCACAGCATAGAGATCGACAGGTGTACTGCGATAATTTTGGGCAAAGAAGGCGAACAGATTGCCTGGTATACGTTCAGGATCAGATGCATAAATCACTTTTATAACATTTGTAGCGATATCCGCTAATCCCTTTTGCCCAAAGATAAAAAGTGCAAGAAAAGTAAACACAATAAGCAAAAATACAATCGCCTTCTTGCGATCAGGCAATTCAGAGAAATGCCATTCCTGTTTGATTTGTGCGAAGTTAGGCAAATTCCAATTTATAGTGACTGGAAACAACTTTTCCTGCATGGATAGTCCGGTCAAAACACTCGCAAGGAAAAAAGCCATGAAGGGGAGATCTTTGGGATTAATGAACGCATGTCCCCAAAGCAAAGGCTGGAAAAGGAATAATAAAGATGTAGTCAGCGCGGCAGGTTTACTAAGCCAGCGTTTTACCAGGGAATAAAATCCCAAAACACAGGCTTGAAAAACAAGAAAATACGCCAGATGCCATGCATCAGTTTTGAGAAGGTTATTTGTAAGCATATTAAATAACCGGGCAAATAAATTCGCGCCCATCACAAAAGCGGGGCCATAATAACGAACAATGCCTTTCCCTAAGTCGGGATCAAATCCGAGGGAAAAGAATTTACGATAGGCTTGCAGCGAATATTCAGAATATGTGTAGAGAGAACTCTCGTCCGGGCTTTCGCCGTAATCTCGAAACGTTAAAAGTCCGGCGATGAGAGGGGCAATCACCAACGCGCTGATAGCAATCCAATAAATTGGTTTACGGATTTCTCGCAACTTGTTTCACTACCTAATCTTTAACATATTTGAGAACCAAAGGGATCGCGCCATCGTGTACAACAGAAAGAACAACATCCTCGCCCGGGTGCATGAATACCGCTTATTTCAGGTAATGGCAAGTTATTATTGGCAGCAACACCCTCAGAATATTAATTCACGAATTCACCTTAAGGTTTGGAGATTCTAAAACCATCCTGCCAGCCATCTCCACGCAATTCAATATCTGAAAAAGCTTTTACTGCGCAAGGAAAAGCATAATAACCGCATTGATTGTATTTTGTTGCGCACTGAATAGTCGCGTTTGCAATCTCGCAAGGAGTTGTCGAAAAAACACGGTAATCTTCGGGCAAAAAGAAACGATGGCTAAAGGTAGAAAGCTCCATGGAACCATACAGCATATAGCCTAGGTATAAGATGGTCGCGACTTGAAGTATTGTACTGGCAGAGGGTGACCATTTTATCCGCTTAATAATAGCACGCAACGGAATTGTACCAATCAAGAGAGCAATCATAATCAAAAAGCCATAACCAAAGCGAATAGTTGGTACGGTAAAAAACCAGAACAGCGCCCCTACATATGCAGTAATATAGACAATATCCTGCCTGCGACGCTTGAAGAGTGAATAAAGGCCAAAGAAGGGCGGGAGTAAAATCGAGACTAATAAGAGCAGACTTTGAGAAAAAGTCTGCCGCGAAAACCAGATAGGAAACCAATCTAAAAATCGGGATGAATCCAGATCTGCTTTCAGTGTAAATTGACGCGCCCAGGTTTGGATCTTGTCAAGTTCATGGATGACTGTATCAGGTGGAATTCGCCAATCCACAACAGGACTTAAGGGGATAAGTGAGGGAATGGGATAAACCCAATAGCCAGATGTAATGAAGTTGCGCACAAGCCAGGGAAACCAGCAAAGGAATATAAACAGTGCCATTGCAACTATAAATTTGATGTTTTTATTTGCGCGACTTGTAAACCCCACAAAAACAGATAATAAAAGCAATGGAAATGCAGAGACTTTAAAGGTGACGGCGGTTAGAGAAAGGATAAAAGCAATAATCCGAAATGCTTTCGGCTGTGTTGTTTTCGATGATTCAAGCCAGATTATTAGTGCAAGCCATATTAACAGACTGGTGGGCAGATCTGTGCCGGGAGAAGATAGCTCAGAAGCCCATATATGAAAAGACAAAGGTAGAAGAATGGCCTTGATAATGGCGCTATTTGTAATGTTCCCAGATGCCAACTCGATAAAACCTGAAGAGAAATAAAGAATTGAAATGAGAAACAAAAAACCCGGCAGGACGTGAAATGACCGAAATCCAAGAAAAGCAAAACTAAACAAGGCGTTAAGTACCAGCCAGTTTGAGTCAAATGCCAGGCGGGTGTGTAAATTGCCAAGTCCAGGAACCACGCGATAGGCCTCGATCCAACGGATCATCTGGGCATGGTAAAGATTCGTATCGGGGTTCACAGGAAAGTGCGTGGAATTTTCAAGAATGAGGATGAATGCAACACTCATCAAAAAAAAATATCCCCATGAAAATATAAATCCTGGTTGTAAGCGAGCATATGCCCACGCAGGTCTGACAAGTAAATACGCGCCCGCCAATAAGATAATATTCGCTTCGAGCCCAAGCGGCAAAAAAAGGGATAGTAAAGCGGCAAGAATGTTCAAAGCACACAAGCCCATTAATGCAAGTATTGATAAAGGAACCTGGACAGACCGGTTCAAATCAAAAACGCGGCATAAAAACATCAGCATGCCATGTCCATAGGCAAGCAGGATAAAACAGACATAAACCCAGATGAGCAAGGCCGCTAGCATTGTAGATTATGAAAAATGATTAACAAATCGAAAGCCATCCGTTCCACAGTGAAATGATCGGAACTAATCGCTAAATTATAAATAAGGCCTGTTCACTTCAGCCAGTTTAGCATTCAATTCAGCAAGCAACTCTTCAGCAATCTCTGGTCTTGAAGGATATAGATCTACCAATTCATCAGGATCAGACTCAATATCAAAAAGTAGTACAATCTTATCGTGTTTTATTTTGGCGTATCCAAAATAGCAGATAAGTTTATAACGTCCTTTGATTAAGGCCGTAGTTGCCTGGGTAAGTGGAGCATATTGATCATTATGATAAGCCTGCAACGCATATATACTCCGGTTTGGATCCGGATCGGTGGGTGCGTAAGACGGCAGGACCTCCCCTTCAACCCAGTCCGGGATCTTCTGCCCGGTTACATGCAATAGGGTCGGCAACACGTCAATAGCGCTGGTTGGTGTGTAAATATTCATCCCAACTTTTCTGCCGGGCTCAAAAATCAACAAAGGGACTTGAATTATTGGCTGGTAAAGCCCAGCACCACTATGACCCACTATACCGCGCTCAAACATTTCACCGTGGTCCGATGTGACTACAACCCAGGTGTTTTCCAATACCCCGGATGCTTCGAGGGAAGCATACAAATCGCCAAAAGCCTTATCGGCATAGAGGATGAATTCATCATATTCCGTGCGTCTCTCTAATAAGCCCTCGTTTGAATCATTATCAGCAAAAATATCAATGGGTTTTTCCAAAGGCTTAAAACTATCATTCGCAAAGTGGTCATAAAACCCCAGCGAAGTTCTGTAAGGAGCATGTGGCGGAAGAAAATGAAAATACCCAAGGAATGGCTGGGGAATGACAGGCAGGCGGCTCTTCAGCCAATCAATTGCATCGTCCAGCTCGTAGTACATATCGACTTTATCACTGATACTTGGAATTCCACGTGGGTATTGTGATTGGATGTCTTCGACCCTCTTTTTTCGAAGCATGGAATTGATATGCGATAAGAACAAGGAATAAGAATATCCCTGCCCAATTTCTATATTGCGCGCCCAACCCACAGTAGCCACATCATCGTCATTATTAAACAGCGTGTGTATAAATCCATCATAAGATACCAAAAAGAGATTTTGCTTGGGCACCCATTCTTCAATGTAACTTCTAAATTGTTTTAAAAATTTTTCAGCAAATCCGTTATGTGTAAAGGCGGTTCGGTAATAGCCCTGAAAGGCATCGAATATATTGTGGGATGCGACCGAATCCGCGACCCCTGAGTTGGGATTGATTGCCCGATGCGTCCAGGGGAGTGTGCCCGTTAGTAGATTTGCCGTTCCGGTCGTGGTGTAATTACCCCCGGAATAATGATTATGATACACAATCGCCCGTTCAGACAATCTGGCAAGGTTCGGGGTGGTCTCTCGGCCATATCCATAAAACGAGATATTCAGGGCTGAGAGCGCATCAAAAACAATGATCAGCACATTTTGTTTTCCGGTGGATTGAGAAAGTGTCGCATCTTTCATGAAACGAGGCGCGGTTAAACCCAAAGGTAATAAACCGGCTAATTTAAGAAAATCACGGCGATTAAAATTACGATTCATTCTTTACCATCCATCACATATTTCGAAATATGACAATTTTGACAATGTCACATTAAATATCTGTTCTATGAATTCGGCTCGGCATCTCTACCGTATGCAGCCTTCCTGCATGAATTTAGGCCATATTACCCAAATATGGTGATGCCAACGATGTGCCATATATGGCGGTATACGGACAAAGTGACCTGCATATACCGAATGTGACATTGTCAAACAATGACCAAATCAATAAAGCCAAAAAGGGATGCAACATTGTTAGCAGAGTAACCCGTCCAATAGAATCCTGAAAGATTTTGAAACTCTTACCAGATTGCAGAATAAAATAAGTTGGAGGCGCAACCGTAAATAATACAAGCGGTAACTATGAGATATCACCAAAGGCCAGGGGCAATGTTCAAAAATGGAGCAGGAAGGCGCACATCAGAAACAAAGACCAAAGCCCTTGCTTAGAATACCATTGTGAATTTGTGTCGCGAAAGGTTATTTCGCCTCGTCATCAGATCTTTTACCGCATTAAGATGAGAGAATTATGAAATTAGTTTATGAAATTCCATAACTTTTAATACAGCACAGGGATTATACACTACGCCCAAAATATGATTTTAGCGCATATTTTGAGCAACTTATTTTATAATGAGTGTTTCCAATTGTGGAAATTCATTACCAAATGTAAAAGGAGAAAAAGATGACTGCCCCAAAAACAACTCAATCCCCTAAAAGCGAGGAAACAAAGTTAGTTGCAGACTGGAAATTCTTGTTTAAATGGCTTTTTATCATCGGCGGTTTGACGGCGGGCGTAACCAATGCCTTGTCATACCAACCTGACCTTTTGATCTGGTCTTTGATGGTCGTTGGAGTGATTGTTGGTGTTTTCTACTTCGACTCAGATGATCTGATTAACATTGGCTTGCGCTATTTGATCTTCGGCGCGGTCGCCAATGCAATCGGCGGCTTCTATCTTATCGGCTCGTATCTTGGTGCGTTCTTCCTCGGTTTTTTCTATTACCTTGGCCCAGTAGTGCTGGCTCTGGTTGTAGTATATTTTGTAAAGAAGTATTTTCTGAGTAAGTAAGGAATAAAGCAGAACCGCCGAATTTTTGGCGATTCTTTTGTTAAAACATTTCCTTGTTTTCTTTTACCCACTCGAACAATTTCGTAACCCCCTCATCGACACTGACTTTTGGTTCCCAGCCTAATTCCTTTTCGGCTTTGCGAATATCGGCGTAAAAAACGCGCTGGTCACCGGGACGCCAGTCGCCGCGCGCAACTTTTATCTTTTTACCCAACAACTTCTCCAGCATCGGGAAGAATTCAGCCCAGACCGAGATCACATTCTGAGGCCCGCCGCCCAGGTTATATACCTTACCTTTCACGTCATCGATACGCGCAACCGCAACATCATACGCATCCAACAAGTCAGATACATGTAATGCGTCGCGGACTTGTTTACCATCACCATAAATGGTAATTGCGCGTCCCATCACTGCGGCAATAATGAACCACGCCAGCCAGCCCTGATCTTCAATGCCAAATTGGCGCGGACCATAGATGCATGACTGACGATAGACGACTGACTGCAGACCGTAGATGCGTGCGTAGTCACGAACGTATTGATCGCCTGTGCCTTTGCTGCACCCGTAGGGACTATGAAAATCAAGGGGCTGAGTTTCGGGGCAACCATACTTCAAGTCCGCGTAACGCCAGCGGGTTGGTTCTTCGGTCAAAGCCACATCGTCCATGCCGCCGTAGACCTTATTGGTCGAAGCATAAATGAAAATTGGATTACGACCAGAAAGGCGCGCGGCTTCAAGTACGTTGAACGTTCCCAAGGCATTGGATTCGAAATCATCGCGTGGATCGATAACGGATGTCGTCACTGCGACCTGGCCTGCCAGATGCACGATCACATCGGACCCTTTGGCTGATTCCGCTATAAGAGACGCGTCGCGCACATCCCCAACGACCACGCTAAAGGACTTTTCGTCGAAGGTTTGCTGTAACCATTCAAGGTTGCGAGGTGCGCCACCGCGGCTGAGATTATCGTAGATGGTCACCTTTTCGCCGCGCTCGAGCAAACGATGGACATAGTTCGAGCCGATAAAGCCTGCGCCGCCAGTGATTAGGTAATTTAATGACATGGGACTCCATGAATGTCATTGCGAGGCGGCGCACTCCCGCCGAAGCAATCTCTGCTAAATAGGACAATCTCATCGAGAAGCTTTCGCCATTTAATTGGGGATTGCTTCGTCAGAAAGAATACCCTCCTCGCAATGACATAGTATTATTTGTTTGTTTCTTTATTTGACAGCCGGTCGTACATTTCCATTAAACCAATGTTATCGCGTGAGAAACCATAAAAGCCGACAATGCCGGAATAAATGATGTGTGCAATATGATGAATGACTGCCAGCGCCAAGGCGACCCCTGAGTCCACGCTGAGGATGGCTAACGCGCCGACGACCGCCGCCTCGTACACGCCCAACCCCGAAGGCGCGGACGGGATCGCGCCCGCAAAAGCAGATGCTCCCAAAGCAAAGGTTGAATACAACAAAGGCGCGCCCTTGAGCAAACCCTGTAACAGGACGTATTGATCGATCACAGCAAAACTCCAGCCCAGTGCCATCCATAGCAGGCTGGCGGCAAATAAGCGCTTATTGGTCAGCACGCCAAGTCCGTCGAGAAGCGAGTCAATTTGCGGAAGGATGTGTTTCTCGACGAATGCCACGCGATGAGCTACGCGGTCAATCCACGCTTTGATAGGAATACGAAAGCGCGCTATCAGATGCAGCGAAAGCAGACCAATGGTCACCAGCCCGAGGGTCCAGAGTGAGACGGGGCGCGCCCAGTCCGCATCCTTCAGCACAAAAGGCAGAGTCGCGATCAAAACGAGCGCGGCAAAGGCCAGGTCATAGAAGCGTTCGAGAATAACCGCGGGCAGGGAGTTAAGCGTGCCCAATCCGGTTTTGCGACCGAGCAGATAGGCGCGGCCTAATTCACCGAGTCGAAACGGCAGGACGTTGTTGAGCAGATAACCCTGCATCATCACGACAAACGAATCGCGGAACGACGGACGGTTCTCAAGCAAAGCGCGCGAGGCCATGGAGCGCGCACCGATCAAGGCAAAATAAAATATGCCATGCAGCACGAGGAAGCGCAGATCCATTGCCTTCAGAGCCGCGACGAGGCTGTTCCAATCCACGGCGCGATAGAGGATGGCGATAAAGATCAGACTGATGAGGGTGCCGGGGAGCCAGCGTTTGGAATCTTTGAGAAATTTCATTTTGATTTACGATTTTTGTTTACAAGTGTCACTGCGAGCGAAGCGAAGCAGTCTCCTGTTATTGGGGGATTGCTTCGTCGCAAAGAACGCTCCTCGCAATGACACTATTCCTCTTCCAACTTTAACACAGCCATGAACGCATCCTGCGGAATTTCCACGTTGCCAACCATCTTCATGCGTTTCTTGCCTTTCTTCTGTTTCTCGAGCAATTTCTTCTTGCGGGAAATATCGCCGCCGTAACATTTGGCAAGCACGTCTTTACGCGTGGCCTTGACATTGGCGCGTGAGATGACGCGTCCGCCGGATGATGCCTGCACAGCCACGTCAAACAATTGACGCGGAATCAACGCTTTCAGTTTTGTGATGAGACGTTGGCCTTTGTGATACGCGTCCTTTTCGTGGACGATCGCCGCGAGCGCGTCCACAGGTTCGCCATTGACGAGGATTTCCAGTTTTTGCAATTTGTCCGCGCGGTATTCAAGGAATTGATAATCAAGTGAGGCGTAACCTTTGGTGCGCGACTTCAAATCGTCGAAGAAGTCAATAATGATTTCAGAGAGCGGAATTTCATAATCGAGCTGGACGCGGTGCGGCGCAGGATATTCCTGTCCCTTGAAGATGCCGCGCCGCTTTGTGACCAACTCCATGATCGGGCCATAATAATCAGTCGGCGTGATGATCTCGATCGTCATCCACGGCTCGCGGATCTCCAGCACACCTGCATCAGGGAGTTTGGCAGGCGAGTCAACGGTAATGACTTCGTTATCCAGTTTGACCACTTCGTATTCAACCGATGGCGCGGTGAACAATACGTCAAGGTCATATTCGCGTTCGATGCGTTCCTGAATGATGTCCATGTGGAACAGACCAAGAAACCCGGCGCGGAAGCCAAAGCCGAGGGCTTGCGATGTTTCAGGCTGGAACATAAAGGATGCGTCGTTGAGTTGCAGTTTATCGAGCGACTCGCGCAAGTCGGAATAATCGTCCGCTTCGACGGGATAGATACCAGCGAAGACCATGGACTTGGGCACACGGTAACCCGGCAAAGGCTCCGCGGCAGGAGCCGAAGCGCGCGTGATCGTATCGCCTACGCGGCACTCATGCACGGTCTTGAATCCAGTTGCGACGTAACCCACTTCCCCAGATCCCAAAGTCGGCGTGGGCTTCATGTCCGGCGCGAAGATGCCGATCTCAACCGGCTTCATATCCATTTTGGTGGTCATCATACGCAGGACATCGGCCGACTTGAACGAGCCTTCCATCACGCGGATATAAGCGACGACGCCTTTATAAGAGTCGTAATGCGAATCAAAGACGAGCGCACGCAGGGGGACATCATCCGCGTCTTTAGGCGGAGGCACGCGCTGGACGATCGCTTCGAGGACTTGATCCACATTCAAGCCTTCCTTCGCTGAAATGCGGATGACCGAATCCGGATCGACCCCGAGCAGGCTGCCGACATCTTCGGCCACTTCATCGGGACGGGCGGTCACCAGGTCGATTTTGTTGATAACGGGAATGATCGTCAGGTCGGCTTCGAGCGCCTGATAGAGGTTGGCGAGCGTTTGGGCTTCTATCCCCTGACTCGCATCCACAACCAGCACCGCGCCTTCACAGGCCTTGAGCGCACGGCTGACCTCGTAACCGAAGTCTACATGGCCGGGCGTGTCAATCAGGTTGATCTCGTACTTTAGGTTATCTTTGGCGGTGTAATACATGCGCACCGCGGACGCCTTGATGGTGACGCCTTTTTCGCGTTCCAGGTCCATCGTATCGAGTATCTGCGCGCTCATATCCCGCTCAGAGATCGTGCCGGTGAGTTGAAGCAAACGGTCAGCCAGCGTGGATTTGCCGTGGTCAATATGCGCGATGATACAGAAGTTTCGGATGTGGTCGGTCATTGCGTGCGAGAGTATAACGCATTTTTAACCACGAACGTTCAAACGTTTCAACGTTAGAACGTTCAGACGTTTTTCAGCACTTCCTCCGCATCCACCACCCCCCAGTGATACCCCATCTCTTGACTCATCTGCAACGCGCGCTCGGCCTCCGCTTTCGCGCTGAGCGTAGACGAAGCGGCGAGATGTGCCCATGCCAGCGCAACACGAATATCCGCCTCGTAAATGCGATACCCGCCCTCGACGGCGTAATTCAAGGCTTCGTTCAAATCATTAAATGCATCGGTTACCGTAGGGGCGAGGTCATCTCGCCCGGGGTCGGAGGACCCGACCCCTACCGCCATTTTCGCCAAAAACCTCCCACGTGCCAGCAGGGCTTCGATGAGCACTTGACGATGTGAAATACTCCGCGCAATCTTAAGCGCGGACTCGTAATGTGCGCGGGCGGATTCATGATTTCCTGAATCTGAATTCAAATCGCCTAATATACGAAGGCATGAACTTTCGTCTTTTGGCCACTTATAATTTTTTACCCACCATGCCAAATTTGCTTTAGTCACGCGGCGGGCATAATCGGGTTTTCCTGTACGCCGTAAATGGTCAGCATGATTAATGCCACGTGTACTAAACAAATAGCGGATATTTTCTTGTAAATATTCTTCTTGCTCTAGGGTTTCGATTTGTATAAAGATAGACGTAGCCACATCTAAATTACCTAGTAAGTGTTCCGCCCATGCTTGTCCTCGCTGAGAGTTTTTTTCATCCCGTTTATTCTCCGCATGGCGGGCGAGATCGAGTGCCTGACGGGCGGCTTCGGCGCTCGCCTCCAGTGCGCCGAGTTGGGCGTGGAGTTCCGCTAGGTTTTGGTTGTCAACGCTGATGTTATGCCAATCTTCTGCTGCCAAGCCAGCCTTTATCACGCGCTCGTAAAACGGCACCGCCTCGCGCAGGCGTCCCAGGCTCATGAGGCAGAATCCGATTGTGTTTAATATCCAACGTTTATAAACCAGATTCTTGGGTTGCGGTTCTTGTGATAAGTCTTTATCTGGAAAAAATTCGGTCTGAATCGATAACTGAGTTTCATAAGCACCAAGTTGATGCCCTAAAATAAAACTCGTTCCTTGGTCAATGCGGTCTCGTCTGATTTCATATGCTTCATCATATGCGCCCGCTTGACAGGCATGGTGTACCACTTCGATGAGCGGTTTCAAATCGTCCAGTGTGGGGTATTGGGGTGTGTCGCCCGCGATGAAGAGGTAGTAGTCTTTGATTTTGTTGTGAACACCATGTTGCTGTGTTGAATCGCCATGTGTCAGGATGGAGAGATAATGGTTTCGGACGAGAGGATGGGCAGTGTAGGTTTGGGAGGCGGTGTCGTGGCGGAGGATGCGGTAGGAAACGAGGCGGGTTACCACATCGCGTAGGGGCGACCCGTCAATGCCATCGGTAGTCTTCTTTTGTTTTGACGCTTTGCCTGGCTTCGTCTTGGTTTGCGCTGGATGGGTCGCCCCTACCTTCGGCAACAATGGCACAAAAACCTTCTCGAACGCACCCTCATGCACAGGCGTGCGGAAGGCGGAGAACAATTTCAAGAACTCACGTTCGGTTTCGGTGAGATGTTCATCATAGCGGCGGAGGACGCGGTGGACGCGTTCATAACGTGGCTCATCCGCGGTAGGAATGGGAATTTCGGCGAGATGAGCGATATCGCCGCCGTGTTTTTCGGCCAGATAACTGCCCAACAAACTGATCGTCAGCGCGTGACCGTCCCAATCAGAAACCACTCTATCCAATTGTGTGTCTATGCCTTGCACACCAAGCCTTCGGAGCAGGGCGCGTCCATCAGCAGGGGAGAGTCGGTCCACATCGCGATGGGTGTAGGTGGTGTATTCCATCAAGTCAAGCAGTGGCGCGCGGCTGGTGATGAGACAAAAGGATTGATTATCGGGGCGGGCGAAGTAGGTCAGCAGGTCGCGCAGGTCATTGCTTTGGACCAAACCGTACTGGTCGCCCTCCTGATGCTGCATGACTTCGAGTCCATCCAGCACGAAGAGATAGCGTCCCGCGCCGAGCATTGCGCCGATGATCTGTGCGCGCAAGCTGGAGGATGGCACAGCACGCGGGTCAATGCGTCCGCCGCTGAGGTATTTCAACGCAGCTTCGAGGAATTCATCAATGGAACGGTTTTCGTAAAAGCCCCACCAGAAAAGACCGTCAAACGTTGAAACGTTTGAACCCTTCGATATACTCAGGGCAGGCTGTTCCAACGTTTCGACCCATTTCCTCGCGAGACTCGATTTACCCTCGCCGCCAAATCCAATTAATCCCGTAACGTGTTTTTGTGGGTTGTTCCAATCTTCAGTGATTTGTTTGAGAAGATCATCGCGACCTGTCCATTCGGTGAGGACAGAGGGCGCGCTGTTCCAGGAGTATTTTTCTTTGATGAAGACTGCGGCTTCGGCTTGAGCGACATCGTACTTTGGAGATGGCGCGGCACGCAACGGCAATGATTCGTCCTGCAACTGAAATCCAAGCGGCCCAAGAGAGAGGACGCGCGCGTTGACCGCCCATGCAGTCCCACTATCTCTTACAGAGATCTCGGTAGGAAGCCATGCCTCGGAAATAATGCCGACAACAAGGTTGCGCTCTATATCAAGCACACCCGCACCGCTCATTCCACGATTGATCTGGTTCGAGTTAAGCTGGATCGGTTCAAGAACCACATTTCGATCTGCGCGCGGCTCGACCGGTCCCTGAATTTTGCCGTCCGCCCAGCCTGCAAGATAAGCATCGAGGCGCTTATAGCCATACGATCGAAATTCGTGCCAGTAGGATTCCTCGGCGGCTCCCATCTTCGCGAACTGTTCGGGGCCAAGCGACGCAAAGTCATCAACAAGCTGCAGTAAAACGACATCGTCATCATGATCGGGAAAACACGCGGCTACCGTCGCGTGAAATTCCTTCTTCTCACCGCCGCGCGCTTGTGGAAAATAGACAACCACTTTATCCGAGCTGATGGCGGGCTCTTGGTTGAAGATTGTTTTTAGAAATTGTTTCCACAGTGAGGGAATCGGTTTGTCTTTGCGCGGATTCACACCCGCCGCAACGACAACATGCGCGCATGTAACAACCTGCTTGGACGAAACTACAATGCCCGTACCGACAATCAAATTGTCTGAAACACGGCGAATCTGCACGGTGTAATCGCGTGGATTTTGGGTACGAACGGGAATTTCAATCGGCAAATTTGCAATCATACAATGATGACCTCAATGCAAAGTTAATCCCGCTTCTGGAATAGAAAGGGCGCAGGGGAGGAATCCCTGCGCCCAAAGGTGGATAGCTAATCGCCGGTATAAAAATACGGGACAACGAACGTCCAGACGAGAACCGCAATGTAAGCGATGCCATTGTCTGGCAGGACAAAGTTCAGGATATGTGCCCCAATCGCATAAATCCAAATTGCGAATGAGACAAAGGATACGGCCACGCCGATCCATTGAATTGGTTTGCCCTTTTGGTAGGTTCCCCAAATGCGGCTGATCAGGACGAGGGCCAGGCAGATGACCGCCCAAATCCCGATCCATGATTCTGCATATCCCTTACCGGCCAGAAAAACACCGATGACCTCAGATGGCACCAGCTTGACCAGCCGCTCCATATACATGTCGCCTGGTTCCGTTGGGCCCGCGGTTGGTACTACACCGCCTGCTGGCTGCTTGTGAATTCGAAATGGTGCTGACATAAGACCTCCTGATAGTATTTGGAAGATGGTAGAGATGTCACCAGTATAGCAAATTGCGAAGGATAATACAATAGAAATTTAACGCCTCTCGCAGGGCTACGGTGGGCATTAGTTCGACAAGGATGAGATCATCGTCTTCTTCAACCTGAATGGCAGCCATACTTCCTCCTTGTGACGGTCGCGGGTGGTGTGATTATTGTAGCATTGAAACTCAAAACTTCAACCCAAATTCCTGAAAGCATCCAGCCCTCCGAATTCTCAGGGAACTCGGAGGGCTGGAAATCATCGTGCTGTTGAACACGAATGTCGAAATCAATTATCGGGACATCCTGCGCACGGCCTTTATTGCTTTCTGCCATCAGCCCAAACGTCTTTAAAAATCGTTTTTTCTAAACTGCTTTCGCTCGTCGCTTAAACATTATCCAGGTTATTTTATTAGGGCAACTTCACCTTGAACTCCGCTTCCCAGTGTGAATCATCGCCATTCAAATTTACATCAACCCCCACTTTATACTTCCCCGGCTTGACCGGATCCCCTCCCTGTGTCCATTTATAAATCCCATCTTCGAAGACCCAGCTATTGCACGGTCCACTACCGCCAAAGACGCAATAGGCGGCATTGTTTTCAACCGTACTATAAACCAGATCGCCATCCCTTGTAATCGTAAAGGAGACCGGCCCGACGCCGTCATTTTTGTCCAGTTCTTTCCCATTTTTGATGATCTGGAATTGAAACAACGAATCGTCCGAGAAGATGCCAACACATTCAATGCCGCTGTCTGGATCCACACAGAATCCATTGCCTGTCCCTGGACTGGCTTGAGCTGTGTTCGGGAAAAAAGGTGTAGGGGTACCAAAAGCCACGGCTGGCAAAGCAGATAATTCAACATTGCAGGAAATATATTCGGAACCGGCGCTAACCCAACCTTTCTGCTGGGTTGCCGAGTCTTGTATATATGTCCAGCTCCCGCCGGGAATGCCTACTGGAGCAAACCCCAAAGGGGTCACAACACTATTAGCCAGCAGGGCATTGATCGGCGGGCGATAAGCAGTACCCGGCCCGGAGCGGAGGTTTAGATCCTGAAGAACTGTACAGCTTGGGCTTGCGGTGAGGCTGGGGCTGGCAGCGGTTGTCTTTTGAATAACAACTTCAGCCGTGAACGTGGACTGTATCGTTGCGGCAGATTCTGTTTCAGTTGGTATATTCTGGGTAATGCCTGCTTGTGATGGTATGGGCGATGCCATCGAAGTAGGAAGGTTACAGGAAATAATAGTGAACATTGCCAGTAAGGGTAAAGTTATCCAACGGGGAAAAATATTCTTGTTCATCAATTACCTCCAATAAGTTCATCATATCTTTGCTTAACTTCTTCAAGTTTTGGTTGGCAATATTTTTCTATAATGTCGTTTTGAATGACTAAATCGGGTGAGTTTTTTCCCTGAGAAATACATTGATTAAACACGTCTGCTGATTTTTGGTAGGCGGCCAGCGCACGATCATAATCCTGTTTAGCTTCAAAAGCACTGCCCTGCCATTCGTAAACAGTGGCAAGATACTCATACGTTTGGGCCAGATAACGGCGGTAGGATTCATGTTCAGGTATCGAAGCCTCAAATATTGGACGGCTTGTTTCAAGAAATTGAACGGCTTCATCAAAAGCCTTCAATGCAGAATCCACATCTCTTTGATAAAACAAGATTGCACCTTTTTGCCGATAAGCATTTCCCAGGGCTGTACGCGCAACATCTTTAACAGGATTTCCAAATAGTCCGGGGTCTTCCTTCAATTCCAGAACTTTTTGATAAGTTGAGATCGTTTGTTCCGCCAACTGTATTGCCTGAGGGTCAACTGCCTGACTCGAAGCCATTGCTTTATCCAAAAGTTCGGCTGATCTTTTCATATAAACACTGCCAAGGCCAAGATACGCCTTTGCATACTGATCGTTGAAACCAATAGCTTTTTGGAATGCAACCTCAGCTTTCTGCCAATAGTCTTCCTGCCGGTCAGGCTGAAATTCAGCCAGGAATAGATATTCGCGCCCAATAAAAAATTGAACCATCTCAGATTGCGGCGCGGTCCCTTCGGCCTTAAGGAAAGCCGTGAGGGCATCTTGCGACTGGCCCAATTGTTCCTGGGCCAATCCCATTGCTATAAACGCCACTGCAATGGACTGTCGTTCCAGTTCACCCTGCACGCTAATTCCGGGGTCATTGAGATTAACAATGCGGATGGGTTTTCCGATCTGCGTACTACCCTGGATATCTTCAAATTTGTATTTATCCTGCGGGGCGACCCAGAAATTCAGAATCAACTGCGGCGGGTTCGTGCGCGTGTCTATATATCCATAGAGCAATAGATCGGTATTAAGATCAGACGCCGTTTTCTCAGCCGTGTCCGGTTGTACCAGCGGCACACTCGTTCGCGTAAATATGTTGCTCTGATTCGGCCAGATCACCAGATTTGAATCTTCCCTTTTGAGTTCATCCCTCAAATTGGTTACAGTCCAATCGCTCAATAATTGACCGGTTTTTGATGAGCGGATTACCCCGTTTGCATCCATTTCCCCAAATTGTGCTACAGCAATATTGAAGATGCCCTCAGGCATCACGTGAGCAGCAAACGCACCATTGACGCCCAATATCACCACAATAACAATGATGGCAAGCAGGGCTTGTATCCAGCGGGCGCGCACCAACCTGTGAGTCTGACCTGCCTCTTTCCGCGCGGTCTTCTGGCTGGCATCCAAAAATTCCTGTTCAGCAAGGCTGATTAGATCTGCATTGGTCTTGACCCACTCCAATGTCTGCTTGAGCCGCACGCCGCGGTAAAGCGCGCCGGAGTCGCGTTCCAGTTTTAGCCAGTCATTGGTATCTTCTGTGAGCTGCCTATGAAGGATCAACCCCTCACGATTTTGATTGAGCCAATCACGCAATGTAGGCCACTCACGGATGAGCGCCTCGTGTGCCACCTCCACAACGCGGGTATCGCCCGGCTCCAATGTGCCCGTCGTGACCAGACGAGCATCGGTGAGAATGCTCAACACCGCATCAATGGTGCTTGTATCTGTGGAACGGGTTATCAGTTCAGAGAATGTGGCGCGCCGGCGGGTATCCAGCGAGTCTTCGCTCATCTCAGCCAGCTTGATGAAAATCATGCGTGCGATGGGTTGCTGCTCGACGCTAAGACGTTGCCGAAATACCGTCTCGGCTGTTTGAGCGATTGCGCCTCGGACTCCGCCCGCGGCTATGTACCCCGAAACGGTCAAGACTCTCCCCCGGCGGCGTTTCCACGTTTCCAGCAAGGCATGGGATAGAAGCGGAAGCGCACCCGGTTCACTTCCCAGATCATCGAGGATGACTTCCATCAATCCTTCCTGCACCTTCCAGTTTCCCAAAGCGGCGGGTTGAAGAATGGCACGCGTCAACTCGTCACGACTCATTGCGCCGATAAATTCCTGGTTTTGTGAGACCAATTCACGCAGATGATCCTGAAAAGCCAGTTGAGTATAAAAGTCAGCCCGCAGGGTCAGCAGGATGGAGATCGGCTGAGGGTTGGCCGGGTCAATTGCGTGAAGCAAATTTTCAATGAAGGCCCGGCGTTCCTCATCCTGACGGCATTGTGTAAAAACTTCCTCAAATTGATCGATTACCAACAGTAAGTGTTTTTTGTCATTTTGAGCCAGGGCACGGCGAGCAATCAAACTTAACGCATTTGGATCCTGTTCCAGATCAGCACGTAAAGTTGTTATGGCACTGACTGATTCAGAGTCACGCATCAGGCTGGCCGCGAGCGCTTCCAACGGATGTGCGCTGGGAGTTAGAATGCGGACATCCCATTGGCCGCTGTCCGTGGGCGGCAGGGAACCATCAGCCAGCCGTTCGCCGTGGCGCAAAGCCGGGATAACGCCCGCCCTCACCACGGATGATTTGCCGCTACCCGATGCACCGATGACAGTTAGAAAACGGGAGGTAGTCAGCCGGCCAACGATTTTGGCTACCAAAGTTTCACGGCCAAAGAAACGATCTGCATCTTTTTCATCGAAATACTGCAATCCCTGAAATGGCGCCTCGCCAGACTCGGGAGGCAGGTTCTCAAGATCTTTGACTTCGGCATTGCTAACAATGGTGGATTTGATATTAACAACTGCGCCGCGAAAATCTCCGGAGAGTTTGTAGCTGTCTCCGGAAGGTGCACTGCGATCTTTGACGCGCGTTTTTTTAGGGGAATTAAACTTGTTGGTCATAACCCGTTTGTTTTTATTTGAATTGAACGAGAGGGGATTATCATACGCCGATTAGTTTCGCCACTGTCAGCGCGATCTGGCCGGCTATGGTGACGACAACAGGCATTACATCTGCCAGATTTTTAGCAGCCTGCTTTAATCCTTCACCGGTAATTTGAATCATGGTTTTGTTGGGCTTTTCGGCTTTGGCCGTATCCACTAGCGCTTTGGCGGTTTCAGCCACTGCCTGAGCATGCTCCTGATTCTTGTCAGGAACCTTCTGCAAGGCTTCGCTCAACTGCCCGATCAGTTTTTCCAATTCCTTGCGGGCATCCTGATCGTCAGTGCGAATTTCGCCCACGCTCTGCTGAACATTCGTCAAGGTGGATTTGATATTAACGATTGCCCCCCGAAAATCGCCGGACAAGTTGATTCGATCTGCCATTAAGGACTCCTTTCGGAATATAACTCTCAGGTTAGCTAAAAATATTTTAGATTATGGAGTAAATATGTCTATATTGTAGCATTAAAACCCAAAACTTCAACCCCAAATTCCAGAAAGCATCCAGTCCTCCGAATTCTCAGGGAACTCGGAGGACTGGAAATCACGGTATTCTTCGCACAGTCTTATAGCTTCCTGGCCGTAAAGCCGAACGTGACAACGCCAAGCAATAGTGAAACAGCAATCACGATCACCCCCTGGATCCACCATCCCATAAAACTGGTGATAAGCCCGGCGATGACGAGGAAGAATAATAAGGTAAATCGCAGCGTATCCATTCCGCTCTGCACCGGACCTTGAGTCTGCGTCAGCCCATACAACCCGATCCCTATCCCAAGCAGGGACAGCACTACCATTGTCCATGTGATGACTGTCCCGTTTGATGGCAGGTGGACGATAAAGACGCCGCAGGTGTTCTCACGGTTTGGTATGGGATAGGATGCGTAGACCCAGGCGCGGATAAAGATGAACTGCCTGAGTTCGACGTTTTCAGGTCCGATCTTCCATTCGACCCGTTTGGATTCACCGGGGGCAAGTTCAATGTGGGTATAGGATGCGATTGGCATCAAGCGCGAAGTGATGTCCGTTTTTATGGAGGGGGAGAGTTTTCCTTGCATGGTGTTGGTGGCCTTGACCGAAAAGGAACTCGTCTCGTTCGTTGTCATCAGGATGGGACAACTCAAGGAACTCAATTGTCCCCCTCCCGTGCGGTCGAATCCGTAAGCGGCGGCTTCCAGGTCTGCCCAGGCGGCAAGGGCGGTTAACGTCAGGCCGAGCAGGGCGCCGATAAAGAAAAGTGTGTAGAAAAATGAGCGGGATATTTTTTTCATGGTCATTCCAGTATATTTATTTTATTACAGTTTGTCTTGAAGTAAATGAATCAACAGGATGATTTTCACCCCTCTGCAGGATGGTTTATTGACGGGCATGCTTCTGTAGTGGGGTCTTCATCTTTTCAATAATTTCCTCCACATACAAAAGGCTCACTTCCAAAACAGGATTTTCGTCCATTGCAGGTCAGGCTGATAGACAATACAATCAATCCATGACGGATGAACGCGACCGTAAAAGCCTGTGGGCCATCAATCTCGGATTAGGAATTAATATCATCCTGTCCGCGGTGAAGACTACCTTTGGGATCATCGGTCATAGTCCCGCGTTATTGGCCGAGGGCATCAACTCCACATCGGACGTGGCCTATTACGTGGTCGCCGGCATCTTTATGAGACTGGCAAACGAACCCCCGGACAATGAACACCCTTACGGTCACCGCCAACTGGAAAATATTGCGTCATTAGTCGTTGGCGCATTTGTGATGGCGACCGCGGTGGCAGTTTTTTGGGATGCCATTGATAAAATTTGGGATCTCGCGGATGGCAATACTGGGGCAAAGATCTCGCATCCATTTACGCTTTGGGTGGCGCTGATCACCGTAGCTGTCAAGATCTTTTTAACATTCTATATTCGCAAACTTGGCGAACAAACCCATAACTCGGTTGTAAATGCCCTGGCCTACGACCATCGCAATGACGTGTTCTCCGCGTGCGCGGCTTCGATTGGCATCTTCCTCGGTGAGCGCGGGTTGCCGTGGGTGGATCCGCTGGCGGGCGCGTTGGTCGCGCTTCTGATCCTGCGGACTGGCATTTTTATTTTGCGCGAATCTTCCGTAGAGTTAATGGAAGCAGTACCTAATAAAGTGCTGGCTGAACAAATATCCAAACTGTTGAAGACAGTAGCAGGTGTAAGCCAATTGGAAGAAATGCAAGCGCATCGTTTCGGACCACATATCGTGTTAAATCTGACGATCGGGATTAACGGCGCCATGACAGTGACCAAAGGCGACAAAATTGCCACAAATGTGGAAGAGTTGATCTGCAAATCCATTCCGAATATACGCCGCGTACACGTCCACTACCACCCTGCAGACGAGAACCACCGGGACATGTCCATTGACCAGATCCTGGCTGAAGCCAAAAAAAATGTAGCAGACCATGAGCACTTTTTTGAATAAGTCTGTCTCTGTCATTGGAGGGCGGGTGGTCGAGTGGCTGCGAAGCGGCGTACACTTGCACCGCACACAAGTGCAGGTGTCGAGACCCAGCCCCGAGCAATCCTCCGCTAAACGGGCAAATCTCATCAAGGAACTCCCACCATTTAGTTGGAGTTTGCTTCGACGCCCGAGAGCGGCGTCTCGCAACGACATCATGTAAAGTAAGCTATTAAGCCAAAACTTTCTCGACCAGTGCAGGAATATCCGCACTGGTTTCTGTTTGCATATCCAGCAACACCAAAAATTCAGCGTTCCCCTTTGGACCTAATAACGGCGATTTGACCAGATCGCGAATGTGAAACCCATTCTCCTGTGCGAAAGACAAAATATCCAGCAACACCTGCCTGTGAATGAGCGGGTCACGGATCACACCATCACCGCGCGCCACGTCCTTTTTCCCTGCTTCGAATTGGGGTTTGATCAATGCGATTATGTCGCCCTCACCCCCATCCCTTCTACCTGCCCCCTTCGGGGGTGCTTCGCGAGGAGAGGGGCGCAGGGGTGAGGGCAAAAACCACTTCTTCACCACCGGCAGCAATATCTTCAAAGAAATAAACGAAGCATCAATTGTCACAAACGAGACCTGTTCTGGCAATGATTCGACATAGCGCGCGTTGGTCTCTTCCATCACGGCCACGCGCGGATGCATGCGTAACTTCCAGTGTAAAATGCCTTTGCCTACATCCATTGCATAGACTTTTGCCGCGCCGCGCTGCAACATGCAATCGGTGAATCCGCCGGTGGACGCGCCCACATCCGCGCAGATGCGGTCACGTACATCGATGGCGAAAGCCTCGAGCGCCGCATCCAGTTTTTCACCGCCGCGCGAAACGAAGCGTGGACCGGTATCCACCTCGAGGGCCGATTTGCTGTCTATTGCGGTGGCAGGTTTCAGGGCGACCTGACCGTCCACGCGCACTTGTCCCGCCATGATCAAAGCTTGCGCCTTGGCGCGCGATTCGGCCAGTCCACGCTCAGTCAGTAAAACATCCAAACGAACTTTCTTCATCATCATCAGATTATATCGCTCCCAAATCACAATTCCCAATTCTCATATAACAAAGGTAAAATTGCCCCATGCTAAAAGCCTTATTCAAAACCATGCGCCCGCGCCAATGGACGAAGAATGTTTTCATCTTTGCCGCGCTCGTGTTCGACAAACAACTTTTTGTCGTTGATTCATTCCTGCGAACGATTGCAGGCTTCGCATTATTTTGCCTGATCTCATCGTCGGTTTATATCTTCAACGATCTGGCCGATATCGAAGCAGACCGTAAGCACCCGGAGAAAAAGAAACGCCCAATTCCATCGGGCCAATTATCCGTGTGCGCGGCGTGGGCTGCGGGGATTTTATTGGTTGCCATTGCACTTGGGCTTGGCTATCTGCTTGCACCCGCTTTTGCAGGCGTGATGGGTTTATATTTTCTGATCAACATGGCTTACTCAAAATGGCTCAAGTATATTCCGATCGTGGATGTGTTGATCCTCGCGGCGGGCTTTGTCTTGCGTGTGGGCGCGGGCGTGACGCTTATCCACGTCGAGCGTTTCTCGCCCTGGCTCTATGTCGTCATGACCCTGCTCTCGCTCTTCCTCGGCTTTGGCAAACGCCGCGCTGAATTGGCTTTGCTGACGCATGGCGCCGGCTCGCATCGCAAAGTATTGGATGGCTACACCATTCCGCTTCTCAATCAATATATCATGATCGTCTCCGGCACAACCATCGTGGCATATTCGCTTTACACATTCTCCGCGCCGAACGTGCCAGCCAACCACAGCATGATGCTAACCATTCCATTTGTGGTCTACACCATCTTCCGTTATCTTTATTTGATCCATGTCGAAGATGAAGGCGGCGCGCCCGAAGAGATACTGCTTACTGACCGTCCCTTCCAGATCGCGATGGTTTTGTGGGCCATCACAGTTTTTGTTGTGTTCTATTTATCGTAAGACAAATTGGCAATTTGTCCAACATGGCAACATCATCCGCGCCCGGCAAGATCATTCTTTTTGGTGAACATGCAGTCGTATACAACCGGCCTGCGCTGGCTGTACCCGTCATACAAGTTCATGTGGATGTCGAAGTCCTGGACTCACCCCGCGCAGGCATCTGGATCGATGCCCCGGATGTGAATCTGCACACCGAAGTTGGCACGCTTCCTTCCAATCATCCAATTGCTTCCGTTATAAATAAGTTTGCCCCCCTTTCATCCCCCCATCTTCAAACCACGAAAATGGGGGGACAGAGGGGGGTCGAAATCAAGATCACTTCCACAATTCCCGTCGCATCCGGGCTGGGTTCAGGCGCGGCTGTATCCGTGGCCTTAATACGCGCGCTTTCATCCTTTCTTCTTCGTCCCCTCTCAGATGAACAGGTCAATCACCTCGCCTATGAAATTGAAAAAATACATCATGGGACGCCATCCGGCATAGACAATACCGTCATCACGTATGCAAAGCCTGTTTACTTTATTAAAAACCCACCGTCTTCTGATAACAGAGATACCGGGGGTAAGGTCGAGACTATCAAAGTTGGTATCCCATTCACCATCGCAATCTGCGATACCGGCATCCCCGCACTGACGAAAGAATCCGTTGGAGACGTCCGCAAGTTATGGCGAATGAATCAAGTACACTGTGAATCCATATTTGATGAGATCGGACAGATCGCGTTCATGGGACGCCGCGCCATCGAAAGGGGAAAGCCTGAAATGCTTGGCGAATTAATGGATCAAAATCATGCCTTCCTGCAAAAGCTGACTGTCTCTTCGCCAGAGCTGGATAAACTCGTGGATGCCGCGCGTAAAGCAGGCGCGCTGGGTGCAAAGATGAGCGGCGGCGGACGCGGCGGCAATATGATCGCGTTGGTCACGCCCGATTTAGCGGAAACAGTTACAAGGTCCATGCAAGAGGCGGGGGCCAGAAATGTTATCATCACAAAAGTCGAGTAGAACATCCAGGAAAAGGAGTCACGTCATGAAGACGATTGGCATGATTGGCGGGATGAGTTGGGAGTCGTCCAGCGAGTATTATCGCATCGTTAACGAGGAAGTGAAGGCAAAATTGGGCGGACTGCATTCCGCCAAAAGCGTAATGTACTCTGTTGATTTTTCGGAGATCGAGATCCTGCAACATCAAGGAAACTGGGATAAAGCCACGCAATTGATGATTGAAGCGGCGCGGCACGTGGAAGCGGGCGGCGCGGACTTCGTCGTTATCTGCACCAACACCATGCACAAAATGGCCGATGAAGTGCAAAAGAACATCGGCATTCCCCTTCTGCACATCGCGGATGCAACAGCCGAGGTCATCAAGGCGCGCGGTTTGCATAAAATCGGCCTGTTGGGTACGAAGTTCACAATGGAGGAGGATTTCTATCGTGGGCGGCTGGTGGAAAAACACGGCCTGGATATCATCATCCCGCAGGCTAATGACCGCGCCATTGTCCACCGCGTGATCTACGAAGAACTGGTGCTGGGTCACATCAACCCGGCCTCGCGAGCCGAATGCCAACGCATCATCGAAACACTGATCGAAGCGGGCGCGCAAGGCATTATCCTAGGTTGCACGGAGATTGGTCTGCTGGTCAAAGATGAGGACAGCCGCGCACCACTATTCGATACTACGCGTATCCACGCGGTCAAGGCTGTAGAGTATGCACTGACAGAAGTCGCCTGATGAAATGGTCTTTCCCAATCCTTGCATATTTGACCATATGGGCAGGATTATTCTGGCTGCACAGTACCTGGGCCGCCTTACTTGGGTTTCACGCTGTCATCATTATTTTGCTTCTCATCAATAAAGCAAATATACATCACCAGATAAATTCTTTCCTCAATCTCCCGGTGGTCGTCATTGCGAGGGCGTTCTTCCCGATGCAATCCCCGCCTGAACGAGGAGACTGCTTCGTTCCTCGCAGTGACGGCGTTGTCGGATCGGTGGAAAAAACTTTTCTGAGGAACCATGTCCCTATTGCCAGACTATTCAAAAGCAAAAACATAAAATGGATTATTCTGAGTGTGTTTCTTTGCGGGAGTAGTGGCATAATTTTATATTTTCTCTGGCCCGTATTTGGGATAGCGAAGGATCTTCCTGCCCAGCTTCAATCCCTCGGTCTCGCGTCATTCTCATGGCCCGTCTTCATCGCTTATTTTTCACTGGTCAATTCTTTGATCGAAGAATATTTCTGGCGCGGGTTTTTGGGAAGCAATTCAAAAAACCTGCATATAAGCGATCCTCTTTATGCGGGCTATCACGCACTGGTTCTTTGGGGAAAAGTGCATCCATTTTCAATCCTATTCGCTGTGATCCTGCTGACTTTTATAGGCTGGTCCTGGCGGCAAATCGCGCGTGAAGATGATGGCTTGTTCGCACCGCTGCTGGGTCATATGGCCGCGGATTTTTCGATCACGTTGTGTGTATATTGGATGTGTAAATAACAATGAACATTCTCGTATTGAAATTAATTCTTGCTCCTGTCATCATTGGTTCTGCCAGCCTGGCAGGCAGGCGCTGGGGTTCCGCCGTCAGCGGCTGGATCGTGGGCATGCCGATCACTTCCGGACCAATTGTCTTCATCCTTGCACTCAGCCACGACGCAGCCTTTGCCGCCAATGCCGCGCTCGGCGTGTTGAGTGGCGGACTTTCTCTTGTAGCCTATGCGTTGACCTACGCGTGGCTGGCTACCCGTTTCCGCTGGCTGGTTGCCTTTACAGGCAGCCTGCTTGTGTTTATTACCAGTACGACCCTGTTGCAAAATTTCACCTTCCCGTTAATCACGGCTTTCATCGTCGTCTGTGCGGCCATCTTGATTGGCTTACGCCTCATGCCAAGAGATGCAGTCAGCAAAGCCGACGAGACAAAACCGGGGCGCTGGGACATCCCCGCCCGCATCCTGGTCGGGACAAGTTTAATCCTGCTGATAACAGGCATCGCGCCATTCACCGGCCCGCGCCTGGCGGGTCTGCTGACGACCATTCCGCTATATGTAACCATCCTGGCGATCTTCGCACAGCGCCATCAAGGGCCAGCCGCCGCGGCGCACGTGTTCCGCGGTCTGCTTTATGGGATGTTCGCCTTCACCGGCTTCTTTATCATGCTTGGCCCTTTGCTTGAGCGAACGAGCATCGCTGCCGCGTTCTTGTCCGCCACCATAATGGCGCTGGCCATTCAAGGCTGTTCATTGTTCGTGTTGCGACAGACGCATAAATGACTGCACTGCAAAAAGGTCAAGGACATAACGCAAAGCCGCTAAGATTCAAAATTGCAAAGAGATTTTGTGCTATTTGACGGCAAACGCCTAAATCGCGAGTTTATTTTCAGAATATTTGAGCAGGAACGTCCCGAACCCGCAGGGTGCTACGCGAGGTTGAATTGAGCCAAGCTTGCCCTGCCGAAGGTATCGAAGGGTGGCCGTGTCTCAAAACCCTTCGGCACTCCCTTTGGCGCTCCCTTTGGTCGGGACAACGCCTGCGGGACGATTGTTTCATGGATGAATTTGAAACGATATACCCTGTGCAATTTCACTTCAAAGCAACTGATCGCTAGATTAGCTGTATAACCGGATTATCCTTGCTCAAAATCCCATGACTCACATTTCCCCCGCAATATTTCTGGAGGAGCGCGGCGACCTCGTTACAAATCCGCTCGACCTCCTGGTCTGAGACAGGCGGAAGCGCGTCCACGTTGAATTCAACGGCGGTTGTCTCGGGCAGAATCAGCGTATGTTTGGACTGTCGCCAGGTCCAGCGGCGCGTCAGCACGGTATTTCCTTCCACAAAAATGATTTCGGAAGGATTGGGGTGTTCAACGATGTCGGTTCCAAACGGCTCAAAGATTTCGTCGCCGGTCGCGGGGCGCAAGTCCATGTCAGCAGTGAGCAGGTCAATGGCATGCGCGCCAATTGGGACAAGGTTTTGGATCGAGACCAAATTGCCTAAATCAACAATCCTGCTGATGGCGGGCAGTGGATCCTTTTTGAGAACCCGCCGCACAAGCGCTTCCATGGATGGACGAAATTCGCTCGGTTTGACGCCCAGCGAACGATAGGCTTCCCGCCAGGATTCAATCCTGGGATGAGTGGTGATATTTTCCGGCGTTAACTGTTTGCAGAGTGTGTTTTCAGCAATCCGTAGGTCAGCGATCAATTCATCCGGTGAAGGGCCGTTGCTGATGCCATGCGTAATGACAACGCCCCGGCGGTATTCCGGGAATTTTGCAAAAACTTCAGCGGAAATTTTGATGTTCATGGTCAGTTAGGCTCCAGGCTTATGTGGAAAGATATACTTAGAAATAATGTGCCGCGCAGGATTCGTTTGTCCGGCGCGCTACGCGGTGATGCATCCGGCTTTGTTCACGGAGTAGATTACGAGGGATTCACTTGACATGGTGGGATGATTTTATCAGAGAGTGGGTAATAGAAAATGGGGAGTGTTTTTTGGGACGTTGATCATTCAGATCACCTGGCCGCGGATGTGGATTCGTTTCACGGTTATTTGTGCTATAATCTTACTGGTAAGAAAGGAGAAAACCATGGAAACTTTAGCCACTACCCGCATGTCGTCAAAAGGACAGGTTGTTATTCCTGACTCCATTCGCAAGCGCCTTGACCTAAAGGAGGGAGCACAGTTTCTAGTTGTCGGCGATGCGGGCGTTGTCATTCTAAAGGTTGTTACTCCACCTGACATGAACGAGTTTGACGCGCTGATCAAACAAGCGCGCAAGCAGGCAAAGGAAGCAGGATTGAAACAAACAGATATTACATCTGCCGTTGCCAAGGCTCGGGGTCGTAAATGAAAATCGTTTTGGACTTGAAGGTCGTGATGGATACAAACGTGTTCGTCTCTGGAGTCTTTTTCAGCGGACCTCCCTATCAAATCCTTCAAGCATGGCAATCAGGCGAGTTTGAATTGGTGGTCTCGCAGGAAATTCTGGATGAGTATCGTAGGGTTGGAGAAATTTTGGCAGAAGAACGTCCGAAGATTGACTTGAACTCAATCCTGAACTTTGTCATTGAATATGCAAAAGTATACAAGCCTGCCAGACTAAAAGAGCCTGTTTGCGAGGACCCTGACGATGACAAGTTTTTCGCCTGCGCGCTGGCGAGCGGAAGCAAGGTCATCATCAGCGGGGATAAACATTTATTGAAAGTGTCAGGCTATGAAGGAATTGATGTCTTGAAGCCGCGCGAGTTTGTAGACAGATATTTGGGCTGAAGTTGATTCTGTTTCGAGAGGCATTGTCCCAATCTATTAGCCCGCTAAGCAAGGAATATTTTTAGAAGGATATTTATGACAAAACTTGGCATCATAGACAAAACAAGGTTTTTATGAGTTATTTTGCAGGAAAGAAGAAGCGCCACGTATCCTTTAGCATGTTCAAAACATCGTCTGGATTAATTATCCCTTTGATAATCAAAACAACAATCAAGACCACGATGTAACCCAGAATTATAGCGGTTATATCTGTTGCTTTATCACGACCAAACATATCTAAAATGAAGCGCCCTATATTTTTTGGAATAGTTATAAAGGTAAAATGTAGAATCCGAATAAGTAGAGTTTTTCTCTTATCAAAAGCTTGTGATTGAACTTCATTAGCAGGAATACTAGGGTTTGAATCTTGTGGTCCTGTGTCTGTTTCAACTTGCCTCTCTTCCAGAGGGACGATGTCGTCAATTAAGCCAAACACATTAACCATAAGATAACTTTGCTGACATTGGATTTGGGTCTGCCTATCCTCAACAAACTTATTCAATCTTTCAAATTTATAAAAAAACTTTTCTTGAGAATCCTTACACTCAAGACAGTTACAAGGCACTAGTTTGTCGTATTTAAGTCTCCTGTAAGCCGCATGAATTTTGTCTAATTCATGCAATACAATTGTCAAAAGTTCTTTCTTGTGTGTTCCTGCGATTCGAATATGTAGCTCGCGTTTTCCGTAATATTCAATCACTTCAGCAAACGTATTGTCTTTTTTGAGAATTACTCCGCTCTTCCAGACATGTTTATGTTCCCAGATATCAGTATGCATTACAACTATAAATTGTGTCAAAATCCCCTTAGGCATGAATTCGTATGTGTAACGAATGAGCAAATTTTCTTTCTCATCCCATTCATATTCGGGCTCGTTTTCCGTAAGTAATTGTGGTGCAATATATATGCCTTCAGCATCTGGAATTTTATAGCACAATTTAAACTTAATCATCAGTTGAAGAAGTTCTTCCTGCATATTCGCGTACTCTTGCCCACTCCAGATTGATGATACTTGTGCTCGATTAAAACACCCTAAGTTGTGGATTATTTCTTTATTGTCTAGTATTACAACGCAAGGTTGACAGTGAAAAACAAGGTAACTTGAGATAAAGAAGGCATGGTATCTTTCTCCAATCACAGCCAAGTGAAAAGGAGAAGAAGAACACCATGCCGAGAGAAATTGTAAC
>Ga0315273_10000816_pt1 | contig 34007 bp, 30 predicted proteins | sample YL17G02_0_MG_FD_205753 | JGI IMG/M metagenome (GOLD analysis project Ga0315273, IMG submission 205753) | Sediment microbial communities from Yellowstone Lake, YNP, Wyoming, USA - YL17G02_0 | ecosystem: Environmental > Aquatic > Freshwater > Lake > Sediment | place: USA: Wyoming | collected...
CCCCTTCATCCGCACGCAAACCTCGCATACCAACCAAAGCTCGCGCCATGGACGACTCGGCGGCCCTCCTAGAGGCGACGACCCCTTACCGGGCCACGTCAGCGGACCGCCCGAAAAGGGATGTGGGCTGGGCCCGTGCGCTCGTTTTTTTGGTGCTCATCGCCACCGTCGGGGGCGCCTTTTCAGCCCTGCACTGGTGAGTGGTGGTGGGATGACAAAGAGAGGGTGTGCGTGCGGATGGAGAGAGAAGGTTCGATGATCTACAACCGCGCACGGTCAGAGAGCGGGTGCGGGCGATGAGAGAATATGACTCAGCTAGCTCGCCCCGCGCCCGGCCGCCCGCCGCCGCCCTCACGAGCTGACGAACCTTCCTCATGACTGATTTCCAGGAACCCCGCCTTCTTCCGCTTCGCCACCGACGCCGCCTTCGCCTCCAACCCTGCCTCCTGCCCCGCGGGCGCGCCGCACGGGGCAGGCTTCCTCCTCACCGGCCTGGCGAGGAAGGGTCACCCCTCCACCGTCGACCCGTACTCCCGCCTCGCCCGCACGGGCGCCGCGATCTTTGCGGGCGCCTCCCTCCTGGGCGCCCTGGGCGCGGCCAGCCTGGTCTTCGGGTTCCGCCGGGCCGCGCCCACACTGACCCTGGCGGTGGTCCGCCTCCAAATCCTGGTCCCAGCCGTCGCTGGCACGGCCGCCCTCATCTCCGGCGCGGTCGGCCCGGCCGTCGGCCTCTTCCTCCTCGCCGGCCTGGCCGCCTGGGCCGTCCACCTGTGGCGCGCCGAGATCGGCCTGTGCGCGCGGCTGTTGGGGCTGGCCGCCGCCTGCGTGGTGGACGTGCCCGGCCTGGTCGGCGCGGCGGCAGGAACGGCCGGCGCGGGCGCGGCCGTGGTCGCCGTGCTGGGCGCGTCCGCCCTGGCCGGCCTGGCCAACGGGTCATTGTACGCCAACCCGGCCGTGGCCTCCTCCTCCTCCGCGGCCGGCTGCCTGGACGCGGCCGGCAGCCCCACACCCTGCTGCGCCTGGTCGCCCTCCCCCCTCGGCCCACCCCTCGCCCTCCTCGCCCTCCTCACCGCGGCCTGGGCGTCCGCGACGGCCCGCCAGGCAAAGACCTTCATCATCGCGGGGGCGAGCGCGGCCTGGTGGTGGGCGCCCCGCGTGGAGGGCGATGCTGAGGCCGGGGCGAGGCCGTCCACCCTGCCGCGCCCGCTGCTGGTCGGCGTGACCCGGCGGGCGGCCGAGCACGCGTTGGGCCCGTCTGCGGGGTCGCTGGCCATGGGCGGCGCCGTCATGTCCTTGTCCTCGGGCCTGCGGGCGGCCCTCAACGCGGTCACCTCGTCCGGGGAGGGGGAAGGCGGCCCGGGCATCCTGTTCTCGCTCTTTGCCGCCATCGCGGGCGGGCTGATTGAGCTGCTGCAAGTGCTGACGAAGTACGCGACGGTGGCCGCGGCGATCACGGGTGCCGGCCTGCTGGATGCCGGGCGGTCCGCGACCGCCCTCCTCAAGCAGCAGTCCCTGTCCGCCCTGGGCGTGTGGTACTTCCCGCCGCTCGTCCTCAACGCGTACGTCGGCCTGGCGGCCATCGTGTGCGGCGCGGCCGCGGGCGGCCTGTACGCGGTGACCGCGCCCGCGGCCGCGCACGGGGCGACGGGCGACGATTACGCGCAGACCGTCCTGGCGCACGCCGTTGGGGTGGGCGCCGCGGCCGCGGCGGTGGTGGGCGCCATCACCGCCTTCGCGACCGGCGTCCTCCTGTCCTCCGTCGACGCGCTCTTCTTCGCGTGGGCCCTGGACCGGGCGGGCGGGGGCGGGGTGGCCCGCCCCGACGCGGCCGCCGTGTTCGAGGCGGTGCCGTGCGGGGTGGTCGTGGAACAGCCCGACGGTGGCCTGGCGTATGGGGCTGGAGGGGGGCGGCGCCGGTACGTGCCGCCGTCCCAGCTGCCGGCGGGCACGCCCGTGTGAGCATAATAAAGAGAGGAGAGGAAAAGGGGGTTGCGTTGCGTTGCTTGTTCTCTTTTGTTTCCAATAACCCTGTACATTTTACATTGTCTTCTCCACCATGCCCCAAAGCGCGTGCGCGACCTGGACGGCCGACATGCCCCGGGTATCCAGGTCGATGGGGTGCATCTCGTGGCGGGCGGCGTCGGCGGAGGAAAAATCGTCACTCCCACCACCCCCAAACCCAGGCTTGGCAGCGGCCGCCCGTTTCTTCATGACGTACGGGTCCGCAATCACCGCCCGCACCCGGCCCGTGTCAGGCACAGCCAGTGGAGGGGCAGTGGGATCCGCCCCGGGCACGGCCGCCGCCTGGACGGCCGCCGCGATGGCGCCGTCCATGTCATTCCAGTGTAGGTGGGTGAGGTAGATGTAGAGGGACACCTCAAACCCGGCCCGCGGGTGGAGGACGGCTTTCACGTGGTCGGATGCGGCGGCCTGGGTTGCCAAGCTGGCGCAGGCGGTCGCGGTGTCGGCCCGCCGGGCTTCCAGGGCGGCGGCGGACGCGGTCAGGGAAGACACGTTTTCCTTGGCGGCGGTGTTCGCACCCTCCAGGTCGGCCACCCGGGCGGTGTGGGCGTTCTCCGGTTCGGGGCGGACGGCCGCGGACTCGCGGTCAGTCAGAAGGGCGACGAGGCCTACGAGAGGTGGTGGAGGAGAGAGAGGCGGGAGGCGGCGCGGGCGCGCGCGTGAGAAAAGGAGGTCCAGGTTGGGGAGAGCTGTCGGGTGCGCAGCGCAATTGAAACGCAAAAAGACCCGCGCCGCCCCCACCTCGACGGCCACCGCCTCGCCCGCTCAGCGTGCGCGCTGACCCGTAGCGCGGGCCTGCCTTGTACGCTAGCCCTCTGGCACTCACACCAACTCACGCTCAATCTCGGTCGTTGCCCGCCCTTCCCGAGCCGCGGCAGCGGCGGCGAGTTCTGCCCCCGCCGCCACGGCCGCCGTCACCAGGGCCGCGTCCTCGCCCGACGCAAACTGGGTACGCAGCTCCTCCGCTAGGCCAATATACTCCTGGAGGGAGTCCATGAGAAATGTTAGGGATGGGGGTGTGGGGGTGGGCGCAGAGAGAAGAGGGACGCGTCGAATGGGCGCGCGGCCAACGCGCAAGTGCGTCATTCTTGCTTTTCTTTTCTTTTCTTTTCTTTTCACTCTCTCATCATCTACAGAGCAGCCCCCGCCGCCGCAAGCCGCGCCAGCCTCAGCACGGTAGCACAGTGCCCCGGCAGGTGAGCACTGACAGACCCCCACTCCCCATCCCCTACCACCGCGGCCTCCGCGGCGCCGGCCAGGGCGCCCAGGGCGTGCAACTCGGCCGCGGCCGCTGCCAGGTCGACCTCGCCAGCCACCCGAGCCACGACGCCCGCCCGCACTGTCTCGTCCTCATCCGCCCATACAATGCAAGCCCTGTCAGGTTTGACGACGCTCACAAAGGGGGCCGCTCGCCTGCCGCCCAGGCAGGCCAGGCGGACAGGCGGGTCGGCTGAGAGCGCGACCACGCAGGCTGGTGGATGGCGGCCGTTGCCTTCACCCAGCGCCGCCTCCCAGGCCGCGGCCTCGGCTGGGGGCGGCGCGCCCAGGCGGGTAATGACCTGGCGGACTGGGCGGGTGCCGTCCCGGGAGGCACAGGCGACCGCGCGGGTGAATACCTCGTCACACACGGCCAGCACCGCGGACGGCAGGGAGGCTTGCTGCTGCCCGCCCACCCGCACCACGCGCGCCCCGGGCGCCAGCTCGCCCGTCCCGTCCGTGAAGGCCAGGGCGATGAGCGTGGAGTCGTCGGGGCTGGCGACTGCCCTGCCAGGCGGGACGACCGCGAAGGCGCAATGCACAGCCGCCGCCGACCCGGCCGGGTGTTGCAAGGCCACCAGCGGCTGGTGGTGCAACGGCGGCCTGCTGCCCGCCGCCTTGGCCGGCGGGCCGCCCACCACAACCTTGTTGAAGACGCAGAAGGCGAGGGTCCTGGCCTTGCGATCGGTCAAATCCTCAGTCCGCCCAGGTAAGACCTGGATCGTGCAGGGCACGGCGACGGGCCTGCCGTCGGGGTCGTCCCCACAGCTCGCGCTGTGCTGGTGACCGAGCGCTGGCGACCCGGGCCGGCTGCCACCGCCGCCGGATTCACGCCTGTACGTGTCTCGAGCCGCCGTCCGGTACCAGTCGGGCGTGGAGCCGCGACTCAGGCTGGTGGTGGTGGTGGTGGTGGTGGCAGTGCCCGCGTCGGAGGAGGGGCGGGGCAAGGCCGCGGTGCTCCCCACACCGTCGCTGGAGCGGTGGAGGCGGGACAAGGTGGTCGCCGCGGGTGGGGGTGGGGCCGTCGGCGCCCGGGCGCACGCGATGAGAGCATGCAAGGCAGTGACAGCAGCCTCGTCGCCGCAAGCATCTCTGCCTGGCGTTGGAGGCGGCAGGACGTACACGGCCAAGCTGCCGTCGGGCGAGGCGGTGCCCAGAAGTCGGGCATCATCGCGTCCATCCTCCACCCCGGGCCACCGGACGGGCGGCCTGGCGCGGGCGAGGGCGAGTTGGAGGGCCGCGTACGCACGGGCGAGGGCGGGGAGGCCTCCCGCACCGTCGTAGGCGATGATGCCGCGGGCTCCGGCGCCAGGGGCGGCGCCAGCGGGGGCGTGCGTGCCCAGCCCGAAACCCAGCCAGGCGCGGCTGATGGAGGCGAGCAGGCCATCGACCGCGCCTTCGGCCCCTCGCGGCACTAGGGCCACGTAAGACACAGCTTTAGGCCCGCCCGCCGGCGTGAAAGGCCCGCCCCTGTCCCAGTGCGCCAGCGCGGCCGGCGGGAGTGCCAGCCAAGCGCCCCTGCAGCCGACAACCACTGGCGGGGTGGCGAGGGAGGTGGTGGAGGTGGACGTGGATGCCTCGCCTCCTCCTTCCTTCTCGCCACCCACCACTGCCAGCCTCTCCAACCATGCGGGTGCCTCCACCGAGCTCGGGTGGGCCAGGTGAGGCAAAGCGGGCGTGGCAGAGGTCGTCGCCTCACTCGTGAAGGGTAAGGCCGGCGCGACGCGCAGGCCGGCCGCCCCGTCTGCAGCATCCGCCAGGGCCGCCAGGGCCGGGTCCGCGCAGCCAGCCGTCGCCGTGCAAGCCAGCGCCGCCCAGACGTTGGCCTCGGTAGTCGGGTCGAAGGCAGGCGGTGAGCTCGGCGGTGGCGGCCCTGCTGCTCCGAGGCTGCTCCCGCTGCCCAGGCGGGTCAGGTTGAGCGGGGGTGGGGCATGTAGCTGCCCGTCTCCGCTACTGGTGCGGCGGGGGTGAAAGGCTGGGGAGGAGCTGCGCCAGGTGGGGAGGAGGTGGGGCGCGTCGGGTGCTAGCGGAGGGCCGGGCGGAGCGCGGTTGCCCGGGTCGGGCGGCGGGCGCATTGTTATCAAAGTGCCCTTTACGCACGTGCGCGCGTTCGCTCAATGGGGCCTCCTTTCGTAATGCGATTTGCGCGTTAGGCTAGGAGGGTGGTTAGACATACTGGGGCTGTGAACAGGAGGGCCATGGCGGGCGCCATGCGTGTTGAAAAAAAAAAAAATGACGAAAGACGAGGCAGCCCCGCTCGCCTCACTTCTGCGTTGCTCCCTTCCACGCCATCTCTCTCTCTCATGATCCCGCCCGTCGTCGCCGCCCGGGCGTGGCGGGCCAGCCATGGCTACCTAGACAACACGGCCTGGCCTGGCGTTGCGGACGAGGGCGATGGAGGTGGGGATGGCGGCGGCGCCACAACAACCGCTCCAGGCGGCGGCGCCTGGTGGGAGACGATCAGCTCCTCCGGCCAGGCGGCGTTCCTTGCGGGCGGGCGCGCCGAGGAGAGCGGTGGGGGCGGGCGTGGCGGCGGGGGCTGTGGTTCCCGCCCCCAGGCCCTGTCCCCAGCTGCTGAGCGGGTGCGCACGGGGAGGGACGGAGAATGAGCGTGGCGAGTGCGGCGCGCCCCGGGTGAAAAGAGGAGAGGATGATCAGTTTTTCTCCTCCAGGCGGGGGGTGCGGGGTGGTGACCCTTCGAGGCCTCCAACCTCAAACCCCCCTCCCCCCTCCCCCTTCCTCATCATCATCATCACACAACGACAGGCCTCCACCCGCCATTCCTGTCCGCCGGTCGGCCCATCTTGCGGGTCGGGCGGCAGCACTCCACCCCTGGTCCACATCCCCGCGGGTCTTGGGGCGGCAGGTAAGCGGGAAGAGGCGAGACATAGAAAAGAAAAAATACCACCCGCCCGCAGAAGAGGAAGAGGAGCAGGCTCTCTCATCACCCCTTGAACGCCCGAAAAAAGACACAGGCCCGGCCGGCCTCATGTCGGGCCCCGCCGTCTTGTCAAGCCCGCCATACGGTGGCAGCGGCCGGTCCGGGGGGCTCACCCTCCTGGGCAGCGACGGCGGGGCCTCCCCCCCAAACCACAGCCATCCGGCGCGCGAGTCCGGCACGGGCGGCCCGCTGGTGGGCGCCTCCCCTCCCCTGCCGCCCAAGAAGGCGGCCCTGCTGGCTATGAGCACGCCCTCACCGCCGAGCGCGGCGGTCACAGTGTCGGACTTTGCGTCCACGGCAGCCTTGGCGGCGGCCCTGGCCCTGGCCCCCGCCCGCGCGTCCTCAACAGGCGCGCACCACCACTGCCTGCCTGCCTCCGCCCACCACCACCCACCCCGCCGGGCGTCCGCCGCGGCCGCCAAGGCCGCCTTCCCCACCCCATCCTCCTCCACCACCTTTGTCGGCCCGTCCGCCCGCACCGTCACCGCCCGCATCGGCCCGGACGGTCGCCCCCCTCCCGACGGCCACCGGTGGCGCAAGTACGGGCAGAAACGGGTGCGCGGGACGGACCACCCCCGCTCCTACTACCGGTGCACGACGCCCGGGTGCCCCGCCCGCAAGCATGTGGAGCGCAGCGCAGCCGACGGGCGGGATGTGGTCACCACTTATGACGGGCGCCACACGCACGCGGCGCCGGCGAGTGGTGGGAGTGGGAGCGTTGGGTCCGGGCGGGCTGCTGCTGCCTCCGTGGCGGGCCTCGCCGCCCTGGCCGCCGCGGCCGGGGTGGGGGCGGGCGGTGGAGGGGGTGCGCAGCCACAGCCGCACACGACAGCCCTGCCCGTCCTCCTCTCGGAGGCCCGCCCCCAGAAGCGGTCCAAGGCGGCTGGTGGGCGGGGTCGCAGCGGTGGCGGCCCGCCCGCCCCTGCCTGGGGCCATGCGCGCCCTCAACCCTCGCCCATCACATTTGGCCCGACCCTGCTCTCGCCCACTACCCTCCTGGCGGAGCTAGGAGGGGGGCGGGGTCGCCCAGGCCAGGGCGGGCAGCACCAACAACACGCCCCCGTCCCTGCCCCCGCCCCGCCGACCGGCCTGGCCCTGGCCTCGCTGACCCACTCCATCCCGCTCCCTCGCCTGGGCGGCGGCAATGGTTGTGGTGGGGCCGCGGCCGGCTCCCGTCCGATTCCGGCCTTGAACCCGCCCGATGAGGCGGCCTGGCGGCTGTGGATGCGGGATGAGGCCGGTGGTGGTGGGAGTGGGCGGTGAAAGGAGAAAGAATGTGAATGAACTGAATTTTGAACATGCCAACTCTACTCCGCCTTCTCGCTCTCGGCCTTCCGGATCTCGGCCCTCAGCCCCAGCACAATAAACAGGTTGGTCAGCGTCAGCAAGGACTCCGCACCCCCGTGCAGCCAGTCCACGTTGGCCAGGATCTCGTGGTAGTGGACTTTTGCGTAAATGCCGGCCGGGATGGACCCGCCCACGAAGACGAGCAAGAAGTAGAAGCCGAACAGGGTGAGGCCCGGGAATTTGCCGGACTTGTGCGCAAAGTAGAGGAAGGCGGCGTACGGGAAGATGGAGGCGGCAAAGAGGTCGCCGGCAAGTTGCTGGAGATGAGAGAGGGAGGTTGAGTTGGGGTTGAGATGGGGAGCAGGAAAGTGGGAGCGGGAGGTTGAGAGCCTCTTCGCGCGCCCTCTCAAGCGCGCCCTCGCTCTTCTTACCTGGCTGTCCAGGTTCAGGTTGGTGCCCCAGGCCAGGTCAAAGGGCCAGACGCGAGGCGGTGGGAGGAGGTGGCGGGCGGACGGGCGGCAACGGCGGCCGGCGGTGTGAGGCATGCAGGTAGGCCTAGCCGGGCACAAAGCAGCCGTGAGAGCAGCGCGCCCGCTAGTGGATGGTTGGAGCGTTGAAAAGAGTGATAGGTGACCTGTCTGTTGTTTGAGGCGACAGGCGCGGGCGGCCATGGCGATTAGAGAATGGGACGAGCTGGCGGAGGCAGGAAAGTAGGTAGTGAAGACAAGACTTGCTCATTCCTCTTTTTTCGCGGCCGTTCGACGACGCTCGCTTCTTCTCCTCTCCTCTCCGCATGCTCCGCCGCGCCGCCGCCGCCCTGGCCGGCCGCACCGGCCGCCTGGCCGCCGCGTCGGAGGCCCAGGTGAGTAAGGGATGACTGAGAGAGAAAGAGCTGCGCGCGCGACCCACACGCGCCCATAGTTTGGCGCCACACCCTGACCCTCTCTCCCTTCCCCCTCTCCCCGCACGCTCACACGCGCACACGCACCTTCCTTCGCCGCCCCTTACAGGCCGCCCGTGGCGTCTCATCTTCCTCGCAGGCTTGGGCCGCCAAGGAGGTAAGTGCTGGATGGAGAGATTTCGCGATGAACAAAAAAACACAGCGTCCGTCCACCGCCGCCGCCGCTGCCCCGTTTTTTCTCGCTCGATCGACGCCCTCGTGCCTCTTTCCCCCACTCCAATACAGGACCTCGACGACGCGCCTTCCACCCAGGGCATCCAGGGCCGCTATGCGACCGCCCTGTTTGCGGCCTCCAAGAAGGCGGGCGCCCTGGACGCGGTGGACAAGGACCTGGTGCAGGTAAGAGAGGAGAGAGGCGCAGAGGGCGCGCGGCGCACGCGGCTGGTGATGCTCCCTCTCTCTCTCACCCGCTCCCTTTCAACTCACGTCTGCTCCATCCCGTCTAGATCCGCACCCTCGCCGCCTCCTCCCCCGCCTTCGCCGCCTTCCTGAAGGATCGGTCTGTCCCCAAGAAAGCCAAGGGCGCCCAGCTGGAGGCCATCCTGGCGGACCTGAAGGTGAACGACCTGACCAAAAACTTCTTTGGCCTGCTGACTGACAACAACCGCCTGGGCGAGGCCGGCAAGATCTTCGACACTTTCGGCGAGCTGGTCGCCCACGCCCGGGGCCAGGTCACAGCGGTCGTGACGACGGCGGACCCCCTGTCCGGCGAGGAGGCGGAGGAGATCCGGAAGGGCTTGGGCGACATCCTGCCCAAGGGCAAGGCCCTGACCTTGGTCCAAAAGGTCGACCCTGCCATCATCGGCGGCGTCGTCATCGACGTGGGCGACAAGCACATCGATCTGTCCATCGCCTCCCGCATCAAGCAGGTGGAGAACCTGGTCATGTCGGGGCTGGGCGTGTGAGGAAGAGGTGGAGAGGGGGGGGGGGGGGGTATCGTGCAACAAACAAGTTTGTCATCTCTTTCCCCCGCTCTCATCACGCCGCCTGCTCCAGCAGGGCCGTGAATTCGGCCGCGAAGCGTTGCAGGGCCCGCTGCTTGCCCACCACGCCCAGCACCGTCCGCAATAGGTCCCGCTTGCCCAGGCCAAGGAAGACGGGCGCCCAGGCGGATGATGGCGGGCCGCCGTCTCCGCCTCCATTCCCATACCCAGCCGGGCCGAGCAGTTCGTCACACACCTCGCGCAGGCGCCCGCCATCGCCCGCGGCCGCTAGGTGGCCCGCGTACGCCAGCAGCCAGCCCCGATACTCGGTGGGCGAGCCCAGGGCGGCCGCGGACGCCAGGTTGGCTTCGAGGTGGGCCCGGGACTGGTCGGCGGCGGACCCGCGGGCCAGCATGGGGGCGAGCGTGCCAGGCGGGCCGGCCCCGGCTGCGGCCACCTGGAGCGCTTCCAGCTCGCCCCTGCCCGCGGCGCCGGCCGCGAAAGACCCACCACCACCCCCGCTCACGCCGTAGGCCGAGGCCGGGAAGGCCGTGTCCGCCACCCGCAGCCACGCCTTCAGGGTCGGGTGGAAGGCCGCGGCGGTCATGTCAGTGAGGACGGCCACAGGGATGCCGGAGGCCGGCGACAGGTGCATGCTCGCGATGGCGACGCCGGGCGGGGCGCCGGGGGCCGCGCCCGACGCGGCGGGCAGCAGCGGGGACACGCTGGCTTCCAGGATGGAGGTCGGGACCGCGCCCGCGGTGGGTTCGCTGCCGCCGCCGCCAAAGTCCCACAGGCGCACCGCGCCGTCACAGGAGACCACGAGCAGCCGCGGACCGGCCGCGGCCAAAAAGGCCGGGCACGCCCCCAACGCCACGCCGGGCAGCAGGCGCCGCCCCGCCCGGGAGTAGACCTGGACGGTGCCGTCCGCCAGCCCCGCGGCGGCCAGGCAGGGCGAGGCCGCGAGGGCGACGGCCGTGCCCGCCAGGGTGTCCGACCAGGCGGGCGCGCCGCCCCGCGACGCGGTCAGCGTGGTCGTAGGCCGCTGGTTGAGCGCGGCCGATGAGTTGGACGCCTCGAACACGCCCGCTGGAGGAGGGGGGGTAGACGAGGGGAGGCCGCCATCTTCAGCCGGCGCATCAGCAGGGACGGGCACCGACAGGGCGGCCAGGGCGGGCGGCAGGTTGAGGAGGAGGGCCGGGCGGCCGCCCCCACCGCCGCCCCGCCCGGGGCGGCGTGACCCTTCCGCTGGCGCCGCAGGCGCGGCCGCTGTCAGGGCGGCCGGAACCCGGGCGCGCTGAAGAGGGGGTGGCTGGGAAGCCAGGGCACGGTTTGCCAGGCCGCCACCCGCCGCCGCAAAGCGACTGTCCAGCGAGCCGGCGGGTGGGGCAGCGGGCGCGCCTCCACCCCCTCCCGCCCCCATCCGCCCGGCCAGGGCCGCCGGCGGGGTCGGCAGGTCTGCCCGCCGGCGCGCACCGCCGCCACCGTCACCGCCACCGCCACCATTCACCCCGCCCTCCAGTACCAGCTGCCCCGCCGTCTCGGCGAAGGCGGCCGTCCGGGCGGCCGCGTCGCCGTACATGACGTCCTCGTGCGCCTTGACCTCTGCGGCGCTCAGCGCGGTGCCCAGCTCCGCGGCCTCAAACTGGAAGGCCGCCATCGTGCCGTCTGTGGAGACGGCGAGCAGACCGTACCCGTCAGGCGTCCAGGCCACGTCCACGACCGTCTGCTTGAAGAATTTGGACCCCACAAACACTGCCTTGGGCGCGGTCGACCGCCAGACAGTCAGGCGGTGGTCCTGCGACCCGGCCGCGATGATGGCCGCCGGCGCGCTGCCTTTGCCGTCCCGCTCCGCGCGGAACAGTTTGGGGTTGCACCGGGAGACGACCACCGCGCCCGTGTGGCCGACCAGGGAGATATCGGACGCCCAGGTGTCCCGGATGATGATGGGCGAGAAGTGGACGCCCGCATCCGGGTCAAACGCGTTGCACACGGCCAGGGCGGCCCCGTCCGGCAGCCAGCTGAGGCGCAGGGAGAAGGAGGACGAGACTGTGCCGCCCTGGAAGGGCGAGGTCACCCGCTGTGTGACGGACCAGCCGTCCACGCGCCAGATGATGACAGACGCGTCGTCGGCCTGGGAGGCGAGGTACGTGCCAACCGGGTCCCAGGCGACGCCCTTCACGTACGACTTGTGCCCCTCCAGGCGGGCCACCCGCCCGCCAGTGGCCGCATCCCACACCACCACCGTGTTATCCAGGGACGCGGACGCGAGAAGCGCGTTGTCGGGCGCCCAGGCGACGTCGGTCACGTTGTTGGTGTGGCCGCGCAGCTGGTGCGCCACCTTCCAGGTCTCGTGGTTGGGGCCCTCCCCGATGCTCCCGCCGCCGCCGCCGCCCGGGCCCGCCGCCTTGGCGCCGCGCAGCTCAAAGAGGCAGACCAGGTGGTCGTCCGAGCCGGAGGCCAGGGCCCGCCCGGACCCGTCGAAGCGGAGCGCGTTGACGGCGGCCGCGTGGTCGCCCAGCACAGCCAGCGCGCGCGGGCGGGCGGCCGGGCCGGCTGCCTCCTCGGCCGGGTCCAGCACGGGCCCGAGCGCCCAGATGCGGATCTTGGCGTCATTGCCGCCCGTCGCGAAGCGCAGGCCGGAAGGGTGAACGTCGACCGCGTAGATGGAGGAGCCTGGGAAAGGAGAGGGTGATGATGTGCAACCGGCACGTGATGCTTTGTTATTGTGCGCAAAAAAGACGCGACCCAGCAAAGGGGGGCGCTTTCTCTCCTGCAGTCGTCCGGCAGGTGGCTGATGCAGGCGTCAGCGAAGGCGCTGGCAGAGGCATCGGGCATGCGGGGCGACCTTTCGGCTCCCCTGGCGCGGGCGAAAGAGAGAGCGCTCTCTCCCAACAGCGAGCAGCGCCGATGCTCTCTTCTCGCGCGCGCGCCCCCCTGGACGCTTCCTCTCATACCTGCGTGCGTCACCCAGACGGGCTTATCGACCAGCATTGGAAGAGGGTTTGTGGATGGGAGTGTGTGTGTTGCTGGTCTCCCCTGTGTGGAGCGGAGAGAGAGACCAAGCGACGCCTGCGCCTGCGCTCTCAAAAAACCAACAAATGCAACCTCTTCCATTCTCTTTCCTTCACTCCTCGCCGCCAGGGCGGCGGCGGTGGCGGCGGCGGCGGCGGCGCCCAGCCCCTCCTCACCGATCACCTGTTTCCCTTCACCGCTGCCTCAACGCCAGGCCGTCCACACACATTGCAGCCGTGTGTTCACAGCTCCCACCACACTCACCCGCACTAGCTTTTGTTGGCGCTTGAAGGGGACGCGACGCAGACAGGTTGCCGGAACCGCAGCACAGTGCGCAGATCTGGGTGCCAGTGCCTTTGCACTGGGGCGTCAGGTCGCCGGAGGAACTGCAGGGTGAACGTGAGAGTGGGGTCGTGCCTGGAGAGAGAAGGTTTGTGTGTGAGGCCAGGCGGGGCCTAGCCGCGAAATGTCAAACTCCTCATTCTTCTTTCTTCCCCGGCGTACCCAGGGAGCCGCCCACTTGCACGCCTCCCTAGGGAAGAGCTCACTGCTGCATCCATTGCTTGTGTATAGCCCCCCTCCCCCCCCCCCCCTTCGCCTTTCAACCTATCACTCTTTCATTTCTATTATGCCCGCCCCGGCCGCCTTGGCGTCGACGACCGCGCCGGCGGCGACCGCCTCCTCCTGGGGCCGGCGGGCCGCCCCACACCGGGTCGTGCGTGCTCAAGCTGCGAGCGGAGATGGTGAGTGTGTGTGTCGGGCGCGGGCTGGCATTGTCAAGACGCGGGTCGCTCCTCCTCGCATGCGGGGGTCGGCCGGGGGGGGAGGGGAAATGGGCCTCTTCAATCGGCACCACGCTTCTGACTCACGCTCTCACTCGCCTCTGACCACAATCCTCACACACAATTTTACCCACAGACGTTCCCCTCATGGTGAAGGCCGCCCGGGGCGAGGCCGTCCCCCGGGCGCCGTGCTGGTAAGAAATTAGAAAGATGAGGATAAAGGGTCGGGCACGTGTGCCTGTGAACTCTCGCCTTTTCCGCCTGCCGCCAAGGGGCATAGGCCACCGCCGCCTGGCCCCGATTTAGTATAAAGCAGGACAGTTGGAAGTGTAGTCCGGTTCTTCTCTCCTCGGGCTGGCCAGGCCTGTGTCGAAACGCCGTCCCCGTGCCCCCCTGGAGGCCGGGAAGCACAGATCGGCTCTGATAACCCCAGCCCCCCCTCGACGCACGCTGCCCACATCTCAACCTCCTCCTCCCTCCCCTAACACAGGATGATGCGCCAGGCTGGCCGCTACCAGAAGGCTTACCGCGACCTCGCTCAGCGCCACCCATCCTTCCGGGAACGGTGAGACAGGGACAGGAGGAGAGGGTGTGAGCGGGGGACGGCCACAGCTCGTCTATCCATTTTAACCACACAGACGTGCATGCCCTCATCACCCTATCCTTTCCCATCCTCTCTTTCCAGCTCCGAAACCACCGACCTGATCGTCGAAATCTCGCTCCAACCTTGGCGCTCCTTCCGCCCGGACGGCGTGATCCTGTTTTCGGACATCCTCACCCCGCTCCCCGCCCTGGGCGTGCCCTTTGAGATTGACGATGCCAAGGGCCCCCTGATCGACTCGCCCATCCGGACCATGGAGGGCGTCCGCTCCCTGCACGACCTAGACCTGACCCAGCTCTCTTTTGTGGGCGAGTCGCTGGGCCTGCTCCGCCGGGAGGTCGGCGGGGACGCGGCCGTCCTCGGCTTCGTGGGAGCGCCCTGGACGCTGGCCACGTACGTCGTGGAGGGCGCGGCCTCGGCGACGTACAGGACGATCAAGAGCATGATGCACTCCGCCCCGGACGTGCTGGCTGCCCTGCTCTCCCACCTGGCCGACCAGGTGGCCGCCTACGCCTGCTACCAGGCCGCGTCCGGCGCCCAGTGCATCATGCTGTTTGACTCCTGGGGCGGCCAGCTGCCGCCCGCGGTCTGGGACGTGTGGTCCCGCCCGTACGTGGAACGCATTATCGCCGCCGTCCACGCCCAGCACCCGGGCGTGCCGGTCACCCTGTACGCCAACGGGTCGGGCGGCCTCCTGGAGCGGCTCGGCGGGACGGGGGCGGACGTGGTGGGCCTGGACTGGTCGGTTGACATGGGCGACGCCCGGCGGCGGCTGGGTCCGGGGGTGTCGGTCCAGGGCAACGTCGACCCGGTCTGCCTGTTTGGCAGCGATGCGGCCATCGAGACCGCCGTCAGGGACTGCCTGGCCAAGGCCGGGCCGAGGGGCCACATCCTGAACCTGGGGCACGGCGTGCTGGTGGGGACGCCGGAGGCGGGCGTGGCGGCGATGTTTGAGCTATCTAAGCGCATTCCGGCGGGGGAGGCCGCGCTGGTGGGGGCGTGAAATAATGGAGGGGAAGATTTGACGAGTGTCTTTGAGGGGGGTGGCGAGTGTGTGTTTGATCGGGCGCGTGTGAAGATGTGAAGATGGACGGACGCAATGAGAAGATTGAGGTCGGAGGTCAAGGTCGGGGACAAGGTCGCGGCTGAGGGCACACTCCCTCCCTTTCGCTCGCGGCGCATTTTACGCACGCCACACAACACTCCTCTCTTCACCATGGCGGCCGCCACCCAGCCTCCCCTTGACAGCATGGCCGCCCTGAAAGCCCAGATCGATGCTGCGGCCCGGGACTACATCGTCGAACCGCGGACGGGTAAGAAAGTGGAGAGGGACGAGAGCACCAAACGTCGATCGCAATGGGTGGGGAGGGCGTATTTTTTCTCTCACACGCACGCCCCCTGTCTCTCCCTTCATTTCCAGAATACCGCACGGTCGCCGGTGTGAGCGGGCCCTTGGTCATCGTGGAGCATGTGAAGGTGAGTGTGCGGGAATGAGGCGCGCGTGTGCGCGTCGTTTTCGCACGCCAGAAGGGGGAGCGAAAAAAAAAAGAGCAAAAAAAAAAAAAACGTGCTGCGCGCTTTTGCTCTAGCCTTGCCCCGTCCGCGCGCCCAGAGCACGCAGAGGGCCCCCGCCCGCTCGCCCCGCCCTCGCCCGGCGCGTATAGCCCGTACCACCAGGCACTGCATTTTGACGCTCCCCCCCCCTCCCCCCCCTCTCTCAGCGTCCGATGTTTGCCGAAATCGTCAACGTCCGCCTGGGCGACGGGACGACCCGTCGCGGCCAGGTCCTGGAAGTGGACGGCACAAAAGCCGTCGTCCAGATTTTCGAGGGCACCTCCGGCATCGACAACCGGTCAACCGTGCTCGAATTCACGGGCGAGGTCCTGCGCACGCCGGTGTCCCGGGACATGCTGGGCCGCGTGTTCAACGGGTCGGGCACGCCCATCGACGCGGGGCCGCCCGTCCTGGCCGACAAGTTCCTGGACATCAACGGCGCCTCCATCAACCCGGCCGAACGGACCTACCCGGAGGAGATGATCCAGACCGGCATCTCCACCATCGACACCATGAACTCCATCGCGCGCGGCCAGAAGATCCCCCTCTTCTCGGCGGCCGGCCTGCCCCACAATGACATTGCCGCCCAGATCTGCCGCCAGGCGGGCCTGGTGAAGCTCGGGGCGGGCGAGGTGAAAAAAGATCACCACGGCAATGCCCTCGAGGACGGCGCTGCTGCGGAGGACGCCGAAGAGGAGGAGTTCGCCATCGTCTTCGCGGCCATGGGCGTCAACATGGAGACCGCCCACTTTTTCAAGCGCGATTTCGAGGAGAACGGGTCGATGGCCCGCACCGTCCTCTTCCTCAACCTGGCCAACGACCCGACCATCGAACGCATCATCACCCCGCGCATCGCCCTGACGACCGCCGAATACCTGGCGTACGAGTGCGGCAAGCACGTACTGGTCATCCTGACGGACATGAGCTCGTATGCGGACGCTTTACGGGAAGTGTCGGCAGCTCGGGAGGAAGTCCCCGGCCGGCGCGGGTACCCGGGCTACATGTACACCGACCTGGCCACCATCTATGAGCGGGCGGGTCGCATCTCCGGGCGGAAAGGGTCCATCACCCAGCTGCCCATCCTGACGATGCCGAACGATGACATCACCCACCCCATCCCGGACTTGACGGGCTACATCACGGAGGGGCAAGTCTACGTCGACCGCCAGCTGCACAACCGCCAGGTCTACCCGCCGATCAACGTCTTGCCTTCCCTGTCCCGGCTGATGAAGTCCGCCATCGGGGAGGGCATGACCCGGGCCGACCATTCGGAGGTGTCCAACCAGCTGTACGCGTGCTACGCCATCGGGAAAGACGTGGTCGCCATGAAGGCGGTCGTGGGCGAGGAGGCCTTGTCCTCAGAAGACCTGCTGTACCTCGAGTTCCTGACGGCCTTTGAGGCCCGCTTTGTGAGCCAGGGGGCGTACGAGTCCCGGACAATCCAGGCCTCGCTCGACCTGGCCTGGTCCCTGCTGCGCATCTTCCCGCGGGAGCTGTTGCGGCGGATCACGGCGAAGACGCTGGACGCGTGGTATGACAAGGAGGGCGGGCGGGGCGGGGCGGCGTGAGAAGAGATGGATGGGGGGCGGGGGGGTGGCTGCTTCTTTCGTGTTAGGATCTTTCTTGCGTGGACGATGAGAAAGGGGGAGATACATGCGCTGGTTACAAGCGGATGCGCACACTCGGCCTCTTTCGGTCTCTCTCTCTATATCCGTTCGTAAAAAAAGCAAAGCAAAGCAAAGCAAAAGACAAAAATCAGGCTGGGGCGTGCAACCGCACAAAAACATACACCTTCTCTCCTTCCTCACACCGCGGGCCGCCCGCGGGGCGGGCGCTTGGCAAGCAAGACAGGCACAACCATTCTCTCCTTCCTCACACCGCGGGCCGCCCGCGGGGCAGGCGCTTGACAAGCAAGACAGACACTACCACGCAGGCGACCGTCGTCAGCACATCCTTCCAGAATTCGGGCGAGCCCAAGGGCGCGTCCGCGCACGGCCGGCGCGGGCGGTGGCTGCTCCCGCCGTCCGGGCCGGCCAGGTAGTGCGGGGTGGACCCAAAGGGCGCGGACACCAGGCGGTGGATGCGGTAGCCCGCGTCGATGGCAATTTTGCCGACGGCGCCTGCCACGCCGCTGATGTCCTTGCCCAGGCAGACCAGACCGTCGGCGAGCGCGTCGAAAAAGGCGGCCAACGGGTCGGCCGGGCCGCCTGGGCTACCAGTGACCGCCGCCGCGGGCAGGCGAGCTGCCACCCGGGCGGCCAGCGGCAGGAAGGAGTCCACGGGCAGGTCCGCCTGGGCGCCCACCGTGCGCAGCAGGCCCGCAAAGGCCGGGTCGGCCGCCAACGCACGGGCACAGGCGGTGCGGACCTCGGAGTTGGAGAGCAGGGAGGTGAGCGCGCTTTCAAAGTCGGCCCGCACCGCCGCGTTGGTCTGGAGCAGGGCCAGCTGGGCGTCCGCGGCGGCCATGGCCGCGGTTGGAGAGGCGACACCGGCCGGGGTACCCTCCTCGTCCGAGGTCGCCCCTAGCTCACGCACGGAGACAGAGGAGGCAGGAGGAGCGTCGGACGGCGGGGACACGACGTGCAACACGGACTGCACCGCTTCCGCGACGTCGGCATCGCTAATGGCGACGGCGGCCGCATCCACCCAGTCATCCGGGACGGACCCCCAGGCGTTTGAGGGGGTGGGGTGGGAGGGGGTCTGATGGATGTGTGTGTGTGATGTGGGTGGGAGGCGAGAGTTAGAGAGAACGACGAGAGAGCGCGTGCGACTGGGTCGGCCGTCGAACAAAACCGCTCGCCTCTTCTTCCGCTCTCCTCCCGCCATGCAGGGCATCCACCCGAGATGGTTGCACCACCAGCAGGCGCGGCGTCCGATTGAGTGTGCCCTCGTACGTGTCGTGCGTGGGCGGAAATGGCTTCCCGCGGGTGCTCGCCCGCGCGCTTCTTCCCTGACACACAATTTGCCCCGGCGCGCTCCTCTCCCGCTCACCTTGGCCCGCGCTTCCGCGCCGCTCGTCGGCGTCGTCACCGTCTCCGCCCGGCACTGGGCCGTGGAGGTAGAGGCGGCCCCGCCCGCGGCGGCGGCCACGCCTGCGGCCGCGGCCCGGCCGGAGATTGAGCCGACGTGGCGGAACATGTTCAGGTCGACGCGAAAAAAGAGATAAGAGGTCTGGTCGACTCCTCCTCCCGCTTCCCACACACTCTCGCTCTCGTTTGCGCCGTCGGGGAAAAAAGAGAGAAAGCGCGCGCGCGCGCCTGCCTTGCTCTTTCTCGCCCTCATGTCCTACCTCCTGCCCCACCTCCACAACGGGTATGCGGTCGACCAGGCCATCCTGGCGGTGAGTAGTCTTAATGAGCGACGAGGATAAGGCACCTGAAAATGCGTGTTGTGCCGCCCCGACGGCGCCCGGGTGCGCCGCCTATTTTTTTCTTCAACCTGCTTTCTCGCCTGGGCGGTCGGGGCGACCACTCGCACTCAAATCCTCTTTTCTCTCTCTCTCTCTCTTCACCCCGCCCTCCTTAGGAAGAAGACCGGGTCGTGCTCATCCGGTTCGGCCACGACGCGGACCCTGTGTGCATGCTGATGGATGAGACACTGTCCAAGATCGCGGACGCCGTCAAAAACTTTTGCATCATTTACTGCGTGGACATCACGGAGGTGCCCGACTTCAACGAAATGTACGAGCTGTACGACCCGATGGCCATCATGTGAGTTGAAGCAGGACTGGACAGAAGCAAAACGTTGTGTGTGTGGGGGGGACTGGAGCGCGCCCGCGCTGTCTCTCTTCAGACCAGCCCCGCGAGAGGGTGGGGGTGTGTCCTTTCCTCCGCGGATCTCTCACCCATCTCTCTTCCTCTCTTCCTCTAATAAATGCCAGGTTTTTCTTCCGAAATCGCCACATCCAGGTGGACACGGCGACGGGGAACAATAACAAGGTCACGTGGGCGTTTGATGAGAAGCAGGACCTGATCGACATCATCGAGGTCGTGTACCGGGAAGCGCGGAAAGGGCGGGGGCTGGCAGTCGCGCCCCGCGAGTACAGCACCAAGTTCCGGTATTGATGTGCGTGTGCATGTGTGTGTGTGCTACATGTGTGCGCGTCGGGAGAGAGAGGGTCAGATTAGAGAGGAGAAGGCGCGGGAGGTTTTGTATGGAGTAAGGAAATGATGATGTGACACCACACAGCCGACACGAAGCGCGCTCATACTCCTTTTTTTTCATGATCATGCCCCGGCTCGCCTGGCCCACCCGTCTGGCCCGGCGCGTGCCCAGCACTCGCTGGCCCAACCTGCCTGGCCGCCCGGTGGGCCACCAAGTCATGCCCGCCGCACCCACCCTGCCTGGCCGCCCGGTGGGCCACCAAGTCATGCCCGCCGCACCCACCCTGCCTGGCCGCCCAGTGGGCCACCAAGTCGTGCCCTCCGCGCCCACCCTGACCTCCACCTCCACCTCCACCTCGCGGGGCCACTCCACCAGCGTGCTCTTTTCCGCCGCACCCTTCTTTGCGTCCGCCACCACTGCCGCCGGCGCCCAGCAAGCCAGCGCGTCCGCCGCTCACACCCTTGTCCGCACCCTGGCGGGAGCCGTCACAGGAACGCTCTCAGCCCTCTTCACCGCCAAGGGCGTGCTCGCGATGGCCACCGTGGGCGTGATGCTGGGAGCTTTCCATTTCACGCCCCGGTCCAAGCCCGTCGAGCGGGCCTATGCAAGTACAATCGTGGACATGCTGGAGAAGGTGGCGGCGCCCTCACCCTTTGCACCCGGGGACGTGTTGCTGGATCGCCCCCACGCGGCGGCGGCTCTGGCGTCTGCCCTCGACCCAGCCGACGGCGCGCCGCCTGGGTTTTTCATTGTTGTGACGGGCCCCCCGGGGTCGGGCAAGACGACCCTGGTGCGGCTCGCCCTGATGGAACTGGCGAAACGTCGGGCCGCCGCCGCCGCCGCCGCGGCGGCGGGTGGGTGGGAGGGCGAGAGGCGCGATGCTGAGGCAAAACACCCCCCCCCTGCCCTCCCAAGTGGCGCTGCGTACGTCTCCGCCGCCGCCCTACCCCGTTCGAATTTTGGGCGGGAGCTCGCGGCCGCCGTGGGCTTCGGAGGTTTCGAAGAGGGCGTCCGCACGCTCGACCTGGTCGCCCGCCTTGTCTCCGCGTCGTCCGCCATCCAGGAGTCGGCCAACCCGACCGAATCGCTGGCCCGGGCCGCGTCCGCACTGGAGGAAGCAGCCCGTGACATAAAATCTCGGGGCGGCGGGCGGCCCCTGCTGGTCATCGACGCGGCCGACCACCTGGCTTACCGTGACCCCGACGCCCTGCTGGACATGGTCGAAATAGCAAAGGCCTGGGCGGAGAGTGGGCTGATCACGGTGGCGTTTGTGGTGAGCGACTCGCCGACGGCCTTGAATCTGATGAAGGCAGCGCCCGGCTTTTCGCGGGCTGCGCAGCCGATTAGCGTGGACGGACCGAGCGTGGCCGAGGCGGGCGAGTACTTGGGGCGCCGCCTGGCGGCGAAAGGCGGCGGCGCGCTGCCAGGCGACCTGGCCGACCTTGTTGCCGCCATCCACGACAACTGGCTCCTGTTGCAGAAAGCTGCGTCGCTCTTGGTCGCTGGGTCTGCGGCGGCCGACGTGCGGGCCCGCCTGGTGAGCGAGGCAGAGGTCCGGTTTGCGGCCATCGGCGTTTTGGACCGGACACCGCACGCTGCGTGCGGCTTAGCCCTCGCGCACGCCCTCTCGGCCTTACCGCCGAGTACTTCCTTGCCACCCGCAGCCTTTCACCGCCTGTGCCCCAACCCAGCCGCCCAGGACGCGCTGCTGCTGCCTGAAAAATTTAAAGGCGGTTGGGCCGGCCAGGCGGGCAGCCCCTTCCGGTATGAGCCGGGCGTCGGCCTCAGCTTCGCGAGCGCGGTGGATGCTGCATACGTGCGGTCGGGAGTGCTAGAGCGCGTGGCGTACGGTGGGGTTGAGGAGGGGAGAAAGGAGGCCACGCGGACAACGGCCACCTTCGGCGAGGGGGCAGGTGTGGAGGAGGTCGAATGAGAATGAGGGGGGGATGGTCTCCGCTTTGGTGTTGCTTTTCCAGGCTCTCACACCGACGCGTCAACCCCAGCCTCTCCGACTCCCTCCCGGTGGTCGCACGACACACCCCACACCGCGCGGTCTATCAACTCAAAAACTCTCAAAGCTTTGCCGGCCTGTCCTTAGTATCCACCATCTCCAAAATGAAAATGTTGCCTTTATCCCCACGGGACAGCCGCAGCCGGTCGTCCAAGTACGTCACGTCCAGCTTGCCTCGCGCCGTCGGCGGGGCGTCCACCGGGATGAGGCCGAAAATGAAAAAGCGCTTGAACTGGACAGCAACCCGCGACGCGGTCTCTGGCTCCAAGGCAGCGACCACCCGGTTGAAGAAGGGGAAGGTCTCCCGGTTTTCCGCACTCAACGACGGCCCGTCCAGGACTTGATAGATTGGCCCGCTTGGCCGCAGGAAAGCCGGGCGGCCTGTCCCCAGGATCGAGGCTGACGTAGTATAGAGCAGACGCCATTTTCCGTTCAGAGCCGGCGAGGCGAGGGGTGATTTCGTGGGATTGGCCTTCTCGAGGTCGGCAAACAGGCGAGCGACGTCGGCTTTGTCAGCGTCGCTCGCGGCAGTACCCCGAGCGAGCGGGGCGATGCGGGCGAGGAGCTGAAATGCACGGTTGACGAGAGGGGTGAGAGGGTGAAGAGGGTGAAGAGGGCCATGAGAGAAGAGAGAAGGGGCGCGGCCAGCCTCTAAGTGAGCGCGCGAAAACAAGCTCTCTCTCTCTTCTCCACACCTTGTCCTTGCGAGCCTCCCGCTCCTCAGCAGACACGCCCATGAATGGCAGGGTAATGCCCCCGAACACCGCCTGCACGGGCGCCAGCGCGCGGCGGGTGAGGCTTGCGCGGCGATGCGGTGGCGCTGCAAGTGGTGCGGTCGATGAAGACGTGGCGCCAGGCATTCCAGGAATGCCAGCGCGGCGCGGCAGGGCTGTTGATGTGCGAGAGGTGGAAGCTGCTGTGGTCTGTGCGCCCAGGCGGGCGGCGGCCATTTGGGGAGAGTGGAAGGAGAGAAAGCGAACAGAGCAAAAGCAGCCGAGAAAAGAGAGAAGACGGACGTGTGAGGTTTTGGGGGTTAGAGTGGGCCAACCTTGACCCGCCGCCCGCTTCTTCTGCTGCTCCCTGCGTCCGTTGTGTGCGTTCTTCCGTCGTGCGCTTTTCGAAGTACACACAAAATTACAAGGGCCGCAACGATCTCTCAGCTCACAACGCCAAAACTAATCAAAACTTGGTTTTTCATTCTTTTTTTCTCCTCAATACGGCGAGGGCAACTGGGAGGTAAAGACGGCCCTCGCCCCACCCGCTGCCCCATCCGCGCTCGCCGCCCGGGGTGACACGTACAGCGGCGGCCGGGCTCCCGTGTAATTGGCCGGCACCATTGCCTCGCCGTCTGACCGGGCACTGGATGGGGTGAGCGGGGGCGGGTCCTCCCCGGCCAGCTTGGCCCGCAGCAGGGCCACCAACTCGGAGTCAGTGGAGGATGGGGCTCGGACGGGGGTGCCCGTCCCGCTCCGCCCTGACGCTGACCCGGGGGTGGAGGGGTCCGACGCCGGCGCGTGCATCGGCTTCCAATAGTAGCGTCCAGCGCCGGGCGCAGCGGTGACGACGATGGAGGCGGGCGAGGAGGAGGGCAGGCCCACCGCGATGCGGCCCAGCCGGGAAGGGGGTGGAGCGACAGAGGGCGCCGGGCGGAGGAGGGTGGTCTGCGCGGGGCTAGCCATGCGGTTCGTTTTGGAGCCCGCCAGGCTCAGCACGGCCGCCGCGGCCGTGCTCCCTACCTTGCTTCGGGACAGCCAGTGAGCTAGGCAGGCCAGCGGCGACGTGTCAGCGCCCACCGCGTCGCCCGCGGCAGCCGCCAGCCCTTCCTCTTCTGTTGCTGAGGTGGTGGAGGTTGAGGAGCGCGCGCCGGCGGCGCGCGCCAGCGCTGCCGGCAGCAAGCCCGTCGCTTCCAGGGCCTCCAACGCCGCGGGGACCGCAAAGTGCAGCAGGCCGGCCACCACTCCAGCACCCACGCCGGCAGCCACGTACAGGGCGGTCGCGTGCGGACGGGGGGGCGGCATTGGAGGGAGAGCAAAAAAATGCGGCGAATCTGCCCACACTCACGGCGGTGGAATGGGTGGAGAGTGGCCTGAATGTGGCCGCCGTTGGGCGCAGGGCACAAGAGCCTGACGCTCTTTGGATGAGCCCGAAGTGTGGGACGTGGAATGGGAGGACGAGCTCTCTGGGACTGGGCGCGCGCGAATTAGCACGGTCCAAGAACTATTTTTTTGTGCCACAGGCCTCCTCTCTCACCCGACTACACGCCCTTCCTCTATCACGTCCCGACCGCCACCTCCACACTGCCACCAGCACCCAGCGGCGCACCGAACGACGACGCGCCCTTCCCACCACCACGCCCGCGCCCACCACCACCCACCCTCCTCGCGACCACACTCTTCACCATGTACGGCCCGTCCAGCTCGTAGCCCAGCTTGCGGTAATAGTGGCGGGTGCCCACGCCCGAGATGACGGCGACCATGTCCGACCGGTGCTCGTTGGCGGCAATGGCTTCCGCGGCTTCCATGAGCAACGCTCCATAGCCCTGGTGCTGGTGGAGGTCATCATCCCGGGCGTGCACGGCGACCGCGGTCCCGTAGACGTGGAGCTCCCGGACGATGCTGGTTCTGCCCGCGAGCCCCGGCTGGACAGACCCTCTCTCGCCCCCACCACTCACCCGCCTCAGCCGGAGCAAGCCCACCAGGATGTCCTGGCGGGGGTCCTCGTAAGCCAAAAATGTCTCCCACCCGCCGTTGGCGGTGTAATCCCGGCGCACCAGCTCCACCTCGGCCGGCCGGACCGAGTGGTGGATGTCCTGGATGCCGACCTCTCGGGTGCGCACGTCCCGGCACTGCAGGCCCAGCTCGCCCATGCGGGCCAGCGCCAGTTCCCGCAGGTTGCCCTTTTCCACGCCGCTGGAGACGAGCGGCATGGGAATGTCGCGCTGGATGCGGTAGGCCCGCACCCAGGGCGGGATGAGGGCCAGGATGCGGGCGACCAGGTCAACCAGGACGGCCGGGTCGTAGTTCCGGTACATGCCCGTCCGCCAGAGCTCGTACAGGCCCGTGCCCCGGATGACGAGGGTAGGGTACAGCTTCAGGCCGTCCGTCCGGAAGGCCGGGTTCTCAAAGAACTCGCGGGCCGACTCCAGGTCCCGGTCCCACCCGACATTGGGCAGGTCGGGCATGAGGTGGGCGACCACCTTGAAGCCCGCGTCCTTGGCCAGGCGAAAGCACTTGCCGACCGCCGCCACGGTGTGGCCCCGGTTCGTGTCGCGTGCGACGTCCTCGTACGTGGACTGCAAGCCCAGCTCCAAGCGGGTGCATCCGTAGGACAGCATGGCGCCCAGGTGCGGGGAGAGGCAGTAATCCGGGCGGGTCTCGATGGTCAGGCCGATGCATTTAGTCCGGCTTTGCTCGCTGTAGCGGACCGCCTCCGCCACGGATGCGGAGGCATGACCCGACAAGGCGTCGTGCAGGTTGCGGATAAAGTAGTCGCGGTAGTCGGGCGGCAGGGACATGAAGGTGCCGCCCATCAGGATGTACTCGACCTTGTCGGCCGCGTGCCCCAACCGGCGCAACTGGTCCACCCGGGACCGGGCCTGAAGGTAGGGGTCGTATCGGGCCCGGATGGCACGCATGGAGGTTGGCTCGTAGCCCGTGTAGGATTGGGTGGAGTATTCAAAGTCCGAGTCGGGCCCGCCCGGGCAGTAGACACAGATGGCGCCCGTGGTCGCGATGTGCGGGCACCGGTGCGGCTTGGACATGACCGCCACGACCGCGATGCCGGAAGCGGACCGGACGGGCTTAGCGCGCAGGCGGGGCATGAGTGCGGTGCGCTGTTCCTCGGGGACGGCGGCGATGATGTCGACCAGCTTGGGCACCTTTTCGACGCCGTACCGGGCGGCGGCCTGGGATGAGAAGGGAGGTTGAGCGTGAGAGCGGAGTGGTGGGTGCACGAGGAGAGCAGAAAACCTCTCCAGTTGTTTTTTTTTACCTGGTACTTGATCAGGTTGAGGTCCACATCCTGGCCGGCCGCCAGACGGGTGGTCAGCTCGCCGATGATGTCAGCGATGGCCGCGACGCGGGCCTGAGAGATGAGTGGAGGAAGAGGGATTGAGCGAACAAAAAACCAGGCGCGAGACGGCGACGGCCTCGCCGTTCTCTCTGTTACCTCATCCTGGGTCATGGAGGGCATGGCTGGCGGGGTGCGAGACTGCGCAGCCTACGCAGAGCGAGAGAGCGAAGGGAAAGGATGGAGGGCCCTTTTCGCGCGGCGCGGTCGCCGTGCGAAAAGCCACCGTCGGCGGCGTGCCGCGAGAGTGGAGTGTGGGGTAGCGAAGACAAACTACACGGACAAAAAAAATAAAAACTTCACAGCGTCACGCCCCGCACCCCCACCACCCCACCTCCTTCACGCTCAGAGCCCCACACCAGCACGCAATCCACCCACTCCTTCATCTCACCGCACAGCACATATTTCAAAGAAGAGATGCGGTCCACGCCCGCCCTCCGCCCGTCTGCTCGGCCGCTCACCGCCGGTCGGCGGTCGGCGGCCCTCCTCCCGGCCCGCCGCCCCGCCACACCCCGCGCTGAACCCGTCACGGGCACGGTCGCCAAGGCGACTGACTTCACCAAGCTGGATGAGGCGTGCCTGACGTGAGTTGAAGAGAAAGGACGGGCCTTTTCCTTTTTTTTGCTCGCGCGCCCGACTGCTTCAGCGCTCTCAACCCGCTTCGACCACCACCACCACTCTCTCTCTCGTGGTGGTGGTGGGTGGCGCGCACTGGGAATCGCCGCCCGCCCGCAGGGTGGTGTGCTCCTGCTCTTGCCCCCTCTCTGACACGAACTGACACTCCCCTCTCTCCTCATTCCTCTCCCTCCCTACACCAGCATGAAACGCGCTCCCCCCTCTGAAAAACTCCTGTACGCGGCTGACGTGGCAGCCGCGCTCAAGGATCTGGGCGCCGCGGGCGCTCTCCCGAAGTGGGGTGCCGCCCTGACCAACCCGCCGCTCACCCGCCGCTCCGTCCAGTTGGGCGAGCTGCGCCAGGTGGGGATTAAATCGCCGGAAAGCGTCGCGCGCCCGACCGTCCGCAATGACCTCGCCTTTTTGGTCACCGTCGTTGGCGGGTCTTCCGTCCTGGCTGTCCTGGCCGGTGCGCTCCTGCCCGGCGACCTGTCTGGCTTTGGCGCCTACCTGGCCGGCGGCATCTCCATCGCCACCCTCGCCATCGGGTCCACCGCCCCGGGCTTGCTCTCCTTTATCATTGACAAGTTCAGCCGCGTCTTTCCTGATTACCGTGAGCGGTTGAGGCGCCATGAGGCCGCACACTTCTTGTGCGGGTACCTACTGGGCATGCCCGTGACGGGCTATTCCTTGGACATCGGGGCAGCCCACACGGATTTCGCGGAAACCGAGCTCAAGGCGCGCCTGATCGAGGGTTTCTTGGACGAGGAAAAGACGGCGAAGTACGCGGTCGTCGCCATGGCGGGCGTCGCGGGTGAAGGGCGGTGGTCCGAGGAGGTGGTCGGCCAGAACGCTGACCTCCAAGACCTGCAGCGCATCCTCAACCGGTGCCGCACCGCTGGCGACCGTAAGCTGAGCGATGGCGACCAACAAAACTTTTCGCGGTGGGCGGTCTGGACCGCGGCGCGCCTGCTGCGGGACAACCCGGCCGAGTATGAGGCGTTGCAGGGGGCGATGGAGAGTGGGGCGTCGATTGCGGACTGCATCCGGGCGATCGAGGGGGCCAAGAGTGTGGCCACGAACTGAGAGGGAAGAGGAGAGGGCAGCCAGCAGGGAGAAGAGGAGAGGGGGGGGGGGGGTTAGAGAGAGAGACAGGGCGTTTGGGCTGAGACCCGACTTTCCACGCCGGCCCCGCATCGCCCCGTCCCGCCCATTATCAGGCACCTGGTTCGATGCTGACCACGATGCGGGCATTGGGGAAGGAGAAAAAGGGCGGGAAAGGGTGTAAATCGGCCTCTAATCAACACACCCACTCTCTCCAGTAGAGGCCCTTCCCCCCCGACCAGCTCCCTCCTCTAATCTCTTTCTCTCTCAAAGCACCAGCCGCGCAATGTCGCCCTGCGAGAAGTCATGCCGCTGGGACAGGACCTCCCGGATCTGGGTGTCGGACAGGCGCCAGGTGTAGGCCGTGTTGGCAGCGTCGGGGCCGAAGAATTCCTGGACTTCGGCCATGGATTCACAGGAGAGGAGGGTGGCGACCTGCGTGAGCCTGGCAAACTTGTCGCGCACCGACCGCTGAGTCACGTCCGCCAGGGAGGTGACCAGGTCGCGGATGTTGCGGTCCAGCTGGAGGCCGCCCAGCTGGTTGAAGCGTTTCAGTCGGAGGAGGGCTTCGACACGGTCGACGACCTGTGATGAGGGGGGAAGAGGAGCGCGATGGGGGATGGATTTTTTCAGCAAGCATTTTTCATGAATGAATTTGGCCACGCGCAGGGGCTGACCCGCTCCTCCGCACGCTCTCTCTCTCCACCAAGGCCTTGCCCGCATCGCGTCCGACCCCTGCGGACCAAGTGCGGAGATATGAATGGCCCCGTAGCCCAAATATGCCCCCCTTCTCCTGATCTCTCACCTTGTCCAAAATGTTGGAGACGACCGCGTCGTATGGCCCACCCGCCATGATGGGCGACAGGAATTGGAGGCAGGCCATGAAGGCCACCAGGAAGCGCTGCACCCAGGACTCGGCGACCTCGTTGGCGGCGTACTGGGCTTCTGTCAGCTCGAAATTGACGGTGGAGACCTCGTCCATGAAGGGACTGCGAAAAGAGAGGGAAATGAGAGGGTTGTCGCGCACAGTTGCAGCGATCTCTTTGCGCCGCAACACCGCCCCAGGGGGTTTCTGTACACCTCCGCACTCTATATTGGCAAGAGTGCGCAGCAAGCACACGCCCCTGCACCCTCCATTGCCACTGTAATGCTCCCTCGACGCACCGGATGCGGGGCATCAAACCATTGGCCAACTGCTCCACCGACCGCGCGGCGATCGCATCAAAGTCGCCCGCTGTCTTGGCCAGGTCTGCCAAGATAGACTGGACCCGGTCCCGGCCGGAAAGGGCGGGGAAGACGTCGGCGGCGAAGGATTCCAGGTCGGACCGAAGTTTACCGACGTAGCTGAAGGTAGAAGGGGAACGCGGTTTTGAATGTAAGTCAGTGCGTATGCGGGGTAATGGACGTGCACACCTAATGGGCAGACGACGTGCGGAAAAAAAGGGCGTGTTGGGGGTAAACGCTCCCTATCTCCGCACTCCCCTCCCTCTCACTTACCCAGCACTGGCGTCAATATTGTTGAAGACAGCGGCCTGGCTGGCTGCCTCGTCCGTCCCGGCTGCGCCGGTCTCCACCACGCCAGCCAGGAGCTGGACCAGGCGCAAAGCCGCGGACTAGAGAAGGGGTGGAAAGGGTGATTTGCGGAGAAGTTGGTGAAGGGTGTGAGTGTGCGGACTTGCTTAAGGCGTGCGCGTGCGGTGAAGAAAAGCGTGGTTGCGTCCCGCAATCGGTGCAGAGTACAAGCACACATACGCGCACCACCTTTTAAAAGCGTGCGGGGAAGGGCAGGGTTCGTACCACCCCAGTCCACCCATAACCACTCGTCCGCATTCCCCCCTCAAACTCTTCATTACCTTCCACCGCGCGTCCAGGGCCGCCCGCAACTGGCTGGCCAACATACCATTGCCCTGGCCCAGTACTGTACAAGCGCACTGCGTGTTGCCTGTCGCCAGGGCCCGCCGGCACGACTTCTGGACGATGAAAAAGACGTCGTCCACCATGGAAGAGAGTAGGCTGCCCGGACTCCATTCGTCGATGGCGATGGCTTTCTTGACGTTTTGTTCCAAGTAATACTCCTCCTGTGGTGTGTGGGGAGGTGGTGCGGAGTGGTGGGTGAAGCGTGCGGAGAAAGGAGGGCGGAGGGCGGAGGGGTGCGGCGTACTTGAAAAGACAAGAAAAAAGGGAGTGGCTCCCGTGTCGACCCGCTCCCTTCTCTCACCTCCAAGCCCTCTAAAAAAATGCACGCCCGCCTCTTCCTCGGCCCCCGCCCCCGCCCCTCGCCCCTACCAAAGCTTCCAAGCCTCACTCCAGTACTCACCAGGTTGATGTACGAGCTGACCAGCTCCCGGACGGTGATGTTGAACTGGCCTGACCGGAACGCGTTTTCCCTTTTACCACCCAGCGCGTCGGGTGCGACCGCGTTGGCCATGCACGCCAGCGCGTACTGGTTGTACTCCTCGCTGCGCTGGTACAGGATGAGGATTTCTTCCAGGTAGGATTCGACCTGGCGCGGGTCGACGGGCGCGGGAGAGGTGGACAAGGCAGCAGCGCCCCCGTCTTTGGCCGGCGAGGCGTGGACCATCGTCGTCACCTGGACGAGCGTGGCCAGGCCCCGGTGTTGGGCGTACCGTTGCAGGATGCGGGCGCCGTGGACGTCGCACTCCTCGTGCAGGGCGAGAGCGACGTCCAGCAAGGCTGGCTGGCCAAACGTTTCCGCCACGAGGCTCGCATTGGCGTCCAGGGCGGACACAATGTCTTTGAACAAGCCAGTCAGGGAGTCGATGAAGGCCGCCCCACTGCTCCCGCCCGTGCCTGCGCCTTCCAGTAACGCCGTGTAAGCCTCCGACGCCCGTTCTGCCACCAATTTCCGCAGATAGGCCTGGAACCAGGCAAGGCCTTCCGACTGGGAGGTAAGGAGTATGGAGGAAAGGTGAGCATAGGTGAGTTATCGACGGCCGGAAGCGCAGTTTTTTCCCTGGTCCAGGTCAAAAAGGCCCAGCGCCATCTTTTTCGCTCAGCCACCCCGCCCGACCGCCTTCCAACCCCTGCACTGCCCCGCCCGCCCCTGCCAAACCATAGCCCACGTCCTCTTACCTCCATGTCTAAGGGGTTGTAGAGCCGAATGAACCTGTCCACCGCGTCATGGTCGCCCACCCGCGACGCCACTTCCAGGCGGGCGTGGATGGTGGCCGCGAGTTGGGCGCGGGCCGCCCTGACCGCGTCGTGCTGTTCCGCCATCTGGCGGTCTTCGGCCACCGCGGCCGCCGCCGCCCCAGACACGAAGCGAGCCTCCAGGTCCCGGAACTGGGCGATGTGGGTGGCGGCCGCCTCGAAATCGTCGGCCGCCAGGGCCCGGCGCAAGCCGTCGACTGCCTCGGTCCGGCCGACCGTCGCAGTGATGTGGGTCAGCGTCTTGTTGACCCGGGACTGGGCGACATCCAGCTGGCGCACCTTGCGGGACACGCGTTCAGAGAGGGCGCCTGTGGAGGCGATGCTGGTGGCCAGGGCCTGGGCGTCAGCCTTGAGGGCGCGGAGGGGCTGGGTGGGGCGTGGGGGGGGAAAAAGTTAGGGGGAAAGATGCGGGGCGCGCCGGCGAGGAGGAAAACGTCTGAGAGGATCGAAGGCGCACCTCTGCCGGGGCCGCGCCGCCGTGAGGAGGACATGGCAGCCCCGCCTCGCCCTCCCGCTGCCTTTGTGACCACGCGTGCCCTGCATTGCGAAGCAGTGCGATGCAAGCAAGGGCGCGGCAGGGGGGGAGGGGCAGGCCAATGCCCTCGCCCTTGCGTCCCTTGCTCGGCCGACCCCGACCCGAGTGTCTACGCTGTCCATTCAACGGCCGCCCGGCCAGCCTTCCACCCCACCCCGCCCCACCCCGACCCCCGGAAGTTGGTCATAAGGGAGTGGGCCACCCGAAAAGCGGGATGCCACCCCCCAGCGCCCTCTCCTCTAAAAGTCGCTTCTCACCTCACTCGTCTGCTCTGCCAGGCAGGCCAGGTCTCGCTCCAGGCCCGCGCGCGCGGCAAGCAGGGCCTCGAGCTCACCATCCACGCCCTTCTCCGCGCCCGCCACATCCACCAGGGCCCGGCTCACTTCCGCCAGGCTGGACAGCTGGCGGGCCGTGCTCAGCTCCAGGGGGGCGGGCGGGTCAAGCGGAGGGTGGGTCATGTGGGCGCGTGATGTTTTTGAAGCCGTGGCGCGGGGAAAACAAATAAAACAAATAAAAAACGTCGATCTGAACCCGCTGCTCGCTTTACACGCCGTCACGCTCTCTCCTCTTCTCTCTCTCACCCGCCGCCGCCGTTTGCCTTGGCCAGCACGTCCTCCGCGCTCGGGGTGACGTACTCCATGACCACACAAACCAATACGTCGCCCGGCTGAAAGTCGCTGAAGCCTTCCAACACCACCCCACACTCCGTCCCGCGCCCGACCCGGGCGACGTCCAGCTTGTGGCGGCGCAGGGAGGTGCAGGCGCCCTCGTGGATGGTGGCGCCTTTACGGAGGACACGCAGCGTCTCGCCCTTGGCCAGGGCGCCCTCGCCCACACGCACACCAGCAACCGCAGTGACCGCCGCGCCCGTCCCGCCGGAGGTGAACACCTGCAGGACGTCCGCCTTGCCGACCACCACTTCCTTGCCCACGCGCGGGGCGGCGCCCGCGACCCAGCCTGCGACCGAGTCGAGCAAGCGATAAATGACGCGCTCGCCCGCGACGGGGACGCCCAGCCTTTTGGCCTCCCGTTCGATGGGTGGCCCACCAGTGCGCACGCCAAAGGCCAGGACCCGGGCCCCAATGGCGGCGGCGTGCTGGATGTCGGACAGGGTGACGGGCCCGACGGCCGCGCTTGCGACGCTCACTTTGACGCCGTCCATGGCCAGCGCTTCCAGGGCGTCCGAGACGGCCTCACAGGAGCCCTGGGTGTCGGCCTTGATGACCAGCAGGACGCGGGCCGGGGCGGCGGCCGCGGCGGCGGTAGAGGCGGCCGCCAAGTCAGCCGCCGCGGCGGCAGCTTTGGCGACCGCGGCAGGCGCCGCCCCCCGGCGCGACGCTTTCTTGGTGGCGGCCGCGACGGCCGCGGCCACCGCGTCGGCGGCAACGGCCTCCGCCGCGCCCATCACGGTCGCGGCCTGGCGTTTCTCCTCGGCCCGCTGCGCCCGGGCTGTGCTCAGGCGACGCGCCCGGTCCTCTGTGGGCAGCACAGCCAGCGTGTCGCCCGCCTGGGGCACGCCCCGCAAGCCCGTCACCTCGGCTGGGTGGCCGGGTAGGACGCGCTCCAGCGGGCTGCCGTCGGGGCCTGCCAGGGACCGGACCTTGCCCCACTCAGACCCGACGACAACGGCCTGGCCCGGCTCCAGCGTGCCGGCCGTCACGATGACGGTGGCAACAGGGCCTTGGCCTTTATCCATGCGCGCTTCCACGACCGTCGCCTCGGCCGGCCGCCCCTCGGCGGCCGCCGTCAACTCCATCAGCTCCGCCTGGAGCAGCAGGGCTTCCTCCAGCTCGCGCAGGCCGACCCCGGCCTTGGCCGACACCTCCACAGCCTGCACCGTCCCGCCCGCTTCTTCCAGCTCCAAGCCTTCCTCGCCCAGTAGCTGGCGCCGCACGCCCGCCGGGTCCGCGTCGGGTAGGTCGCACTTGGTCAGGGCGACCACGACCGGGCAGCCCGCCGCCCGGATGTGGGCGATGGCTTCCTTTGTCTGCGGTTTCACGCCGTCCCGGGCGTCGACAACCAGGACCGCGATGTCGGTCAAGTGCGCGCCCCGGGAACGCATGGCCGAGAAAGCGGCGTGGCCGGGCGTGTCCAGAAAGGTGATTGTCGAGGCCGAGGCCGGCATGGCCACCTCGAACGCGCCGATGTGCTGGGTGATGCCGCCCGCCTCGCCCGCCGCGACGGCCGTGTTGCGCAGGGCGTCCAGGAGGGTGGTCTTCCCGTGGTCAACGTGGCCCAGCACAGCCACGACGGGCGGGCGGGGGACGGCGGTGCCGTCAGGTGAGGGCAGGCGCTCGACGACCACTGCTTTCCCTAGCTCCAGGGCGAGCAGTTCGGCCGCGTCAGGTTCGACCGCCTCCTCCTCCGACCCGGGGCGGACGCCCAGGCCGGCCAGGGCTTCCTCCAGGGTGTCCACGCCGACGTCCAGTAGGCGGGCCAGCTCTCGCACGGTCACGCCTGCAGGGATATGGATGTCCGCGGCCTCCACGCGGGACGCGGACGCAGCGGCGGCCGCAGACGCGGCGGCCGCCTTGCGCCGCTTTTCCGCCGCGGCCGCCTTGGCCGTGACAACCGGGCGATGGTGCAGGTGCGCGCCATTCCCGTCCCAGCGCCGGCGCTGCTGCTGCTGCCAGGCGTTGTTGTTGTTGTTGGCGTACGCCGCGGCGTTGCCGTCGACGCCGTCACCACCACCACCATCCCGCGCGTTCCAGCGCCTCCCGTCCCGCCGCCCAGCCGCGGCCGGCCGGTCGTCCATGTGAGGGACCCAGCCCCGGCGGGGCTGTTGTTGCTGGTTCAGCTGCTGCCGATGGCGGGCCTGGCCTTGGCCCTGGCCCTGGGCCTGGGCCTGGCGGTCGGCGGGCGCCGCCGCCGCCGCCTGCCCACGGTTGGGCGTCCAGGGCCGGTTGGTGTTGTTGTCCGTCCAGCCACCGCAGCCGCCGCCGTTTCTGTTGTAATTGTGGTTGCGATTGTTGTTGTCGTACCGGGGCGTCCACGAGGAGGTCCGGTTGGCGTGGTCGGTATGGTCGTTATTGTTGTACCGGGGCGTCCAGGAGGAG
>Ga0315273_10000817_pt1 | contig 33981 bp, 38 predicted proteins | sample YL17G02_0_MG_FD_205753 | JGI IMG/M metagenome (GOLD analysis project Ga0315273, IMG submission 205753) | Sediment microbial communities from Yellowstone Lake, YNP, Wyoming, USA - YL17G02_0 | ecosystem: Environmental > Aquatic > Freshwater > Lake > Sediment | place: USA: Wyoming | collected...
ATCTTCTGGCCGGCAAGGGCATTGATTATCCGTCCAGAACCAACCGGACCTTCAAACGCGCCCCACGCAAACCGACGGGCGGCACTGGCACCCAGGTGAGCATCGTCCTCTAGCGAGTTTCCTGCGCCGTCGACAGCCTTTGACCCGCCGCGGCGGGTCGAAGGCGATCCTACCTTCGCCGAATGAGCCTCCACCGCCTCGAGGAACTGAACTCCCCGCAACTTGCCGAGTTGGCTGGCGGCGACGCTGTAGTGATCCTGCCGATCAGTCCTCTGGAGGAGCACGGCCCGCACCTGCCCTTGGGCACGGATGCCATGCACGCTGCGCATTTCGCCGCAATGGCGGCCGAAATCGTCGCGGATAAGGAACCGGAGACACATGTCATCATGGCCCCTCTCCTCACTGTGGGCACTCACGTGTATCGCTTCATGGGGTCGATCTTCATCCGGCAACGAGTCATACGGGATTTGGTGATCGATTATGGCCATTCGCTGGCCGCCGCGGGTTTCGACCGGTTTCTGATCGTGTCGGCGCACGGCGGGCCGGGGCACATGGTGGCATTGGACGAAGCGGCGACAACCCTCACACGTCACCACGGCATCCGCACTGTGAATCTGACATCGACCATCATCTACCGGTTTCTCACTGGCGATCTGCACGACCGGATCGAGGCGGCCTGCGGGAGGCAGTTCACACCGGCAGAGCGAAGTGCGTTGTCGATGGATTACCACGGCGGTTGGTGGGAGACGGCGATGATGCTCTGGCTGCGTCCTGAACTGGTCGATCAGAAGTACCGCGAACTGCCCGATGCACTGGTGCCGCGCTGGCGGCTGAGACCCCGCTCACCGCTCAAGCCGCCGGCAGGACAGGGATACTTGGGGGCACCGGCGAGAGCGGACCGCGAGTTCGCGGAAGCCAGTCTGACTGTCCTTAGAGAAGAGGCGACGCAGACTATCGAGATGTTCCTGAATGGGACCGGACGGATTGGGCGGTTCCGCTCCCGGCTATACTGGGTGCCGTTCTTGAGGACCAACTTCCGATTGTGGGTGCTTGTGCTCGTCGGTGTGCTGGTGGCAATGATCCTGGTATCGCTGTGAGTTCCGGCGCGTGGATGCATTCCCTCAGCGGGCGCCGGGGTGGTGCAAATGGTGGGTTGCCCCTTCAAGGCATGTTGAAGAAGGCGCGCACACACGGCTTTGAAGGCCGGACCTGCCGCGACGGGTCCGGCCTTTCTCAACACACCCTTCAGATGTATGCCTTCATTCTCTGATTCCAGATCCTCGAGAATTGTCCAAATGGAGTATTGACAGGCCCTTGGGCGTTGTCTATATTGAAAATGCCAGATGGCTGTCAGTGCTCGGCAGTCCAAACGGCGCAAGCTGCGACCACAAAAGTCGGACACCGCGAAGAGAACAGACGCAGTTTGCTCCTCTGAAGTGCCGGGATGCCAGTTCGAGATGGCAAAGGGATTCAGGGCAGTCAGACCGCCGTGCCCGGCGGGGGACTGAGAGGAGGAACGAAGATGAAGCGTGTGTGCATGGCAATGTGCGTGGCCAGCAGCCTGGTGTGGACCGTTGGCGTCAGCGCGGTCACGGAGGAAACGTGTCTGCCGTCGGCCGACGCGCAGGTGAGTGCGGGAAGTTCTTTGGTCATCGAGTCCAAGACCGTCTATCAGGGTAAGTCCGTTACCGTGGGGCTCGCCATTACCAACGATGTCGCTCTCAAGAACATCGAGATACCGCTGATTATCCGAGAGCTGGATCTCGGTGCTTTCATCACGGTGCTGACGCCGCAGAGGACCCCAGGTGGGCGTCTCGCGTCTGTCCTAAGGGATTTGGACATCCTGAATACCTACCCAAGCGAGGATGGCAACTGTAAGAATGGTGAGCCGGGTGGATTTTTTCACCTCGGTGCGACCGATGGCATCTCGCCCGACGGCGCCAAGTTCGCCGTGGGGAGAATTTTTGGTCCTTCGCTGCAGCCTGGCGCCGATCCCGCTTCGGGGTCACTCCAGTTATTGATGACGGTCAATAACACGCCCGGTCAATTCGAGATTGATACCTCGTGCTGCATGCCGGGCTGCCATCTGGTGTTTGTCCAGGACCCGACGGCCAGCATCATCCCGCAGTTCACCAAGGGTATCATCACGATCTCCACCTGCGACTGCCCGCAGCAAGGCGACATCAATAGCGATGGGGTCATCGATATTTTCGACATTATTGGATTACTCGATTACCAGTTCATGAATGGTCCCGAGCCGCTGAGGGACCCTGCCTGCCCTACTAATCGGGGCGATGCACTGTGCGACGGTTTTGCCTACCTGTTCGATACGATCTACCTGATCGAACACGTCTTCTGTGGCGGCCCGCCGCCGTGTGACCCATGCGCATGCGTGTCGTACCCGACAGATTGCCCGTGAGGGAACTCTACAGAGGATCGGATTGAGGGGCGCCGCGAGGCGCCCCTTGCGTGTCTGGTTGGTTCGATGATTGTGCGGCAGCGGCCTGGCCGTGGTGAAGTCGCCCCCGCGATTCCAATGGCAGGATCTTGGTCGTTTCTGTCAAACCGCGCCTGTATCCGTGCCGCTGTCGGACGGTTCATCCGCCCAGGTCAGACCCGGCTTTTCCTGCAGTGGCGAAGCGGGCTGGACCGAAGGATATGTGTCGCGCACCCAGCGGAACACGTGGCGGGAGAGTTCGAGTGTCTCCTGGAGGGAATGGGTCAGGCGTTCGAGCGTGCGTTCGTCAGGCACGCCGATGTCCTGCCATTGCGTGTTGAGTGGATGCGACGTCGCGTTTGCGGCCGTTCTGCCGCGTTCAATGGCGGTCACGGCATCGGCTACGTCCTGGGAGACACGGGTGACGCGCGCCACGAGATCAAGGATGTCATCGTTGAGACGCGCCCGCCCGACGCCCTGCTGCTTGAGTTTCGCGGCGACAATCGCCAGATTCACCGCGAGAAATCGGGCACGTTCCCCAAGAGCCCGGATCGCGTCCACGAGTTCGCCCACGGCCCGTGCAGAAGGCTGGTCGGGGACGTGATCTAAGTTCGCGTTGTTGCCAGGTGAATCCAGAGTCATGTGATGATCACCTACTGAGGATGGGCAATGGGATGAATTGCCGGATCCGTCACCGGCTTTTCGGACAATTTCCTTGGACGGGCGCCGGGAACTGGATCAGCGACATTCAGCGCCAGGCGCGGCGCGCGAAAGACATCGGCGCAGTAGCCGGAGATAACGGCTGCGACCTGCCAGTCCAACCGGCGCTGGCGATGATGAAGCTCAACCTGGTCGTTGTTGTAATAGGGATCGAGCGGCTCGTCGTCGACAACCTGCCAGGTCGTGTGCCCCCGGTCGGATAGCTGCAAGCGTTTGGACCCGACCATCTCGCGCAGAGCAGCATCGTAGAGCCGTACATCAAAGAAAACATGCTCATCAAGCCGCCGGTGATTGAACAGGTAAGGGAATGACAGAAGCTTCTTCGGCTGAATATCCCGCGATACGAGCTTGACCCATACCACCCAGCGAGCGCCGCACGCGGCTGCGAGTTGATGGGCGGCTCCGGGTTCAAAAGAGCTGCGCTGGGCAAGCCCCAAAACGCGCAGGGCCGAACGGACAGTGGCGGGATCAATAGCGATGCGCTCCCCGGTGGCACCGAGCCGGTCGGCGAGGAACTCTTCGAGATCCCCAGGCGGCTGCATACCCTCGCCATCAGCCATCCAGCAAAGAACCAATTGAGGCGGCGGGGGTAAGCCCTTCTTTCCCGCAAAGCTGGACGATGCGGCGGCGATCACCAGCAGGATCCCGAGCCCCAGAATCCATGCATTCCTATGCACGTGTGTATTCATCGCGCTTTCGACTCCGATTCGACCTGACGCTGGAAAACGTAACGGGAGACCAGGCGCCGCAGACTATCTGAGAATCCAAGCGGATTGTCGGACAAACGGGAGAGCGAAGTCGCAATCGCCGGATCATCCACCTGATCTGGTGTGAGAAACTCGATCCCGACCAGCCGCTCGCCGTCCTCGCATTCCTCCACTCTCTTCACCCGGCCCAGGACGCTGGTCAGGGCTTCGAACCCTTTGATGTCAAACCCGAGAAGGACATACTCACCGGTCAGCACATTATCCGTGGTGGAAATCAGGACGCCGCCACCGGAGAGATTGAGCAGGATTCCCGCCTTCTTGGCCGGGTGGCGACGGACACGCTTGTCCTCCCCGATCACGATGGATGAGAAACTGACAGGGGAGAAAATCTCCAATCTAACGTAGCGGCGCTTCTGGTGCGCGGCCGCTGTTTCCTTGCTTTTGGTTCTTGTAGTCATCTGTTCCTCCATTCCAAAACGATCGTCTTTGAGATTCCGGGCAGCCTGTTCAACTGGCAGCAGCCAGGGTTTCACGGATCTTGTGCATCTGCTCGATGGTGAGCTCCACAACGTGGCGGGCAAACGCGGTTTTTGCCGGGTCGTCCTGCAACTTCTGAATCCACTCGCGTCCGCTGCGGATGGCAAGATTGAAATACTGCTGTGCCTCCTGATACTGACCGACGCGACGCGCCAGTTCACCGATCATGTAGGTCAGCTGGATCTGGGTGTTTCCCGGCGGGATATCCCGCGCCTCCACAAAGGCCTTCTTGTAATGGTCCAGCGAGAGCGAAAGAGCATCCCATTCGCAGATCGGGATGCCCGGCCACTTCGCGCGCAGGTCGTCAAGAAAAACCGGATACGATGGATGGTCACCGTACGCTTCCGCGGTCGCTCCCAGATGATCACCGTCGGGTTCACCGCCGATTGTCAAGTGCTCCAGGAACGATTCGATCCCGCCGGCAATCGCCTCGATGTTTTCGACCATGCCGCTGACGGCGCGAATGCAGCGATCCGGGCCACTGGTATCGTCCGGGGAAGAAGCGGCTGCTTCCGGATGAAGATCGACCATCTGCTTGATATCGCCTATTTTCGTACTCAGGCGCGTGACGTCACCAGCGAGATCGCGCAGCGCGCTGCCGAGCCGCATTTGTTTGACCGCCCTCGGGGATGGATGGGCTGTTTGTCCGGATCCTCTCTCCCGGAAAAGCCAGCCGATCCGCAGGTACCAGCGGCCAATATCGAAGTGCGAAGGCTGATCGAGCATCAGCTCGTTGAGAACACCCAAGAGCAGTTTGTTGATAGCGGTCGGCCCGGGATAGGACGCCGACCACATGGCCTCGCCCAGCCGCTTTAGCAGGGAGTCTTGCTCCGCCAGCGCGTTGAGATGCCGTTGACGGACAACCTTCTGGCGGTAGGTGCGGAAGGCATTGTCCTCTTTCCACTCACGGAATTTTCGGTTGAATTCGCGCGTATAGAAGCACGAGGAGCAGGTCACCATGAAGTAGAGCAGCGGATTGACCGCTTGATACTTCGGATTTCGCCATCCACGCCCGGTCGGGCAAAAATCCGAATCCCGGCCCGATTCGCTGTACGCGCCCATCTTGATTGTTTCGAAATCGTTGACCGTCTTGCAGACCGGACACTCGACGCGCGTGATGTAGAACGGTGATTCGTCCGATTTCATGGCATGGTCCTTTCCACCGAGCGTTGCTGCAGGTATTGCATCAACCGGTCACGCGTGGCACTGCGCGGCCCGGTCCCAGCGGCGGATCCCGGACGCGGCTGCAGACTCACGAACGCCGGCGACACTGATGTGAGTGCATCATCCAGCCGATTGTGCGGCCCGCCGTGGCGGGCTGACGCGTATTCGTCGCGCGGCTGTCTCTGCGAGGACGTGGGGACGGTCCTGACAAGCGCCATTCGCGCGACCCAGACAACCGCGGCAAGAACCGCGAGCCGTGCGGCCACTGTGAGGCCCACTTCACCCCAGAAAGTTGGATCGATCATGACATCCATGCTCTGTTCTCCCCTATCCCTGGTTTTGATCGCCATTAGACCGTGATATCCAGCACTGGGGGAGGCAGCGGCGGTTCGTCATCCGGCGCACTCTTCCGATCGGTATCGTCCCCATGCTCATCCTGGCTTTCCTGACCCTTGTTCTTGCCGCGCTTTTTCTTATCCCCGCCGGGGTGGTCGCGATGGAGAATCACCTCGTCGGGATGGACGGCCGGAGTGGTCTTGTGCTGTGCTTCGTGTGCCTTCTGGCCTCCGACCAGCAGCGACTGACGCTGGTCATTTTCTGGACCGGCTTTCTGCAGTTGAGCGATCCTCTCAGCAGCCGGTGTCTTAGCGATGGCATCTTGCAACTCAACAGGCCGCACCATGGCCGTTTCTCCCCGCTTAGAGGCCGAATCGCTCCCGGACCATGTGGCGCAGTTTCCCAACCGACTTGGTGTGAATCTGCGACACCCGTGACTCCGAGATATTCATCACTTCCCCGATTTCTCTGAGCGTCAGTTCCTCGTAGTAATACAGAGCAATGACGAGCTTCTCCTGCTCGGTCAGGTCCGAAATAGAGTGGATCAGAAAGGCGCGCAGTTCCCGGCGCTCGATTTCTCCCAGGACTGTGTCGCCGCGCGGGGATTCCAGTGTCTCGACGCGCGGGACCTGACGGTTGTCTTCCTCGCGGTAGACCAGTTCATCCAGTGACAGCAGTGTTGTGCCGGAGACGTCCTCGAGAGCAGACGCAAAATCATCCGTCGAGATCTTCATATCGTCCGCCAGTTCGCCCCTGGTCGGCACGCGGCCAAGACGGTTTTCCAGACGAACGGTGGAACGGTCTATCTCGCGCGCTTTGGCCCGTGTGGAACGCGGCACCCAGTCGAGCGAGCGAAGTTCATCGAGGATCGCGCCGCGGATGCGCGGCACGGCGAATGTCTCGAACTTCACGCCGCGGTCGGGGTCGAAATTCTTGAGGGCTTCAATCAGACCGATGACCCCGGTGGAGACGAGGTCGGACAGCTCCACGGATTTCGGGAAACCCAGCGCCATCCGGCCGGCAACATTGCGGACCAGGGGCAGATAGTGATTGAGCAGTTGCTGGCGCACGGCTTGGTCGCCGGAGTGGCGGTACGCTTCCCACTGGCGCTGAACCTGGACGGCGGTAGACGCGCGTTTTCTGGTAACAGTTGCTTCGCTGGTTTGAGCCGCGTGATGGCGGCCGGCGGTGGTAGCAGTCGGCATGAGGTCAGCTCCAGGTTATGCTTTTATATCGGCAGCAAAGGCCGGTTTGATCGTTCGCAATTCGCTATCTGCTGTATCCGTTTTTGATTGCATGTCTTCACGAGGCGACGGCGCCCACTTCCCGATCGCGGTCGTGCGCCGTGGCTCGGGCGCGTCGGGAACCACTCCGATCAGCGGGAGTATGCGCCCGAGAAACGCTTGCGTTATTTGGTCGAAACGCTGCCGGAGAGACTCGACCTGGGCGGAATCGGTCAGATGGTTGAAAACCAGCGCCAGGCGATCTCCCCATCCGAGCTCAAGGAGATGCCGGATCAGCGCATAGGAGCGGGACACACAGGCCAGGTCGTCGTCGACGATCAGAGCGATGATCTCGCACGATTCCCAGATGGGCCGCGCCCGCCGCGGACTCGTGTGCCCAAGGTCAACGATGCATTCGCTCCAAGGTCCCCTGCTGAGAGCGCTGACCAGGTGCGGCAGACGATTCTCATCTTCGCATCCATGAACAGCCCACTCATTTCCGGTCGCCAACAGATCGAGATTCGCCTCGACTCTGAGGGCAGCGGCCAACGGCGAGATGGTGCCCGCAGCGACGTCTTCTGTGAACTGCGCCGGTGTTGCACCCACCATCCACGCCAGATCGCCACCTGCGACCTCCAGCAGAAGCGTCCGCCCGCCTCGTCTTGCCAGCGAGCGAGCCCAGTCGAGGCTGATCGTGCTCTGCCCGACACCGCCTTTGGCGGAGGCCACCCCGACAAATCGCGGACCAGGAGAGAACCGGCGCGCAGTCGCCATCACGCGTCCTCCTTCCAGGCAATCCTGCCGTCTGGAGAGCCGATGGCGCGCATCACGTGGTCTGTAATCCCCGCCTGAATGTCCGTCACAGAGAACGGGTCGATTTCCCCGAATGCCTCGAAACCACCGATCCGGTATGCGAGAGGAAGACGACTTTGCCCCGAAAACGTGACCGCGTCCCACCAGGGCTGGGATTCATCCCAGTGCGTGAAGACCAGATGCGTGGGTGCGAACACTGCAAGACGATTCAATTGCTGGCGCCAGGCGCGCGGCGCGCTGGTCGCGTTCAGCATCAAGGCGACAACGTCCGGCTTCAGCGCCCGCCGGATCAGCTTCGCATGGGTTTCGAGATCTTCATGGATCCGACCGACAACGTATTCCGCGAAGGTATCGTCACTTGCGTCCGATTCGATGCGCAGGCGGCGTGACTGTCCCAGTGAGTGGGTACTGAATTCCACGCCGCATCCGATGCTGAGTGCCTGGAGGCGCTCATGCCCGTGATCAGGCGCACCGCTCAGGATTGCAAGATTCGGTTTGCGCTGAACCGTTTGCCAGCGTGCGGCCAGCCCCTTGAAGAGGAAAGTGGACTTGCCAACTCCGCGCGCACCGATGCCAAGGACAGTCTGCCCCTTGGGCGACGCGCTGAGAAAAGGAGTGTGAGGCGGAAGCGATTCGATCAGGAAAGTCGCGAATGTTTCAACGATCCCAGACGAGAGCGACGGTTGCTGGGCGAGCCAGCGGCGAATCGCCTCCCAGAGCGTCTCATCTGGTGTGACCGCGCGAAGATCATCCGTGATTTGCCGCAGTTCCCGGATTGCCGGCTCGAGCCGACCGGGCGTTGCCTCGGTTGAGGGCAACGGGGGTTGAATCTCAGGCACCACGGGAACAGCCGGCGTGAGAGAGACAGCAGGAACAGCAGGAACAACTGGAACCGACGGTCCCTCGGCACTGATTTGCCCCAACGTCCCTTTGAGATGCAGCGTCCGCTGGCCCTCGCTTGCGGGGATGTGCGCACGCTGGGGTTCTGCAGCCGCCGTGATGACAATACCGCCGCGCGGCAGTCCGGGGCGTCTCGCACCATCTTCCTCGACGCGCGTATCGAGGATCACCGCGTCCGCGCCGAAGGCGTCACGGACCATCTGCAGCGTCTCTCGAACTGAAGTGCCTGTGAATGTTTTGACGATCATTGCCCGGTCCTATCGAGTTTCAAACCCGCTACATTGCTCGTCCGGCAAGGCTCATGGGCGACTGTTGCCCTGCACCAGCCGGCGACAAACGCACGACATGCACGATTTCGATTTTGCTGTTCGGCAGCAGATCGTTGTAGGACAGCACCACCAGCGACGGATGGCGCGGTTCGACAAAGCGGCGGAACAGAAGCCGCAGATTGGGCGCGACCAGCGCGATTGCCGCCTGTCCCTGCGCAACCATGCGGTCAACCGCCGCTCCCACCGCCGCCAGCAGTTCCTCGCCGGCTTCGGGCGGGACTGCAAGATGGAATCCGGCCGGAGATTGGTTCACCGATTCGGAAAGCAGCTTCTCCACTGCGGGATCCAGAGAGAATGCGGTGACGGTGCCACTCTGGTCCGAGTAGGTCTGTGTGATCGACCGCTTCAGAGAACGGCGGGCGTACTCGGACAGCACATCAGTGTCTTTGGTCAGAGTCCAATAATCGGAGATCATCTCCAGGATTGTGACCAGGTCCTTGATCGGGATGCGCTCACGCAGCAGGTTCTGCAGTACACGCTGAAGGGGTCCGGCCGACCCAACCTTGCTGAGGGTTTCGTCAACAAGCACCGGGTAGTCGCGCTTGAGATGATCGAGAAGCGTCTGCACGTCCTGGCGCGACAGGATTTCGGCGGCGTGGGCGCGAATGACCTCGGTCAGATGCGTGGCCAAAATCGCGGCTGGCTCCACAACTGTGAAGCCCTTCATCTCTGCCACTTCTTTCGAGGCGGGAGCTATCCAGCGCGCGGACAGGCCGAAGGCCGGTTCAAGTCCCGGGATGCCGCCAATTTCATCTTCGTTGAGACCACCGGGGTTGATCGCCAGCTGGTAGTTCATCATCAACTCGCCGCCGGAGACCTTGACGCCGCGCAGTTTGATTACATAGGTTGAAGGATCGAGTGAGACGTTGTCGCGGATGCGCACGGGCGGAACGACAAATCCCATTTCTTGCGCCATTTGGCGCCGGATGACGGCCACGCGGTCGAGGAGGTCTCCCCCGGCCGCTGTGTCCACGATCGGAATGAGGCCGTAGCCGATTTCAACTTCCAGGATATCGAGGCGGAGAAACTCTTCCGGCTTCTGCGCGGGTGGCGGGGCCACCTGTTTTTCGACTTCGCTGGCCGCCACAACCCGCTTCTGTGCGCGGTCGGCCGCGTAGGCTCCGGCGCCGACCATGACACCCAGTCCGAGGAATGGGATTGTGGGCATACCCGGCACAAACCCGAAGAGAATCAGCATGGCGGCCGCAACGCCCAGCGCACGCGGATTCTTCGCAATCTGACGGCGCAGATCGGAGCCCAGATCGGACTCGGCGGCGGCACGCGTGACGAGGATACCCGAAGACACTGAGACCAGGAGAGCCGGTACCTGAGTAACGAGGCCATCGCCAACTGACAGCAGCGTGTATGCCTTTGCCGCGTCGGCCAGGCTCATGCCGCGTTGCAGCACACCGATGATCAGCCCGCCGATGACGTTGATGATCGTAATGATGATGCCCGCGACGGCGTCTCCCCGCACGAACTTGCTGGCACCGTCCATGGCACCGTAGAAATCCGCCTCCCGCCCGATCGTCTGCCGGCGTTTGCGTGCCTCGTCGTCACCGATCAATCCGGCGTTGAGATCGGCATCGATGGCCATCTGTTTGCCGGGCATCGCGTCCAATGTGAAGCGCGCCGCAACTTCGGAGATGCGCCCTGCACCCTTGGTGATGACGACGAACTGAATGATGACCAGTATCAGGAAGATGATGAACCCAACGACGTAGTTTCCGCGAACGACGAAGCCGCCGAAGGAATTGATGACGTCACCGGCATACCCATCGGCCAGGATGAGCCGTGTTGAGGCAACGTTCAGTGAGAGACGAAAGAGCGTGACGATCAGCAGCATCCCCGGGAACACCGACAGTTCCAGGGGTGCGGTGATCCAGAGCGTGGCCAGGAGCACGACGAGCGAAAACGCGATGTTGAAGGCTAGCAGGAAGTCGAGGAGACCCGGGGGGATCGGAATCACCAAGACAGCGATGATTCCGACCACCCCGACGGCGAGCATGATGTCGGCGTTCAATCCGAATGAGCTGCGTGGGCGCTTCTTGGCGCTCATGTGGCCCGCCCTTCGGCTGACACTTCAGCACCGGCACCGGCCATGGACTTACCGCCCAGCCGATAGACGTAGGCAAGGACTTCGGCGGCCGCCTTGTAGAGATCAGCAGGAACGAAGCCACCGATCTCGACAGAGGCATACAGTGCACGCGCCAGCGGTTTGTTCTCTACAATCGGCACACCCGCCGCCCGGGCAATTTCTTTGATGCGATCGGCCAGCAGGCGCGCACCCTTGGCGACGACCGTCGGTGCGCTCATTGTTTCGGAGTCGTATTTCAAGGCGACGGCCAGCGACGTCGGATTTGTCACCACGACGTCGGCCTTCGGGATCTCCTTGGACATGCGCATCCGCGCCAGCTCGCGCTGGACCTGCCGAACGCGGGACCGCATCTGCGGTGATCCTTCGTAGAGTTTGTATTCTTCCTTGAGTTCCTGCTTGGTCATGCGGATCGAGCGCTCGAAGTCCCAGCGCTGAAAGGCGTAGTCGAAAAGCGCCAGTCCCAGGAGCGCGAGGATGACTTTGATCGCAACGCGAAAGACCGCCCAGGCCGCCACGTTGAGGATCCCGACCGGCTCAACGTCGGTCAGGGTCATAATGCGGTCGAGCTCGACTTTGACCGCAAACCAGGCGACGATCCCGATGATGGCGAGTTTCAGCACATCGCGTACCATTTCCACCAGCGACCGGCGCGAGAGCAAGCGCTTCAGGCCATTGGCAAGGTTCAGCTTGTCCAGTTTGGGCTGGAGCACTTCCGCGGAGGCACTGAAACCGACTTGGGCCGCGTTGATGAAGATTCCCACGGTCACGAGCGCGGCAAACAGCGGCGCCAGGATCAGCAGGCAGCGCAGGCTGAGATGCAACAGCAGACCAATGTAGGCATCGGCGCCGCCGGAGACGCTTGTCACGTTCGACAGCAGCTCACGCATCAGTGCAGTGACATCACGGACAATCGCCGGTCCGGTGAACAAAAGGAAAAGCAGTCCAAAGAAGAGAATTGCAAACGAGTTCAGTTCCATCGACCGGGCGACCTGCCCCTTCTTGCGGGCTTCCTCGCGCCGTCGCGGGGTCGCTTGTTCGGTTTTTTCCTGGAAAGATTCTTCCGCCATGAGAGGACGACTTTCCGCCTACGGGTGCGCGAGCGCCGCGATGACGCGTTGTGTATCCATCTGGATCTGTCCCAGAGTGCGCCCGAACATCTGGGTCAGGAATGGCAGCGAGGCCGACAGCATCAGAAACCCGATGCCGATTTTCAGAGGAAATCCGACGATGAAGATATTCATCTGAGGGACCGTGCGCGAGACGATGCCCATGACAACGTCTGTGAGCAGAAGCGTGATGATGACCGGTGCGCCGATTCTAATCGTGGTGACGAACGTCGCCGCCGAGACGCGTACAACCATATCGAACGCGGTACTGCCGAACACGCCTCCGCCGATCGGAACGACCTTGTAGCTGTCCACCAGTGCGGAGATCATCAGGTGATGGCCATCCAGAATCAGCAGGATGAGCATCGCGAGGATGTATTTGAACTCACCGATCAGCGACACCTGCTCGGTGCTGCTTGGATCGATGACGTTGACGATGGAGAATCCCATCTGCAAACCGATCAAATCGCCCGCCATGCGGACCGCCCAGAACAGCGTGGCAAAGCAGAAGCCAAGCAGTCCGCCGATCATCACTTCGCGGAGCGCCCAGCCACCGGCGGTCCAGAGCGAATCAGGCTGAACCGGTCCGAGCGCGGCAACCACCGGGCCTATGGAGAAGGCCAGCGCGAGCACAATCGGAATCTTGACTGCGGTGGGAATTGCCCGGTGTCCCCAGAAAGGAGCCGCCACGAAGAACCCGCTGATTCGCAGAAGGGTCCACATGATCGACCAGATCCAATCGAAGCTGAATGGTTGGGCGGCGTTCATCAGGTAGCTCGACGTTCGCAACGGGCATAGTTCACCCGTTTCGTCAAGACCTTTAGCAAGGCTGGTGCCAAGGCCTGTCTTGCAGCGTGTTTTCGGTGTCCGGTAAGGACTTACGTTCCCGGGAGAAGGGATCGAGCGGATCGAGCCTTGGATGATGCGGAAATTCTTTCCACCCTGAGTAGGCAGAGCATCATCCCTGTGACGGTCAGCCCTTGGGCTGACCTTTGCCGCCCAGCGGCGATCTGTCTGCGGAGAATCCGACAGCTAGAGTCCATTACATAACCCATTCCAGTGCGGTGCCACGGGGCTGATGGTTTTGCAGAAAATGTTTTGGCATGTTGGTGATCCTGAGTGGCCCACCAGAAGCGAGTCCCGCGCAGCGGGACGACACGTATGGTGGGGTCGCAAGTCGCAGGGAAAACCCACCATCCATCCAGTCCGCCTGCGGCGGACAGGATTCCTGGCGGGCCACCAGACACCGGGACATGGATAGATATTTCCTGCAAAACCATCAGACCCGTGTAGAGCCTCTCCCCCCCTCTGACGCACGGGTCTGAAGACCCGTGGCACCAGGCCGGTCGATACTCCAATGCCGCTGCCATCACGCCATCGACTTTGTCGCACCTTTCACCCTGTCAGCATCGGGATGTTGGTGAACAGGCGGGTTGTGAAACCCACAAGCATGTTGATGATCCAAGGCAGGAAAAGCAGGAATGCCAGAGTCACGACGACGATCTTCGGCACAAAGGTCAGCGTCATCTCTTGAATCTGAGTCACCGCCTGCAGAATTGAAATCGCCACACCGACGAGAAGCCCCAGGACCAGCATCGGCGCCGCGACCATCAGCGTCAGAGCTATCGCTTCGCGTCCCAAACCCAGCACGAATTCTGTCGTCATCGTCCTCTTCCCTGCCTAATCAGGACGCCGCAACCACGGCGCATCAGCGAAATGAGGTCACCAGCGACTGCACCACCAGGTACCAGCCGTCGACCAGAACGAACAGAAGAATCTTAAATGGCATCGCCACCATGATGGGCGGCAGCATCAGCATGCCCATCGACATCAACACCGAGGCCACGACCATATCGATAATGAGGAACGGTATGAACAGCACGAACCCGATCTGAAAGCCGACGCGCAACTCCGAGATCATGAATCCCGGAACCAGTGCGCGCAGCGGAACATCGGCCGGCGTTGCCGGCTTGGGCAGATTGGCCAGATTCACGAATAACGCGAGATCTTTCTCCCTTGTCTGCCGCAGCATGAACTCGCGGATCGGCGTGAGCGCTTTTTCAATCGCGACATTGCGATCGATTGTGCCCGCCGTGTAGGGCTTTATTCCCTGCTCGTAGGCCGTCATAAACACGGGCGACATGATGAAGAAGGTGAGAATCAGCGCCAGGGCGATCATCAACTGCGACGGCGGCATCTGCTGAGTTCCCATCGCGTGCTTGAGAAAAGACAGGACGACGATGATGCGGGTGAACGACGTCATGGTGATGACGATCGACGGGGCCAGAGACAAGACAGTCAGCACCAGCAAGATCTGGAGCGTGGTCGACAAATCGGCCGGGTTGTCGCTCTTTTCCACGCCGATGGAAATCTTTGGCAGGCTTTGGGCATGCAAGGATACAGGGGCCAGGAGCATCAACGCGACAACCCCTGCGATAATAAGCGGTACGGCTTTAGTCATGTCCCGTCCATGGGTTGCGCATCGGCTGTTCATGCCGACGGCGGGGATTCGACCCGGGTCATGCGGGTCGAGGCGAACAACTCCTGCATCCTCACACGTGCCTGGCGGAGCAGATCGCGCTGCCGATGTTCTTGCGCCCTGGGCATGGCGGGGCGGCCCAGCACGGCACCAGCCGTCGTGGGAAGATCGCCAGGCGCAAGTTCTGCCAGCATTGAGATTCGATTCTCCGTCACAGCAAGCACGAGTACCCTGCCTCCGACGGAGACAACCTCAATCGATTTCTTGGGCGCCAGATAGAGACGTTCCATTACCCGGAGGTTGGATTCACCGCGTCCCGCGATACGGCCCTTGAGCACGCGGCGCGCCAGCCACATCGTGCCCCAGATCAGCCCCACGACCAGGACCAAGGTCAGGCCGAGCCGACCGAGAGAAGACCAAAGGTCGCCGGCGCCAAATGATGTCAGGGAGGGAAGCGGATCCTTTGGCGCAGGAGTTGGCCCCTGCTGAGCTGCGGCAAATGATGCAAGGGTCAATGCAATGCATGCTGCCACGGCCACCAAACGGACGGCCCGCGCGGTGAATTGGAGTGGCGATCTTGCATCTGCCCGTCCCCGGCTGCCATGTTTCTCTGATGGGCGGACAAGAGTGTCCACCCCACCGAGAAATCTGTTTTCGGCGGCCCGGACACTCCTGTCCGGGTATTTCTTCGACCGTCCCCTTACATTCACAGCTATCAGAACCATAAGACACACTCTCCTGAGATCTAATTTTCCCACCGAGCCGCTTACAAACTCTCGATCCGCTCACGCGGAGACACAAGACTCGTGATCCGGAGGCCGAAGTTCTCGTCGATAACCACGACCTCTCCTTTGGCGACCAGCTTGTTGTTTACCAGAAGGCTGACCGGTTCACCGGCAAGTTTGTCGAGTTCCACGATTGTCCCCTGCGCCCAACTGAGGATGTCGGATATCGCCAGGACGGTCCGGCCCAACTCGATCGAGACCGGCAATTTGACATCAAGCAAGAGATCGATGTTGCTGGGCGACCGGGGGGCGGGACTGCTTATCAACTGCGGGAACTCGGCGGGATGCACAATCATCGGGTCATCAACTGGAGATACAGCGCTGGCAAAGTCCATAGATGGTTCCTTGATCCCAGGAGCGTCGGAGGGTTTCGTGAGGTCGTCAGATGGCAACGAGGCTATATCGTTGAACACGTCCGCGATTGCGTCGGGTCCGAGCGGGGGTATGGCAGTCGGAGCGGCGGAAGTAGCCTCGGGGACAGGACTCACCTGCGGGGCGGCTTCCTCGGGTGTTTCCGGCGGCGGCGTGGGTTGGTCGCCTGCAGGATCCTTCTGTTCGTCCAGTTCATCCGTCATGTCATTCCCCCGGGTCTTAGGATCACAGGATTCTCAAGTCATTAGTCGATGCTGGTCGCCAGGATCTCGACCGCCCGGTGTTTACCGCGCATGCCGGGGCGGGCCAGGAATTTCCCCAGGCCAGCGATGAGAATCCGTGACGGCTCAATGGATTGTGTGTCGGTGACCAGGACGTCGCCGACATTGATATTCAAGAAATCCCGAACGGTGATCTCGGTGCGCGCCAGAATCGCCACCGCGTCAGTTTCGACTTCCTTCAAGCTCTCGCGAATGGCTTGCCGATCGGCCTCGCTGGAGGTTATCCGCGAGGAATCGGTCCAGTTCTGACCGAGGAGCTTGGTGATGATCGGCTCGAGAGTGATGTAGGGGTAACAGAGCTTCACAATGCCCGACGTTTCGAGCACGTTGAGTTGCAGGGTGGTGACGATGACGCTTTCGCCTGGGGGCACGATCTGAATGAATTGAGGCGTGGTCTCGAAACCGGCTGTGGCGATCTCAACGTCAATGACACGATTCCACGCGCCCGCCAGTTCACGCCAGGCACGGGCCACGATTTTGTCCACAACGCTGAGTTCGATTCCCGTCAGCTCCCGATCGGCCTCCATTGACTTGCCTCGTCCGCCGAACATCCGTTCGACGAAACCGAAGGCCAGCACGGGACTGATGTCGGCGACGCACGAACCCTCCAGCGGCTTCATTGAGAAGATGTATGTGCAGGAGGGTGACGCCAGCGACATGAAGAATTCTGAATAAGTGACCTGGTCGACGCTCACCAGTTCGACATCAACAACCGCGCGGAGAACCCCGGAAAGCGCCGATCCCAGGTGTCCGGCGAAATTGTCATGGATGTTCTCAAGGGTGCGGATCTGGTCCTTGGAAATGCGGTTCGGGTGCTTGAAATCGTAGACGACCGCCGCGCGCTGATCGATCCGCGCGTTGGCGACATCCGTCTCCCCGCCAGCCGTCCCAACGGTCGAGAGCAGCGCATCGATTTCTTCTTGTGACAGGAACCTTGCCATATTCTCCTATTGGAGGACGTAGTCCACGAAGTAGACGGCGGACAACTGATCGCTGCCCAGCAATTGGTTCAGACGCGCGAGGATCTCCTTGCGCATCTGCTCTCTGGATCTCGAATCGGTCAGTTCGTCCACGGTCCGGGAGGACAGGACCAGAATGAGCAGATCCCGGACCTGCAGATCGCGCAGACGCAGCTTTTCCAGCACCACCGCGGATTTGACCTCAAGTCCCACCGAAGCCGAGAGATATCGTGTCCCGGCGGTCCCCGTTGGATTGACGAGCAGGTTGGACACGAGGTAAACCTCTACTTTGTGCTCGCCGCCCTTCTCGGAAGGTTTCCCGGCCTTCTCCTCGGGAGCGACGGTCTCGGCCGCACGAGGAGCGATCGCCGGCTTAATGACCATCTTGGCCACCATGAAGGCGGCGCCCGCCATGACCGCGACAACGCCGACCAGAATCAGAATCGATTTCATGCCTTCTTCACTGCGGGGTCTGGTCGGACTGTGTCGCCCGGCAAAGCCGCCTGTAGGCCGCAGTCAGCCGCACAACCTCGTCGTCCGATTCCCGCACCATGATCTTCTTTCCGGTCGTCAGGCTGACCAGCGTGTCCGGGATCGATTCCACGAACTCAATCAGGTCGCTATTGACGACGATCGGGTGTCCGTTCAACTGAGTGAGTTTGATCATGGTTTCGATGAGGCCGTCCCGGCCCTTCGGCCGGGACGGCCCCTGATTACTATTGCTTCAGGTTTACCAGCTCATTGAGCATCTGGTCTGAGGTCGATATCACCCGCGCATTGGCCTGGAATCCGCGTTGCGAAATGATGATGTTGGTGAATTCTTCGGCCAGATCGACATTCGACCCCTCGAGTGCGCCAGAGGAGATATCCGCATTGATCGTCGCCCCTGCCACACCTCTGACGGGATCACCGGAGTTGGCCGAGGCAGTGAACAGCGTGTCCCCCGCCTTCAGGAGCCCACCGGGGTTGTTGAAGTCCGCCAGAATGACCTGTGCCAATGTACGCGAAACGCCGTTGGTGAATATGCCTGTGATCACACCCCGGTCGTCGATGGAAATCTTGTCCAGCATCCCCATGCCGTAGCCATTCTGATTCTTGGCGATCGCCGAGAAGCTGGCGGCAAAGCCGGTCAGACCGTCGAACTCACCGCCGGTCCCCGGGAACAACTTCATGTCCATGACGGCGGCGCCGTTGTTGGGATCGATAGACAGCGAGCTGGACAGGTCATCAAAGGTGAACGTGCTGAACGAACCGTCGTTGTTGAAATTCAGGATCCCTTGATCGCCGGAAAGAGCGATTTCGTTACCGGCCATAGTCCCTTTCCATCTCCACGTGTTCGGCGTCAGCTGCTTGGTGAAGGTGAAAACGACCGTATGCTTGCCGCCCTGCGAATCATAGATCGAAATCGAGGTGGCGTGCTGCGTATCCTTGGTCATGATCACCGCGGTGCCCGCCGCCAGTTGCGACGAGGAAACGATGTTGACACCACCCTTGCCGAGGCCGGAGATGCCGGTCACCAGCCCGGTGCTGCTATTGAGTGTGACACCGAGAGTCACCGGCGCCATCGCAGCGCCGCCATTGGGCTGGAACACATCGGTTACAGCAAACGTATGAGCTGTTCCATTGTTGACTGTGAAGGCCGCGCCGACTGCGGCGCCGAAGACGACGGAGGCGATATCACCTGCGACGGCATTGTTCGAAGCGATGTTGTAAGTCGTGCCGGCGCCGGCATACGAACGGGTCAGCCGAATCTGACTGCCGGTCGAGTCGTATACCGACTGCACACCTTTGACCTTGCTGATCGCGGCAACCAGGTCACTCACTGTCGAATTCAAGGTCAATCCCGCGACCGGGACAAAAGTTCCTCCATCCACGGACAGTGAGAAGCCCGCATCGAGCCCGGCCTGTGTCACCCCGAGCGCGCCCAACGTATCGGTCTCGACCACCCCTCCCGCATGGGCCGAGAGCCCGGTGGAATTGGTCGCCTGTACTCCTGTGACCGTCAGCGTATGGGTCCCACCGGCGCCGTCAGCGGCTACACCGGTGACAATGTCGATGCTGGTCGCCCCGGCCGAGAACAAAGCGGCGCTGGCAGTGGTGGCAGTGGAATCAAGGTTGTTGGCGAGGAAGACCTGCGTGGTGGCCTTGGCCGGATCCTGCTGTCCGAACGGCAGGTTGATGTTGCCGATCGCCGTCGTGGCGGGGATCGAGCCATCGGTCGTGGCCATCTTCCCCTGCACGAAGAACCCATTGGCCGGGTTCACCATGTTGGAATTGCCGTCCAGGCCAAAAGCGCCCGCACGCGTGTAGTATTCCTGCCCACCGTCAGAGAGGATGAAGAATCCCGATCCTTGCAGCGCGAGGTCGGTGAGCTGGCCGGTCGTTTCCAGACCGCCCTGGGAAAACTTGTTGTCAACTGTTGCGACGTTCATACCCAGGCCGAGCTGGACGGGGTTGAAACCGCCGGAAGTCGCCGTCGGCCGCCCTGCGCCGCGCAGGGTCTGCACCAGCGCTTCCCGGAACGTCACGCGTCCGGTTTTGAATCCGATTGTGTTAATATTGGCGATATTATCGCCGACCAGGTTCATGCGCACCATGTGGTTGCGCAAACCCGAGACACCCGCGAACAGCGAGGCCATCATAGCGGTAACCCTCCAGGTTGGATCGCAGCCTCCCCGTTCGGGGTCCGGCCAAACGATCTGGATGACAGGTTGTCCTGTTGATTGCTGGTTTCAGCGGGCCGGGTCTTTGGCGGCAGAACAATCGCCGCATCGATGTTGGTAAAGACTCCGGCTTCGAGCGACTGGCGATCCATCACCGTCTTCACGGTGCGGCTGGGCACCGAGGCGATGACCGCCAGATCATCGAGCAGAAAAAGCGCCTCACGGGATCCCTTCTGTTCCGCGAGGTCGAACGCTGTCTGCAATTGACTGATGGTACTCTCATCGGGGATCAGCCCGCGCCTGATCATACGGTCGGCCGCATGGGTGGAGACCGCGATGTGCTGTTCATCGAGACGCGCGCGCAGCACTCTGGCGAATTCTCCCGTATTCGCCGATCCTCCCGTGGCGTCTTTCGGGCGGGTCTGCAGCGCCTGTGCGGCGGCGGTTCGAACAGACTGGACAAGGCTCATCAAAGTTCTCCTATCCATCCGACGTGCGAACTTCAAGAACCTCGCTGAGGGGAATCAGAACGTTGCCAACCGTCAGCAAGGCAGCACCGTCGACATAGCGGACACCGTCGACTTTGCCATTAAAATATCCGTGGGCTACGACCGGCTTGCCCTGGGCATCCTCGGCAAGGATTTTCATCGAGTATTGCCCCGGGGCCGCCTGGACGCCCTGCGCATCAAGACCATCCCACGTGATCTGGCTGGCGCCGGACGAGGCATTCTCCATGCGCATGGCTCTGATCATGGTTCCATCAGCGTTGAATATCTCGATTGTCACGTCCCTGGCAGCCTTCTCGAGAGCGAAGGCGATGTCGGCGACCCCGCTTTGGTCAAGTACGACGGAGTCCGACTGCACTCGTACCGAGCGCCCGATCAAAGATGTGGCCATCGTGTTGTTGATGGTCTGCGAGAGCAGCATGTCGGCGCCAAGTGCCTTCTCAAGGTTGCTGTTCATGTTCTGCAGTTGTTCGAGCTGGGTGAACTGCGCCATCTGGGCAATGAATTGCTCGTCCTGCATCGGCGAGCTGGGATCCTGATTGGCCAGACGGGTGACGAGCAGACGCAGGAAATCGTCCTTGCCGAGCGTGTTCCTGCCCGGGGTCTGCTGATTGACCGGCACAGATGTTCCCGCGTTGATCTGATCGAAGGTTACCGATGTCGGCATGATGTGCTCTCCTTTCTTATGCCACGAGATTGAGTCCTTGGGACGCAGCGGTCATGGCAAGCCATGGAGACGTCTGGTGTTCCATCCATGGCGGGCTGTCTTGGCTGCTGCGTTCCTGGCCGGTGCCCCAGGAATTCTCCTTTGGTTCACCGTGACGGTTCTGTCCTTGCGATTGACGCTGTGACGTCTGTTGCTCGCCGGGAGTTTGGGATGACAATGAGGACCGTTCCCCAACGGTTGGACTTACGCCCACAATTTCGAGGCGTTCGACGCGAATTCCGGCTTCTGATAATGAGCGATGAAGTTGCGCGATATCCCGTTCGACTACTGTGCGCACGGCGTCCGATGCGAAGCGCAACCGGCCGATGATTCCGGATGAACCGGTCAGCAGATCAATTTTCAGACGTCCCAGTTCCGGCGGTTCGAGGCGTACGGTGATCTGTCCCGGCACGCGGACTGGCTTCGGTTCTTCGACCACAAAGCGCACCGAAGAGGCCGGCTGCGAACGCTCAAGGCCGGTTTCCTTGGAAGCTAGTGCCGATTGATTGGAAGTTTGTTGTGTCGTCCCGGCACTCTCTTTCTGAGCCGGCTCACTTAGGTTGCGGGGCTCCGCGCCGGCCACACGCTCACCACGTTTCCGGTCCAGATCATTCGGGTTGGCAACGCGCTCGATGGATGGAGCGCGCGATGGCTGGGCCGGGGGCACGATAAGTGCATCGCGCTCTCGCGTGGCAGATACCGCTACGACGCTTTCTAGACCGAACCTGAGCGATTCAAGACGATCGGCTGATTTGCTCTGTGATCTTCCGGCGCGAACCGACAGGTTCGGCAAACCCAACTCGGTCATTTTCGACGCAAGGACCCTGGCTTCCGGGCTGACCTCGGGCATTCCGGCTGTGCCGGGGCCCTTCGCACGCAACCCCATTGCCGCGCTTTCCGGTGTGGAATCCGGCACGAGAGGGACTGCGGGGAGCGATCCAGACGACTTCGGGATAACAGACGAACCCTCCCCGGCAGGTGGAATCGGCGGATCGAGGTGTTCAACCACTGATTCGTTCCCGGGCCTTGATGGGAGGGATTTGATGTTCATGCGGACAATGTCGAGGGCTGGCGCAGAGCCGTCGGTCACAGGAGGCTGGGGATTCTCCATCCCAGGGGGGACTGCGACCGGTTGAGTAAAATGTCCGTCTGTTTCGGTCACGCGGGCATCGGTGACAAGTTGTCCGCCTACCTGGGTCACCAGAGCATCGGTGACACGCTGTCCGCCCGCTTGGGTCACGAGAGCATCGGTGACAAGTTGTCCGCCCGCTTGGGTCACGCGGGCATCGGTGACAAGTTGTCCGCCTACCTGGGTCACCAGAGCATCGGTGACACGCTGTCCGCCCGCTTGGGTCACCAGAGCATCGGTGACAAGTTGTCCGCCCGCTTGGGTCACGCGGGCAACGGTGACAAGTTGTCCGCCTACCTGGGTCACCAGAGCATCGGTGACACGTTGTCCGCCCGCTTGGGTCACGAGAGCATCGGTGACAAGTTGTCCGTCCGGCTGAGCCGACAGCGCTTTGCTGGCAAGTTGTGCGACTGTCTGAATCGTCGCGGTGTCGGCGGGGATCGAAACAGCCGCTATTGATCCCTGCAGAAGTAATGCCCGCCCCAACAGCAACGGCTCCACGTCGGTTGGTGCAGGGGCGACCAGGCGGGTCGCCCCTGCCGTCCCGGTTGGCTGTGAGGGGATTTCTTTTGCGGGCCTCAATAGGGGACTTGCAGAGGAATCTGACGTGCCTGGTATTGGCTCGGATGTCAGTGGTAACTGAACCGTTAGGCGCTGTCCCGAACCGCGAGCAGTGTCGAACCACGAGAGCAAATCATCGGCAGGAACATTACCAGCCACACGGTCGGTGGTGTCGGGACTATCCAGCAAGCTCGCCGGAGAATCCATCGCCACGGCAGTCGCGCCGGGACTGATCGTCTCCCCTGTCGCAACAGATCCCTGAGAAAGCGCCATCATGGCTGCCAGTGCAGGAACGAGCGAGCCGCCGGGCGGGGAGAGCACCGGCGAGGAATCTGTATCAGATACCGGTGAAGAAAGCAGCGTCATAGGAGAAAACGTTGCGATCAGCGCGGAAGACGACTGTCCGGAGCCGTTCTCAAATCCCTGCAGCGCGCTTGCAAACAGAGAATTGTCCCTGACCGACGGAAGCAGGCCCAAACCGGCCGGATCCGTTCCTCCCTCGTTGAGCGCACCGGCGGGCATTCCCGCCAGAAGCAACTGGAGGGCCGTCGCGAACGCATCAGTGCCAGAGGCAGACGCCTCAGCCGGACGGGCAGACGACGGGGTCGCTGCGGGGTTGCCGGGCAACTGGACCAGAATATCGGAGGGTATCGACTGCAATGGGCTCTTTCCTCAGGGTTCCGGGGTCAGCAACTGGGTTGTGAGTTGCGCGGCGCGCTCGGGCGGGAGCAGGGCCAGAACCTTCGATGCGTTCTGCGGTTTCATGCTGGGCAGCACGACCAGAATGGTCTTGTCGTCGAGCTTGGCCATAAGGCTGGCGAGTTCTTCCTGCTTCATGCCATCAAGCAGTTTCGCCAGATAGAGCACCTTCTCACCCGCGATTGCCTTCTTCTGCGAAAGCAGTTGCTCGACCTGGCTTTTCAGCGCCGTGAGTTCCTGGCGTTCGACCCGCAGGCTTGCCTCTTCGGCAGCGATTTCTTTGTGGCGCTGGTCGAGTTCCGAGAGTTGGGCCATCGTATCGACACCGCTCGTCTGAGATGCTTCAACAGCGGCCGCGGCGCGACCGAAGTCAGAGACGAATTGTTGAGCCTGAGTCTGAGTGGAATCGGCTGCTGGTGCTGCCGGGCCGGGGGCATCTGCACGGGCCGGGGGCTTGGGGTTGAACACCCCCATCATGTAGCTAAACGCAGCCAAGAAGACCACGAAGGTCACCAGCCCGACTACGATGAGAATGACCGGGCTGAACTTCTTGCCCGTCTTCACTGGCGCCGCTTCGCTTGGCGCGGCGGCCTCTTTATCCTGGTCTTTTCCCGGCTCCCTCAAGGAGGGCTTCGGTTTCTCAGCCGCCGGGGTCACCGTTTTCTTCGCTTCTTCTGCCATAGCTCCCACCCGGTTTGCCACGCGGACAAACCAATCCGACTGCCTTAGTGCAACTCGTGTGCCGCCGCTCGCCGCACATGAGCGATTTACACCAACCTGTTGTGACTGTTGAGATTCCCGATCTCTAATTGAGGCGTGAGGTCGAGGCCAGATCGGGAGAGCAATATTGCGGTGGTCTCGTTTTCCAAGCGGGGCGGCAAATTCTTCCGGGCGCGCCATTCCCCGTCAGTCATTCAGCGTCACAAACCCCGGTCCTGAGAATCCCGATCCCGGGTGAATTGCGCCACCGCCTTGGCGTCGTTTTCCTTCTGTTCGCTGCGGAGACTCTCACGGACGTGTTCACTCCACTGGCGCTGGCGCAGCCGCTCCAGCGTCTCGGCCTCGCGGGCCTTCAGAATCAGCCGCTCCCTTGCTTGCTCCACCTGCACGCCCGCGCGACGGACCAGGTCGGTCCGACGGGAGATTCCCAGCTCGGCGGCCCCCAATGCAAGCACGGCACCGTCCCACTCGGAAGCTCGCGCGGGACGGGCGGAAAGGGCTGCATAGGAACGCTGAACTTCCGCGCGCTCCTCCCGAGACTCGGCGAGCGCGGATTCTTTCTTGTGAAGCTCGTGCAGCTCATGCGCCAGCTCGACGGCGCGCTGTTTCTTCTCCGCCTGCTTGAGTTGCAGCAGACGCGCGAGACGGAATCGAAAAGGTTTCATGGGAGTATCTGAATGCCTTCATTCCGCATGGTGCGACTGGCCATATGGTATTACAGGAGTAATTGGGCCATCATCTTCCTACCCAGTGGCAAACGACGCCGTCGATTTCCGGTGCGTCACTTCGGGAGGGCGAGGCTCCTGCCGAGCTTCTTTTTGCACCGCCCGGGAAATGGCTCGGCGGGAGCCTCGCCCTCCCGTTGTGCCGCTGGTCAGACAATTACTTCAAGACCATCAAACCTCGGTTTTCGTGCGGCCGAATACACGGGTCTGAAGACCCATGGCACCCCTGTCACGAGTGAACTGATTCGGACTGACCTCATACTATGATCCCGGGACTGAGGGCGTTGCCGGCTGGGATTGGGAGTGGACCATCGCACGCAGTCGCGCCCACGCACCCGCATCGTCTGCCGTCTCGCGGATGTTCTGCCGCAGGAACGCGCGCAGGCCGTCGATCAATTCGATGGCACGGTCGATCTTGGGCGACGCTCCCCGTTTGTATGCCCCGACTGCGATGAGGTCTTCTGCCTCGCGGTAGGTCGCAAGGATGTCACGAACTGCGCCTGCCACTTCGAGCTCTTCCGGAGAGAGCACATCGGCCGTCACGCGCGAGACCGATTCGAGGACATCGACTGCCGGGAAATGGTTCTGCGACGCGATGCGTCGCGACAACACGAGATGCCCATCGAGGATTGCGCGGCATGAGTCGGAGATTGGTTCGGCGAGATCGTCTCCTTCAACCAGCACGGTGTAGATCCCGGTGATCGAACCCCGTGAGGATCGCCCCGCGCGTTCCAGGAGGCGGGGCAGAAGGGCAAAAACCGATGGCGGGAATCCGCGTGTTGTGGGCGGCTCGCCGGTGGCCAGTCCCACTTCACGCTGGGCCAGCGCCCAGCGTGTGACTGAGTCCACCAAGAGCATGACATTGGCACCGCGATCACGAAAATACTCCGCGATGGTTGTCGCGGTGAGGGCGGCCTTCAGGCGCAGCAGGGCCGGCTGATCGGACGTGCAGACAACGGTGACCGACTTCTTGAGCCCATCGGCGCCCAGATCGCGGTCGAGAAAATCGCGCACTTCCTTGCCCCGCTCACCGACGAGCGCAATCACGTTCACGTCGGCCGAAGAGGTCCGTGCAATCATTCCCAGCAGTGTGCTTTTCCCCACACCGGAACCGGCGAAGATCCCCATTCTCTGACCCCTGCCCAGAGTGAGCAGCGTATCAATGACCCGGACACCGGTTGTGAGGCGCTCGGTGACGCGCGGGCGGCTCAGCGGGTGAGGCGGCGTGCTGATCAAAGCCCGGCGCACGGTAGCTGGAACAGGACCGCGACCGTCGATCGGGTGCGCGAGCGCATCAACAACGCGTCCGAGCAGATGCTCGCTGACGGGAGCAGTGAGAGATTCACCTGTCGCGCTAACCACCCACCCTGGACCGATACCGTGGTGATCGCCAATCGGCATCAGGAGAACACGTCCGCGCCGAAACCCGACCACCTCCGCGGGTACCTTTTGACGCGTCGAGAGTTCCTCTAACATACAGAGTTCCCCTACGCGGGTTGTCGGTCCATCGGCCTCAATCGTCAGACCGACGAGGCCGCTCACCCGGCCGGTGGCCCGAATCACCTCCGCGGTGCCGATCAGCGACTGGTACCGGCGCCAGTCGACAGGAGCCAGCGGCGAGCGAACGGAAAGCGGCCGAAGTTGGCGGGCGATCGGCCCGTCCAGTCCTTCATCCCAACGGAGTGACATCAAGGTCCTCCGCGGGTTCCGCGGCATCCTGTGTGGCGGGGACTGGCCCATCCCTCAGGGCCGTGCCCAGCACGCCCTTGAGAATCGCCAGTTGCTGCTCGATACGTGCGTCGACGACACCAAGCTCGGTCTCAACAAGACAGCCATTCGGACCAACCTGGTCGTCGGGAAGAACACGGATTTGCCGGAAGCCGGAGAATTCTTCGAGCTTCTTTGCAAGCAACACCTGAACAAAAGTGAGATCCTGCGGATGGCAGCGAAGCGTAACACGATCGCCGCCCGACAGCCTGTCGAAGGCTTCGCGGAGTGAATGGGCAACGCGTTCAGGCAGCGCCGGGCGATCGCCGAGGATCTTCTCCAGGGCGCTGCCGATGAGTTCGATGATCTGCTGTTCGCAGGCCTTGTACCAATCGATGCGAGTGCGGGCGAATTCATCCGCGATGGAATCGAGGATCGCAGAGATCCGCGCGATATCGGCAGCCGCTTCGGCTCCCGCCATTCCGGCCCCATCTTGATATCCGTTGCGGTACGCTTCCTCGACCGCCGCCTGGTGCTGATCCTTCAAGCGGGCTATTTCGAGGGAATGCCGCTGCTCCGCCTCCTGCACGGTCAGCGGGCGCGTGTCGATGGGATTTGACGCGCCGCGAACCGCATCGCCGACGAGGTAGCGTCGCGGAGAGACAGCGGTGCGACGCAAGACCCGCTCACACGATGACATCTTCCTTGCCCCCGCGTCCGCTGATGATAATTAATCCTTCTTCCTCAAGACGCCGGACCGCTTCTACGACCCGCTGCTGGGCGCCTTCCACATCGGAAAGCCGCATTGGACCCAGGAATTCGATTTCCTCGCGGATCATCATGGCCACACGCTCCGACACATTGCTATAGATCTTGTACTTCACGTCTTCGGAAGCGGCCTTCATTGCTACGGCAAGGTCCTTGGTCTCCACCTCTTTGAGCACACGTTGCATCGAGCGGTCGTCAAGCAGGACCAGATCTTCGAAGACGAACATCATATTCTTGATCTGATCGGCCAACTGGGCGTCCTCGGCTTCCAGGATCTTCATGATCCGCCGTTCCGTTGTTGTGTCGATGATGTTCAGGATGTCCGCGACGGTCTTCACACCGCCGGAAACCGAAAGATCGCGCGCGGCACCGGTGTCAAACTGCGTCTCCAGCACTTCCTCCAGCTGGCGCAGGATCTCCGGGGCAATCTTCTCCATCGTCGCCAGGCGCAGAGTCACTTCCCCCTGGAGTTCCGGGGACAGCTCCGAGAGAACAGCGGCCGCGTGCTGCGGTGTCAACTGCGTCATCAGGAGTGAGATCGTCTGCGGGTGTTCGTTCTGGATGAAGTTCGTGAGCTGGCGCGGTTCGATGTTCTTCAGCAAATCAAACCCCGTCTTGTGGAGGCTGCCCTCCAGATGGGAAAGGATCTCCTGCGCCTTGGTCTGACCCAGGGCCTCTTTGAGCAGGCCGTGAGCGTACTCGATGCCTCCCTGCGCGACGTACTGGCGTGCCATGAAAATCGTATGGCACTCCTTGATGACGTTCTCCTCCAACAGAGGAGGCACCTCCGGAAGATTGGCGATCTCAACAGTGAGCTTCTCGATTTCGCGCTCGCTGAGATGCTTGACGACCTCAGCGGCCACGTCGCGGCCCATGACAACCAGGGCCACGGCGGCCTTTTGAGTGGGCGTGAGTTCTCTTGTCGCAGTTGCGGGAGCTTCCGGCATAACGTCAGTCCACCATCATAGTCTTAATCACGCGCGCCATTTCGTCGGGACGTTCCCTGGCGACCTGCACCATCTGATCGGACAGGCGCGCCTTCCGCCGTTCGGGCATGATGGCCGGCGCCCGCTCATCGATGATCTGCGGGACACCGCCAAAGTCTCCTCGGGCACCGGGGGCCGGCGCGAGTGATGCGAGGAATTTCATCGCCTTTTTCAAGATCTTCAGCCCGATGAACACGGCGGCCAGAATGGCGAGACCGTACCCAACCTTGTATGCGATGTCATAATAGAACTCCCGCTTCTCAATCTTGTCGAGTTCCCGCTTCTCTTCCTGCATGCTGGTGTTGTCGAAGGCGACGCTGACCACCTCAATATGGTCGCTGCGCTCAGGCTGGAGACCAACGGCGGCTTTGACCAGCGCACCGATGCGGTCGAGCTCTTCCTGCGGGCGGGGCGTAAACGTTGCCGACTTGTCGTCTGTCGCCCCTTCGGGTTTGGAGTAGGTTCCGTCGACAATCACCGAGACTGTCAGCCGCTGAATTGTGCCGACGGCAGCCACGATTTTCTGTATTGTGTGATTGACTTCGTAATTGGTGACCGTGTTTTCCTTGCTGGTCGTGCCGCCGGACTTGGCTCCCTCGGTGTCGGTGTTATTGTCCGAGGTTTTCTCGACAGTCTGTTCCTGGGACACAATCGCCAGGTTGTCGGGGTCGTATTGATCAATCGTCTTCTCGGCCTGTTCGAAGTTCAGTGTGGCATTGACACGTACGAGGGCCTTGCGCTGGCCGAGGACGCCGTCGAGGAGTGACTGCGCTTTGTCTTGCAGATACGACTCCACACTCTTCTGCAGTTCAAGCTGGCGGCTGGTGGCGGCGCCAAAGGATGATTCGTCCTGTGCGGCAGAGAGGAGTGTCCCATTCTGATCGAGCACCGTCACCCGCGAAGGATCCAGTCCCTCCACCGCCGATCCCACGAGGTGCGTGATGGCTGCGACCTTGCCACGGTCCAGCGTGCCGGAGTTGACCTTGACGATGACCGAAGCGGTTGTCTGTTTCTGATCCTGGGCAAACAGACGGTTTTCGGGAATGACAATATGGACGCGAGCCGCCGAAACTTCACGGAGCGAGGCGATCGATTTGCCAAGCTCTCCCTCGAGGGCGCGTCGGTAGTTGACCTTCTGAAGGAAATCGGTCATCCCGAGGTTTGTCTTATCGAAGATCTCGAATCCGACGGAACCGGTGCGCGGAAACCCGGCCGCGGCCAGCCGTATCCGCACATCGGGCACCTGGCCGGAAGGGACGAGGATCGAGGAGCCGCCATCGGACAGAGTGTACGGCACCTTCATCTGATCAAGCTGATCGATAATCTGGCCCGCTTCTTCGGACGGCAGACGTGAGAAGAGGACACCGTAGGTGATGTGGCGCACCCACCAGCCGATCGCGATGACGCCGACTATCAGCCCTGCCGCAATGGTAACCGCCAGGAACCGGCGGTTGGAATCCATGGCGCGAAATGTTTCCCAGAAACGTGCGAACATTCAAGCCCTCCGATGGCTCACACACACAACGTCATAGAACCGTCCCGTGAACCCGCGCCGCTCATATCTGCATGCGCATCAGGTCCTGGTAGGCTTCGACGAGCCGGTTGCGCATCTCGACTAACAGATCGAAAGCGGTGCCGGCTTCCTCCGCGGCGATCATGACCCGGTGCAATTCGGTCGAATCGCCCGCGTACATGCTTTGTTCCACTGCTCCGGCTTGCGCCTGAAGCTGGTTGACCTCATCGATCGCCCTGGCGAAAACGTTTTCGCTCTTCGGCGGCTGCACAGTCGCCGAAAGCGTCTGCGTGGGCCGGTCACCCAGGGGCAATCCCTGGCCCAGTTCGGGACGGATCGGATTGATCATGGTCATGCTACCACATCCACATGACGCCCCAGATTGGGGGCGAAATCGTCATCGGCGCCGCGCGGGACAGGCGGAGCCTTCACGGCCTGAGGTGCGCTTTTTCCAAAAAGGCGGGCCATCATCAGGCGCTCATCCGCCTCGGTCGGCAGTGAGGTCTGCGGGCGCGCTGTACTCCTCGGCGCCTGGGCGGGCTGCCATGGGCGAATGACACTCGTTTCGTTCATCAGGTTTATCTCTCCATCAGATTGCCGGCGGCGCCGGATACATCGGCAAGCCTGCCGGGACACATCCGTTTGTCCCGGCGGCCTGCCCTTGGTTCACGTGCGTCCCCGGAGAAGGGAGTCATTGGTCTCTTGGGTTTTGTCCGTTCCACCAAGTCCTGTGTTTCCGTGCGCAAACGATTCTCGGTTCTGCCTATATATCGAGTGCCTTATCGACCATCTGCTTGACTGACTCAACGGCTGTGATGTTAGCCTCATAGGCGCGCTGGGCGGTCATGAGGTCGACCATTTCGGTGACAATCTCGATATTCGGCATCTCGACATAGCCATCGGCATTCGCGTCCGGGTGGCTCGGGTCGTAAACCATGCGGGGCTGATCGCCGGGATCACTCTTCTCCGTTGCGATAACGAATTGCCCAGGCTTCGGCAGCGCCGCCGGACTTGAGGCCGACGGGAGACGGTGCTCGTCGTGCGTGCGCCGCATCTGCAAATGAGCCGTTTGCAATTGGGCGCTGAATGTTGCGGATTGCCTGGGGGCGGTCAGCACCACGCGCTGGCGCCGGTATGGTCCCCCCTGTGGTGTGCGGGTGGTCTCGGCATTGGCGATATTCTGCGAGACCACGTTCATCTTATGTCGCTGTGCGGACAAGCCATCCGCCGCAACAGAAAGCGTGCGAAACTCTCCGATACTCATCGTGCTCCTACGTCCGTCCGCGGATCGCCGTCTTCAGTGCATCAAACTTCTGGCGCACCAGCTTGGCCGCCACATTGTATTCGAGTTGGTTCTGCGCGACGTTTACCATCTCGCGGTCGATGTCCACGCCAAACTTCTGCCCTGCAGGGACATTCTCTTCCTTCACCCTGGGGGCACGCGTTTGCTCAGCCCCGCCGACATGGCCCGGCCGCGTCGTTTTCATGGCGAGATGTCCGCCGGAACCCATCGCGGCCTGCAGTTCCGCCTGAAAATTGATGTCCTTGCGTTTGTATCCGACGGTTTCCGCATTGGCTACGTTCTGAGTCAGCAACCTCTGCCTTGCCGCAGCCAGATCCAGCGCGTTTTCCAGGCGCGGCACTCCCGTCTTGGCGAATAGGATCTTTTGTAACTGGCCTGGCATATAGTCCACTCCCCCGCCCTGCGGAGAGGCAAAGACCGTGCCGGACGATGGCCGGAGCACCTAAGAGTTGGTTGCACAGGCGGTTAGGGCGGGCGGCGGACGGACGCGAATTGATTATCGATCGAGGAATGGGAAGATTTTTCCGTGCACGGGGAATAGAGCGAACGGTAAGCGAACCACTGCGATGGACCTTGACACCTCAGGAAGACATGATAGCTTGGGAATGTTGATAGAGCCTTCCGCTTTCCGGGAAGTGTGCAGGTGGCGAGTCGATTCCGGCGGCAGCCGTGATGTGGAGCAATCGCCAGCGAGGGAGACTACAATTCGAACCGCAGGCATACTGGCACTGTTGATCTCACTCGCGTTTGGGTGTTCGGCGCTCGCAACCGAACCGGTCACGACCGCTTGGGAGCGGCAGTGGAGCGGCGGCCACGGCTTCGCCATCGCCGTGGATAGCACGGGCGGCACGTATGTCGCTGTAACTGCCCCCGGATCAGGAGAATATGACGGAGTCCTAGTTAAGTATGGTCCGACCGGTACCTTGGAGTGGGAGCGACGCTACACCGGACCCGGATCCGAAGAGTGGGAGGATGCCACGGACGTCAAGGTCGACCGATTGGGATACATTTGGATGACGATCGTGCAATTCTCGGGCGCACGCAATTGTACCATTGTGAAGTACAACGCTGCCGGTACTCTGATCTGGTCACGGAGGTTTGGAAGCCCGAGCAATTTCGGACGCTCCGTCTCCAGGTTGGCCTTTGACAGCACCGGCAATCTGTACGGCACGGGTGCCAACCTGACGCTCAAAGTCAATCAGGCCGGAACACTTCTCTGGTCCGATTCTCTGCACAAGGGCGGCAGTGGACTTGCGGTGGAACCGGGCGGGAATGCGTATGTCATCCGCAACTCGGGTCTACTCAAGTACAACCGTGACGGTCAACTTCAATGGGAGCAGCCGTTCACGAGAGGGAATGCTATGGTTCAGCTCAACCCTCTTGGCGGAATCTACATTACGGGCTGGCTTTCCTTCTCGGGGAACTACAACATCGTCACGGCAAGACTCGACACGAACGGCACAACAATCTGGGAAAGAGTGTACGATAGTCCAAATCATGGAACTGACGAACCTGAGGCATTTGAGATTGACGCCGCCGGAAACGTGCTGTTTCTCGGGATACCCGGCATGGGAAAGTACGACCCCGATGGCAATCTGCTCTGGTATAACGGGCTATCCTTAACCTACGCGGCAAATAAGGCGATGAAGCTCGATCACGCAGGCGACGTTTACACCACGGTGTTAAGCAACGGGTATTTCACAAGAAAGTACGACGCAGTCGGCAATCTTCAGTGGGGCCGACGATACGGGTCTTCCCAGAGCGGGAGGCCATACGCGATCGCGGTCGACGGGACCGGGAATATCGTCGTCACGGGTGACCTTCAGTGGGCTTGCGGGACTGTGCGCTACACTCCGGCAAATTGCACGGACAACGACAACGACAACGCCTGCGACTCTCTCGACGTGTGCCCTGGTCTGTACAACCCGTTGCAGGAGGATTATGACGCGGACTCGGTTGGGGACCTATGTGACCATTGCACCGACTCGGACAAAGATGGATTCGGGGATTTTGGATTTCCCTATAACACCTGCCCGTTGGACAACTGCCCGTATACTTATAATCCCGACCAGGCCGACCATGACAGCGACGGAGAAGGTGACGCGTGCGACGGCTGCATCGATTCTGACAACGATGGCTGGACCGACCCGGGATTCCCTCCTCCCTGGCCGTGTGAACCCTGCTGCCCTGACGACAACTGCCCCACCGTGTATAACCCCAACCAGGAGGACACCGACCACGACGGGATAGGAGACGCCTGTGATCCCTGCCCAAACGGTTCGTCAAACGACAGTGATAACGACGGAATCTGCGATGCCCAGGACAACTGCCCGCACTTCCCGAATCCGGATCAGGCGGGCTGCCCGCATCAGGGTGATGTGGCTGGAGCCGACAGTGTGCTTGACGTACTCGATGTGGTTGAGCTGATCGAGTATGCGTTTGAGGGGGCTAGTCAGCCTCCGAGAGACACGGGTTGCCCTCATGTTGATCGTGGTGACGTAAATTGTGACGGAATGGACGATGTGTTCGATGTTGTTGGCCTGATCGACCACGTCTTCAGCGGCGGTGCAGCGCCCTGCAATCCCTGTGCGTGCAACCCCTACCCCGGGAATTGTCCCCCAGACTAGTGTCATGTCACGTTTGACATGTCGTAGAGATCGTGTTACACTTCTTCCCACTCAAGGGGAGGAGTGCCATGCCACTGATCCGGTACAAGGTGACGCTGACCAAGCAGGAAAGAGCGATGCTC